>Ga0164321_10000192_pt1 | contig 9949 bp, 11 predicted proteins | sample GuaBasSediGuay12_FD_121799 | JGI IMG/M metagenome (GOLD analysis project Ga0164321, IMG submission 121799) | Subseafloor sediment microbial communities from Guaymas Basin, Gulf of California, Mexico - Guay12, Core 4567-28, 21-24 cm | ecosystem: Environmental > Aquatic > Marine > Hydrothermal... | reverse complement strand
GTCTATAGTAGTCATAGGCGGTTTGTTAATCCATATCCGTCATTGCAGTTTAGAGATCTTAACAATTCGAGCTCATTCAGCAGTCTAACCTATTGTCCTAATTGGGATTTTGCCGCTGGCTTTGAGAAAGCGACTCAAAGCATAATGGACATTTTATCCATTCGAGAGTCTCAGAATGGCCAAAAGTAACTCAAATCCCGTAGGCCAAAATGGCAAAAGTTGCTCAAGATTTCAGCGATCGGTTCCCAGCCGAGAAGCCCTGGAACTTCAAATATTTCTTACAGTTATGTGCTGTGGCGCTTGTTCTGTGCTCTCCTGAAGAGGTCAGTTCTTTGATCCTATCATAGATCTTTCACGTTAATTGAAAAGGGCGAATAAGAAAAGAGCCTTATGATATGACACGACAAGAGATACAAATTGAGATTCTAAAAATCCTTAAAGAGGAATTTGAGATAGAGAATCCAGGAATGGATGATGATCTGAGAGAGAAATACCATTTTGACAGTATAGATGCCATACAACTTCTAATTGAGATTGAAGATTTATTGGAATCAGAGCTTACTATGGAAGAAAAAACATCGGCTATGGATATTCGTACTATCAATGACATTTGTGACTACGTTGAGTCGTTGGTGAAAGAAAGACCTTAACACTTTGTACCTTATTATGGGAGAAAACTCCAGCCGTTTTTGTGTAATGGGGGCATTATGGAAAGAAGAGTTGTGATAACAGCAGGTGCTGCAATAACGCCAATCGGCCACTCAAAGAATGAGATTATTGACAGCCTTGTTAATGGTATTTCTGGGGTAAAAAAAATGCGCGAAGATGACCTGTTATCCCCTCATATACATTCCAAAGTTTTTGGAACAGTGGATTACGCAATTGACTATGATTTCGAACGCAGATACCGTAAGACCATGGGGCCTGTTGCATATTATGCCTGTCAGGTGGCTAAAGAGGTTATTGAAATGGCAGGTCTGGACAGTGATTTTATCTCCTCTGGCCGGTTGGGAGTTTCTTTCGGGTCAACCCACGGGAGTCCAACTGTCCAGCGACAGATGTACGAGACATTTTCCGGCGGTTTTCGCCCAGGGCATTCCCCAGTCTCCGCAGTTGATTACCTTAGGTCAATGGTTCATACCACTGCAGTTAATATAACAAGGATGTTTAGGATAACAGGACGCGTAATCTCTTCTTCAACTGCTTGCACTACCAGCAGTCAATCGATTGGCTTTGGTTATGAATCGATTAAATACGGCATGCAAGATGCTATGATTTGTGGAGGGTCAGACGAATATGACACCACCACTGTTGCTGTTTTTGACAATTTGCTTGCGTGCTCAACCAGATTCAATGATACTCCGCATCTTACACCTCGTCCCTTTGACGCGAGCAGGGATGGCCTTGTTGTGGGTGAAGGAGGTGGGGCAGTTTTGCTGGAGGAGTTTGAGTTTGCCAAAAAACGGGGAGCTAATATCCTTGCAGAGATAATCGGATTTTCGTGTAACAACAACGGGGGTGACCTGATTTTGCCGGATATCAATGGCATAACACAGACCATTTTACTTGGGCTTAAGGATGCTGGGATTGTTGCCGATGAGGTGGATTTTGTTAGTGCCCATGCCACTGGTACCAAAATGGGTGACATTATTGAGGCCCAGGCTATTCGAACAGTGTATGGGGATTCACCATATGTCACTGGGTTGAAGAGTTATGTGGGTCATACAATGGGGTCATGTGGGGCTATTGAGACTATTATCATATTGTATATGATGGAACACGGCTTCATCGCGCCCACGTTAAACCTGCATGAAATTGATGAAAAGTGTTCTATGATTCGACACACAATGAAACTTCACGAATCTGATATCCGAATTGCTGCTATCCAGAATTTTGCCTTTGGCGGTGTTAATACCAGCTTGATCATTAAAAAGTTTGACGATTAACAGATTCTAATAGCCCCGAAATGGCAGTTGTCCTCAAATACATTAAGCCTGTCGTTGATTTTGTAATTACCTCGCTTTTCTGGATATACTATATTTTTGGTTATTTACTCTTTTTTTTCCCACCCTATCTGGCTTCATTCATATTCTCAAGTAATCGCGAAGCTACCTTTCAACGGCTTAATCATTTTTTTTTCAGGGGGTTTTTTTTCCTCACCCGTACCATAATACCTCAACAGAAGCTGCATATACAGGAAGAGGTTCTTTCTGTCCGATCCTCTGTTATAGTGTGTAACCATTTGTCTTACTTAGATCCTCTTCTTCTGATCTCTTTATTTGAAAAGCAGAAGACTATTGTTAAGAGTGTTTTTTTCAAAATACCTGTCTTTGGTTGGTTAATGAAAACCTCAGGATATGTGCCATCAAGGGCTGGAGAAGACTTTGCTTCATTGATGATCAAGAACATAGAAGGCATGAGAGACTATTTGTCATCAGGAGGCAATCTTTTTATATTTCCCGAAGGTACTAGAAGGCGTGACGGCAAGATTGGCCGGTTTCGGGAAGGGGCATTCAAGATAGCCAGGCTTTGTGGTGCCCCTATTAAAGTCTTGTTCATAAGAAATACAGATATACTGTTCGGGCCTGGAAAATTTCTATTCAATACATGTGTTCAAAACTCAATTGAGGTCAGACTCATTGGCAGCATTGAACCCGATTATGAAAACGACTCATTCTCTATTTCAGGCCTGATGGAGCAGGTGCGTTCCTTATTTGAAAGTCAAAACTCAAACCTCCAAACTCAGTAATCCAGCATCCACTTTCCAAATTAAGACTGAGGTGCTTTCATGTTAACTAATTCATTCTCCTCAAAGAAGGCCCTAATAATCGGGTCCGGTGTAGGGGGCCTTTCAACTGCTATTATTCTTGCAAAACTTGGATTTCAAGTACACGTAATAGAAAAAAATCACCTCCCAGGTGGATTAATGCGAAGCTATACCCGTGATGGGATTGAGTGTTCTGTTGGGGTCCATTATTTGGGATCATTAGGTGATGGGCAGATACTACGAAGGCTTTTCGATTTTCTGGGTGTTACCTCAAGAATTCCAGTAGAGAGAATGGGAAGAGATGGAATTATTGACAAATATATCTTTGATGACTTCACCTTTGATCTCCCAGAAGGCTTTGACCTATATGAAAAAAATCTGAGAAGCGCTTTTCCGGGCGAGCAACGACAGATCACTTGGATAATGAAATCACTAAGACATGGTGCTGAAAAAATGCACTCCCTTGATTTCCTGTTTTCAACACAAAATGGTTTCTCAACGCTTGAGCAATCAAAACCACTTGGAGAAATCCTCGCTGAATTGAGATGTTCACCAGGCCTGAGGGGTGTCCTTGGCGTTCCTTGCTGCTGGATTGGTGTACCCTTAGAAGAATGCCCTTCATTTTATCACAATACGGCACTTGCCACCTATCTGTTCTCATCATGGAGGTTAAAGTGCAGTGGCGCAGAAATGGCAAATGCCTTTGTTGAACGCCTCAAGTCGCTTGGAGGCAAGATTATTCAAGACAAGGAAGTTGAAAAAGTGCTCATAAATTCCCGCAGAGTTGAAGGCATTCAATTGAAATCCGGAAAGATACTGAGGGCACCAATCGTAGTCGGAGCAGTTCACCCAAAAATAGTCCTCAACATGCTGCCAGAGGGCGCAGTGAGACCTTCATATAGGAAAAGAATATCGCAATTAGAAGATACCTGTGGAATATTTTGTGTTCATGCCAAAGTTGATGCATCATCTCACAAAGAGATATCATATAACATTTTCAAACTTGACACTGATAAGAATGGGAATATAGCTGATATGAGATTTCATCAATTAAGAAAAAGTGAGCGGGCTGGAGAGAATATTCTTTCGATACTCAGATCAAGTAAACCTGAACTTTGGAGGCAATGGGAAGGCACCAGGTCTGGGCACCGATCCAGCGACTATGTTGAAACGAAAGAAAAGGAGGCCCGAAGATTAATCAATGAAGCCAAAGAAATATTTGGGCCACTACAAGATATTGAGTTGCTTGACGTCTATACTCCTCTTACAATACGAGACTGGGTAAACAGCCCCGGGGGTTCAGCCTATGGAGTCCTTCGTTCCTCTAAACAATTACTCTCGGCAGCTTTACTGAATCGTACATCAGTAAAGGGATTGTTCCTTGCAGGTCAGAGTGTCTTGGCTCCAGGGATCATTGGGACTATAATCGGGTCTCTGAGTACAGTTAAGTCGATAATTGGCTCTGAACAATTCAGGAAAACAATATCACTATAAGTGAGCTAAAGCGATCAAAGATTAGATGTCACCAAAGTCAAAACGGCAATATCCTTGTTTTTGGTGCTTTAGACAATTATGACTCTAGGTACTTGCCTTAGCGTACTTTCTTCCCAAAAGCCTGTGATGCAAGATCTCTCTCTCTTGGTCTGTATGTGTTATCCGCCTTTTCTTTTTCAACTACCTTCTTGAGCAACTTATACATCTTGATTTCTTGAGATTCATTCCTGTAGAAGGTATCCCAGGCATATTGAAGTAATTCCTTTAGTTTTTCGGGCGACATTTGTCTTGGATAATACACGACTTTATCTGCGGAATAGTCATTCCAGTCATAGGAAAATATTCTTTTTTGTTTATGAAGATCATCAAACGCTCTTGTATGAGGGAAAGGGGTAAGCACTGTAAACTCTGCCAAATCCAGCTCAATTTCCAGCAGAAAATCAACAAGCTTCTTAATAGAGTCTTCCGTATGTCTATCAAGCCCAAGAAGAATTGTACCTTCAACCCCGATCCCATAATCATGGTATCTTTTGATCCTGTCTCTGATATAGTCAGATGTGTCAAAAATCGCTTGATAGACATACCATGCACCTGCTTGAGCTGCCAGATCCAATACCTCTAGCTTATCTTCAATCGTATGGCTGCACCATTTCTTCTTAAGCGGAATCATTTCTCGAAACAGATCCATTTCCCATTGTTTATCCTGTGCAAGGGAGTTATCCACGATAAATAATCGATTATTTTCTATACTCTCCATCTCCCCAATAGACTTCTCAATAGGGCGGGGTCTGAATTTTCTTCCTCCAAGATAGGCAACAGCGCAGGGATAGCAGTCAAAACGACATCCCCTTGATGCGTGAACAAGATCAACCATCTGCACACCTTTATAATCATAAATATCTCTTTTCAAGATATCTCTTCGCGCTGTGCCGATAATTTCCATTGGTGGCCTGTCATCCAAATAGTCATATACCTTCTGTAATCTATTATTTCTAAAGTCTGAAAATACCTTGTCCATTTTTCCTTCTGCTTCGCCAAGGTAGACAGAATCTGCATGACTCATGGTTTCTTCAGCGTGAAGCATGGTGGAAATCCCGCCAAATATTACGCTCACGCCTTTCTTCCTGTATATATCAGCAATCTCCCACCCCCTTTTTACCTGAATGGTCAGCATCATGGATATGCCTACAAAATCGACAGGATCATCGAAATTAATCGCCTCCAAATTTTCGTCTATAAATTCAATATCGACATAATCTGGTAAGGATGCAGCGAAAACAACAGGGCCGTGAGGAGGAAGGTGAAACTCGGTTTGTCTTTCAAGCTTTTGCCATTTTGGGTAGATCAGCTTGAATTTCATAGAGATATTTCCTGAATTCTTTGAAAAAACCTAGATGCCCTTGATCTATCAGCTATAATAGCTCCGCCTTTATGAGTTCTAATACCAGAGAGTGCTCCGCAGGCCCGTGAGAAGTTAGTTCTAATCTTCCGGGAATCATTTTCTGACTCACTGATGGTTTTCTGCGCGAATAGGCTCTAATCGTACGTGTCAAGCAGGATCTATTGTTATAATGTCGTATAATCCATGTGTTATCTTGATTTATGATTACGTCAACAACCGTACCGTCATTATTCCTATAGCGACACACATATGAGCCGTTGTTTAACATTCCAGATTCAGTTAATTCTCCGTCCGGTTTAAGGAATACCAGCTTAATATTATTCATAAGGTCTTTAGCAAAATCTACAGAATCGAAAGGGTAAATCCCTCGATTGATAACGACTTTTTGACCATATTGCGCATCAAATACAACAAGTCCTTCGATTGTCATAATAACACAGTGGATTGTTCCTGTTTGCGGGGCAATAACCGTTATTCCCACTACAAATCCTTTTTTCCCATCAGGCATTGTGGCTTCAATGGAATGAATTAACTGCCATTTGTCATCAAGAAACGGGATACTGCATCTTTCGTGAATATCAGATATTATTGAGAGATTTCCAGGCTCAAGTTCTGGAAGGCTGCCACAGGAAATTGTCAGCATTAATGTGATAAGAAGTAGATCGATACCTTTCATTTAATTTCTCTGAATAGAGAATCCTCTACATTACTATTTAGTCTCACTTTCCTGAATTCGAGATTTGTAAAAGAGTCTTCGCTTTCATATATCGTAACCGATTTTATTACTCCTGGCCTACTTGAGAGCATCAACTCTATCCGCTTGATCATCATTGAGAGTGACTCTTCTTTAGGTGTGAGCACAATTTTTCGGCCGGCTTTCAGATCGGCGGTAAAATTCGGATTATCATCAAAATGTCCCTTAAGCCACATCGTGATCTCCTGAAGAACCATCTGCATTGTCTGAAGATTTATGCTGGAGTCTTCGGTAAGGCCGCTATTGCGCCTTATGAAGCGCTTAATGTTGCCATTGTGCATTACCAGAATGCTTCTAATAGGGGATATATATTCCCACCTGAGAGATCTCGGTGCCTTAAAATAGAAAACTCCTTTTGAGACAAGGGGCTCCGTGAGAATCTTCAAATGCTTTTCCTGAATAAATTCAGCACTAATAGACTCAACCCCCTCGGCCGCCTTCTCAATCTGTTCAAAACTGTTGGCCCACCCGATAAACAAATAACTTGTAATGAGTATTGCAAATATCGAAAGTGCGTCGTACTTTTTATTAGCTCTCATTTTTTCCTGCCAGTTTAATACATTCCGCCATTTACCGAGATAACCTGACCGGTAATGTATGAAGCATCTTCGGAGCAAAGGAATCTGACAACCTTTGCGACTTCCTCTGGATGCCCAGCTCTTGCCATAGGAATAATCCCTTTGATAAAGTCCTTGGGAACATCCTTTATCATCCCCGTTTCAATTATTCCTGGAGCAACTACATTTACACGAATACCCAGTCTGGCTACCTCAGATGCAATTGCCCGGCTTGTTCCGATCAAACCTGCCTTCGCAGCCGAGTAATTTGCCTGTCCTCTATGACCAATAAGGGCTGAGACAGATGATATTGATACGATAGACCCCCGTTTTCTTGGAACCATCTTTTCTAAAACCGGTTTTGTGATGTTATAAAATCCTTTAAGGCTTGTATTAATCACCGAATCCCAGTCATCTTCAGACATCATAATAAATAATCCATCAGCAGTTATGCCTGCATTATTCACCAGAACTTCAATGTTATTCAAGCGGCTGGCAATATCATTGATAGCATTTCTTGTTTCCTCAAAATTTGAGACATCAAATTTGATTGTTTCGCCATCAGCTCCATTATTCTTTATCATTTCCAGGGTTTCTGCTGCTGCTTTGTCATCTGATTTGTAGTTTATGATGATATGATATCCATCTTTGGCCAGTTCAACAGATATTGCCCGCCCGATGCCTTTACTCCCTCCTGTAACAATAGCAACCCTCTTATCACTTTTTCCACTCACTGATGTAACCTCCTCTTATCCATTTTCTATTATTGCATATTCATGCCTGAATCTAAATCACGCCGTACAAAAACCTGTAAAACAATCTCTCCGATGACGTCTGAACCTATTTTTGCGATTCCCAGAAACTCAAAGAAATTTTCAAAACTAAAAATCCTTTTAGAACGAGCTATAATTCGGGTGTTCAAAGGTATTTTATCTAAAGAAAAGGTTGCCTTCTTTATCCCAACAAGCCACCCCTTCCCACTGGTATTTCCTTCTTCTTTCTTTTCCTTCCATCCAATATAGACACCTGCCGTCTGAGCTACGAGTTCAATCAGAATGATCGTATCTACAGAATTATCCTCAAACAGAGGCCATTGCTTGGTCACTATTGATTCCGTAACAGCCGATTCACCATCAATCTCAATGACTTTATTGATAAGCTTCATTCGATTGCGGTGGGGTATGAGTTCCTCAATAGTGATGTCAATCATAATCATATACCAATTCTGTCTTAAATTGATGCTTAGCCCATGCCCATATGGATCATAGACCAAGGGGGAGGAATGACGCTCCTGTCCCGGAAAGGGGACTGAAATAGGCCCTTTGCCCAATAGCTTGATTTTGTTGGTAATTCTTTTGGAAAATTTAAATTGACCCAAAAAATGCAATAAAGTTATCATAAAACTTTCTGAGGAAATTTGTCAACTCTGTAACAGAACTAAGGTAGTTAGACAGCAATTCTAATTTTGGCTCTAGGATTCTTTCCCAGGCTCACATTGCCCAATCTCAGAGGATGAGCAGGGCTTTTCTGAAGTGACGGGCGGAAGGGTGCAGTCTTTTCGCGGCTTATCAGTAAGGGGAACCGTACCCCGACGAAATCGGGAATGCGCAAGGGCAACTATCCCCTGCAGATAAACCGCTGAAAAAACCAGCCCGGCAGACTCGGATTCAGAAAGCGCCATTATGTCCTGAATCACCTCCTCTGTAAAATAACAACTGCAGTATCCGAAGGAATCAACAACAAAATAAGGCACTTGAAGCATATGGCTTACGGGTACAGAGATGTTAGATACTTCTTACTTAAAATACATCAACAATGTGGATTGCTTGACCCAAAACTTTCAACTTAAATATGAAAGAGGAAGAATTAATGGAACATTTATTAAATGAACTAAAAGTTAAGATAGTTGAGACCCTTAATCTTGAAGATGTTCTTCCAGATGAGATCGATGAAGATGTTCAATTAGTTGGAGGAGAATTAGGAATAGATTCCATAGATGTACTAGAACTGGTTATGATGATTGAAAAGGATTATTCGATTAAAATAGATAATAAGGAACTTGGTACAGAGGTTTTCTCAACTTTAAAATCCTTGGCCGAGTATATTTATCAAAATTCCCCGGAGACATCTAATTGACCCGTGTGCGAGTTTATATTGCTGGAATGGGATTAGTCAGTCCTATCGGACACGGACTCTCGCAGACGAAAGATTCCATCAAAAAAGCCAAAAAGGGCATCAAGCCATTAAGCCTTTTCCCTACTCCTCAAAAAGAACCGTTGCCTGTTGGCGAAATAAGTGAATCATTTGAAATAAATGATATTCCTCGAACACATAAACTTGCGCTTATCGCTGCAAAGGAAGCAATGGCGGATTTCGAAGATATCCCTGATGCAGTAGTGATAGGGGTAACAACAGGCGGGATGGCAATCACAGAAGAGCATCTAAGAACAGGAAATAGAGACCCGGAATCATTCAAATATCATTCAACAGGATCCGTCGCGGACTATATTGCCCGTGAATATCAATGTAAAGGACCGGTTATTACTATTTCGACAGCCTGTTCATCGGGGACTGCAGCTGTAAAGATTGCTCTTGAGATGTTGAGAGCCGGTAAGGCAAAAAAGATCCTCGTGGGAGGTGCGGATTCTCTATGCCGCCTTACATATTACGGCTTTAACTCATTGCAATTAATCGACCCCGACGGTGCTCGGCCACTTGACAGAAATAGACAGGGGATGTCTGTAGGTGAAGGGGCGGCAATGATGCTTCTTGTCGCGGATGAAGATGTGCCTGATAATGCAATTGCAGAGATCCTTGGTGCCGGCTTGTCCTGCGACGCCTATCACCCCGTTGCACCACATCCTGAAGGCGAAGGTGCCCTTCAAGCAATGCTGACAGCAATAAAAGATGCGGATATTTCTCCATCAGATATAGATTATGTCAATTTACACGGTACAGGTACTTTAGATAACGAT
>Ga0164321_10000191_pt1 | contig 9964 bp, 15 predicted proteins | sample GuaBasSediGuay12_FD_121799 | JGI IMG/M metagenome (GOLD analysis project Ga0164321, IMG submission 121799) | Subseafloor sediment microbial communities from Guaymas Basin, Gulf of California, Mexico - Guay12, Core 4567-28, 21-24 cm | ecosystem: Environmental > Aquatic > Marine > Hydrothermal... | reverse complement strand
ATATATTTCATTATTCCTCTATACCTCCTGGTGTTTCTTTCCATATCCATTCAGCATGTATTATGTTGCCATTAAAGAAAGAGCAGAACTGAAAACCAAGCACCTGAACAGGACTTAATATTGTCGCTGGCTTATCTACACTTGTACCACCAGTTTTGCCACCTTGTCCCCATCTCTCAGTAGCATCATTAATGCGTATACCTGATGATGTTATACTTGTTGGATTGTATGTTACACCGCTATATTGTGACTCCCAACCTCCTATAGCCTGTACATGCGGATTAAGGCTGCCAGATCTTAGACCAGTACCACCAGCGACAACTGGCTCTAGCCATACACTATATTCAGTTTCTGCTGTGGAGCTTGCATCAACTCTAAGCTGCACTTCATAATCATCTGATGGTGATGTGGCATAGAAGAAACGTGTTTCACCTGAGTTGAGAGTGAATGTTGATCTAGCCCTAAAAGTTCTACCATCCTGCACAGCCTGCTGCCAAACATCACTTGTCACTGTTCCGTAAAGGACCGGATCGGAGAATTCCTTATCCACCACCGTTGTGGCAGAGGCAAAAACATCCAACACCTCTGAACCGCCTGAATTTACAGCAGTTACTAATGATGAACCTGCATCTGTACCTACCTGCTTAATCCATGTGCCACCATCCCATAGATAATTGCGACAAATCATAGTGCCAGAACCAGCAGCTATAAAGAAGAACAACATCCAAGGAAGGAACATAACAATCTTTTTTCTCATTAGCTGACCTCCGCTCCTTCTAGTGTGAATGAAACATTGTTCGCACTACCACTCGTCACCTTCAACTGATCGCCCTCACCCATCACTATTAAATATGTATCTGGAATAACTTGCTCTCCTAGTGTTACATCATAAGCCCTATAAACCACCGACCCTGCTCCATTTTTAAGAACACCAACACGATATGATTGCGAAGTGGTAGTTTCCAATGCAACTGTTAACTGAGCCACAATCTGCTTCCCAGTTCCCACTGTGTATAATGTAGCTTCTACAGTGTCAGTTGGTGTTAAAGCTGCTAATGTATCATATGCTATAGTTGTCATACTTTAGTCCTTTATCCTAGCTACGAAAAAGGCAAACAGCATAAGCTCATCTGCGTTAACGCCACAATCCTTTAGGTTGCCTTCATCATCTAAGCATGCCAAGTTATCCTCTTCTGCACCCTCCACCTTATCAGCTTTTTCGCTTGTGTCCAGATTGGCATTCTTACGGAACTCCAACAGCTTATAGAATGTCTTACGGTCCAGCACCTTGCCAATGCTATGTTCTAATGGTCCTGTGAAGTTCTCAGCCATTTATGATTTCCCCGCATCCAAAGTTAAGAATGTAGCGTATATTATTCTCTTTACCGGATCACTGATTCTAAGCCTGTATTTCCTGTTCCTAGCCTTTCCAAGTTGTCTCCATCTAAGGAGAGCTTCAAAGTCACCAATCTTTCCAAGGCTACCAAACCTCTCATTGGAATATGTCTTGCCATCGTTGTCGCTATATGACATCATGTATAATGGGTTAGAACCTTGTCCAGTTGCTAAGCCAACACCAGCTTCTATCTCAGCCTCAAGCCTATGGTGTGCAAGCCTCATTCTCTGTGCTTCAATGGTTGGATAGTCTACCTGACCTATAATAGTTTCGCCATCATCTGTATATGTGTCAGCATCCATCTCATAAATCTTTCCATTAGAGATGTCACCTACTAGGTGCTTACCATTAAAGAAGGCATAGCAGCATCCCCTATATACACTCTCTGCATCAGTGGAAGAAAGCCTATGCCATAGCTGTGTATAAACATCAAACACCCATGTCTTCCCTTCAGTAGGAAATGTAAGCACATACCAGAAATGGCCCTTCCAGTTAAGGCTGTACGCCGTAGCATCAGACACCACCTTATAATCGAATATCTCTGTGTCCATCTTCCTGGTAGAAATGATCTGTGGTGTGTAGCCAGACACCATAACAACCTGCTTATTATCAGACAGCCAAAATGCTGTATTGTCAATACCATGCAGGGATGCAGCAGCAGAACACCCCTTCTTAAGAAACACGCCATCAATCCTGGTGAATGGAGGATCTGTTGTGGCCTTATAGAACATCTCAGTACCTGTAACACCAGCCGCAATAAGCTCTGCATTATCAGCCAATATAGCTACAAGATTATCTGGTTCTCTTTCTGCGCTTATAGTGCTGTATGTTCCCCATTCAGTGATGTCATTGGTATTTGAAACAATAAAGCCATCGTCTCCAGCTATTGTACAAATCCATTGCTGGTTAAGGATGGTCATAGAGGTAGGTGTTATTGTGAAATTATTACTAGCCCCTAGTTGTACAAGTGTTGTGTCATTGTCAAACTTTATATAATAGGCATTAGTTCCATCACACACACCTAGGTAGGTGTTATTAGCCAGAAGCCATACATAACCATCTGATGTATTAAGTGTTCCGGTAACGGCAGTCTCTACACCATCAGTGGAATATTTATACACCTTATTCCCAACTACAGAGAACAGGCTGCCATTAAACTCCTTTACATTCCTCACCCTAGCAGATGTAGAAGATTGTTTCCATAGCTTGAGCCCTGGCCTTCCAAGGAACTGTGGCCTACCATCTTCACTCTCATTATCGAAATAGAAGTTGTAGTGGTATTCACCCTGTGATCCTGGTGTTGGATTAACTAATGGTATTGTTTGAACAGGCATATCACCTCACTCCCATACTACCATCTACATTAATCCCTATAAACACAGAAGTGTCTTCCCTATCCCATCCCTCAAGTGCCTGATATAACTCAGAAGCCAACACTGGAACTAACTGGTCTAGCTGTGAACCTAGTTTAGGCGCCACCCTGATAGCTAGATTATAAACAATTGTTTCCATCCATTCAGCAGGTACCTCGAAGTTGTCTCCATTACCATCCATGTTCATCAACGGAATCTTGGATGTGAATATTATATAGTCCTTCACTGTCTGACCGATAGGCCATACTGACACCTTCGCATTGTTTAGCTGGTTGTCAAAGTATATCTGGTTAGGATAGCCAGTTGAATCCTTTGTTGCTAAAGCCTTATATGTCGTTCTTCCTATAATACCTATAGGAACATCATTGTCATCAGCCCTATGAACTCTGGCCTCATTAATCTCTAGTGGCCTCTGTGTCTTCTGTACATATGTGTATATATGATTGTCTGTTGCCGCCGTATCAGTTAGCGTGTCTAGTAGTGGCAGCGTTGTATCTGTCAAATCACCAATAATACTAGACCATTGCAATGTTCCATCATCAAGCTCTATACCAATGAAGTTGCCAACTATTCCAAGCTGCATTGTTCCTGATGCGCCTGAGTCTATTGTTATACTGGTTATAGTCTTGAAATCGTTAGAGGAATAGGTTGTGGCTCCTACTGTTGGACCGGTTAATGCCTCACTAATTTCTACACCAATTCCGTTCTTACCAACTATAGCTATAGTGTTTGAGCTTTCATCTGCATCAGCATACCAGCACACCTTCCTTCCACCTGGAAGAATGGCCCATCCGTCTTCTACTAGTTCGCCATTTAATGTTATCTCACCGGCACTTGGTGTTGAGGAAATGAGAATGCCATCCTGATCGAAGTCATCTGTCATACCTGACACACTATCAACCACAACACTATCAGCTCCAGACGCAGCATCACTTGCAAGCTCTGTTTTATCGAAGGAATCAGAACAGTGACTACCAGTGGGGCCTATTGAATATTCTTGCGTTGTGAGGTCTAAAAATAGAGCAGTGTCCTTGTTCTTCCAGAGTCCTAAGCCATTTATCTGCCATGTTCTCAGCATCATATTCAAGGAGGTTCTGCATGTGTCGTATATATGGGGAGGAATGGTTTCTCCAGCTTCAAACTCAGAACATAACTGGAGAGCCTGCTGTATAGCATCGTCCATTGTTAATGTGAAATTATAGTTATTTGATGTCGTCATTACGCTACACTCCCGCTTAGATAGACAGTGTTTCCACTATCTGCTGCTTTCCACAATCCATTATTAATTGTCACAGTGTTACCGGAAGGATTTGCTGTTGCAAATGTCCAAAACACTGTCCCATCATTTAACCCAATTCCCAATGAATCACCCTTTGATATATCAGAAACAGATGTTATCTCAAGAGACTTAGCATCCTGTGCTGCGCTAGACGATAATGTGGTGGTAGACATTTTATAATTAATGTCCACCCTGGCTAGAGAAACAGATTGGTTGTCTTCTTTAGCTCTTACGAAGTCCTGTGGTTGACGTATTTCCCAACATCCCCTAAGACAAGTGAGAAGGCCGTTCCACTCTATCGCACATTCACTGCGCTTATATTGGCCTCCACACCTGTCACAGATAACATTGTAATCCCCTGGCTTATAATAGCTTCTTGCCATGACATTCCTTTGTTAAAGGGAGAGAGCATGACAGCCCTCTCCGGTAGGGTTAGCGGTTCTTATTGCCCATGGTGTAGTCAACTGTCAGAGTCTTTGCAACAGCTTCACCATTCTGTATGCCGAACACCACAGTCATCTCTTCGTCATCTGGCAGGTTGGTGATAACCGCAGTACCGATCTTGACACCATCCACCCAATATTCAACACCGTCAACACCATTATAATAAAAGCCAAGCGTCATGTATGTGGCGTTAGCTAGTGTACCAACAGCAGCGTATGCAGAAGATGTACTATCCTTCCTTACATTAAAATTAATACTTGTACTGGCATCAACCTTGTTAAAGAATATGCCATCTGTAAGACCAGGATCTGTTATAACAGGAGATGTAACTGAGCTTTCTATGATACCAAAAAGCAGGTCACTCTGAGTCGCATCACTAGTCTGGAACTTTACAGCATACCACATTGGCTTACCGTCACTAAGCTCAAATGACTCACCCACCTTCTCAAATAGGTCATAGTCATTGTCTCCAGCGGCATTGGTAATCAGTATGGCACCATCATCGAGATCAGTTAGGGCTTCAGTGGCAGAACCAGCTCCAGCTTCTACTGTGGTGATAGTCCAATCTCCAGAAGCATATGTGTCCCAGTCATTCCAATACATATGGGAAGCAGCAGGATTGAGAATTGTGGCTTGTCCCATCAGCGATGTCTTCTCTACATTAGTCACGCCATTTGGATACCTTGTTGGCTCTGCATTGGCAACACCTACACACATAAAACAAACAACAAGAAGGATTGAAATTAGTCTAGTCATATTGTCCTCCTAGTCTTCTATATAAGGGTTAAATTTAACAGGCTTACCACTCTTTGCACGAACAAGTATGTCATTGAGCAGATCGGCTTTACCCTTCTTGTCCAAATCCCTACATGTGTCTACGAATGGAACCACCACGCCAGTTTTCTTGAAAAAGGCAACGCCCTTATCAAGCCTTGCTTCACGAACAGCAACATCCTCGTTCTTCACAGGAGTCTTTACGCTCTTCTTTTTATCTTCCATGTTCTCTCCATAATGTTTAATATTGTTCACTATAATGATCATTAAAGGGTGTAATGCACCATATATGACACACTACACCCAATAATTCTATGCTCCAGCAGATCCGTACATGCCACGGAAGTCAGTCCAACCAACACTATATCTATCATAAGAGAAAGCCTTAAGATTCATAGTGTCGAAGTCGTTGTCTTCCTGTAGGCCAATATTATCTCTCTGATACATTGTCATACCCTCTGGGCAGTTGGTCATTACAAACCAAGCATCAACGTCAGTAAAATAGTTGTTAATAGCCACTCCACCAGGAAGCAGGCCCTTGTAATTCAGGGCATTAACATCATTGTTACCAGTTCCACTCTGAAGAACGGAATCCAGCACCCTACAAGTCTCGAACTGGAGATCAACAGGAACAATAAGCTTCTGTCCCATGAGGGCAATCTTATTACCTACATGATCCTCTGACTTACCAATCTGAATAAGCAGATCTTCAAGTGCGCCCTCAGAGAAGTCAGCAGCTACAGCAAGCTCATTACTCTGATCACCAGTATCAGTTGGATGGTCAGTTGCAAGAAGCTCCTTGCCATCACCACCAGTGTATGAAGAGTCAAAGGCTCTGTTATATACATTCGCTCCAACAGTTTCCTTTGTCTGACGCATTGCAAAACCAGTGGCCTTAGCTCTAGAACCACTCACCTTCTCATACAGATTGTCTCTCTGCTCCTCGAAGGTTACGATAAAGCCCTTGGTAAATGCAGTGTGGACATAACGAGAGGTGAATCCCTGGCTAATAGTGTCATAAGATACTGACTGTCCCTCATTCTTTACATTGGCCTTACCCATCCCGATATTCTGAACATCTTCCTCATAGTTCTGAGTAGATGACATAATATCAAAAAGCTGCTTATACTGCTCAGGATGCTCACCGTAACCAATACCCCACCATCTTTTAACTCCAGGCCATAGCGCCTTAGGATGTGAACCAGTTGTTATAACTCCCATAATCTATTCTCCTCCTATTACGCTACGCCAAGTGGGTTGCGGTAAAAGTGTCTATTTGCATTAATCATACATTCCCATACACCATTCGCAAGAGTGATGTCATTGTCAGGAATGTCAGCAGCCTGAAGCAGCCTGAATGAAAGAGTGTTAGTTGTAGCAGGCGCAGTGGTAGTTCCACTGTCAAGCTCCATCTTAGACTTACCAGAAATAGTAGAACCACTTCCAACTACTATGTCTGCATTAAGACTAGCAGAAGCAGCAGCAACAACGCCATCACTCTGTGCAATGTACACCATGTCTGGATAATCACACACGTAAACAATACGCTCATTAGAAGCTGGATTATACTGCTTAGTCAGATCATCCCTATCAACCTCAAATCCTACAACAACGCCTATAATCTCTGCACCAGCAGCAGCGGCAGCCTGAGCTACGGTCTGCTTAGTACCAATAGATGTTCCATTCATTGTCTCACTTACAGCAGCAGCGTTAGCTGTAGCAGTAGCAGGTAGAACAACGAGATCGCCTACGAAAAGAGCTGTAGCATATGTACTTGGTACGTAGTATGCACTTGCCATAGAAGCGTTATAAGGAGTACCACCTAGAGTCCTTATTGGCTTGAATCCAAAAGCCGCATCTTTATTAGCCATAATTTAATCCTCCGACACCTACCTCGGCTTATACTTAGTAGATGTATATTTTGTTTGTTTATCTTCATTGAAGTCATCGTTCTGAATCATTGCATCTTTACGATCAACCTCTTCCTTCTTGGCCTCCTGATCCTCTTCATACAGATCAGCATCAATGACCATTAAACGTCCAACTATCTCTGAGCCGTTCTTGTTAGATCCCACTTTCCTATTGATTCCGGAACCTGCCTCAGATGCACCTGGAGCTAGATGAGATATATCACCTACATCCTTCTCTGTTGCGAACCTCCAACCAGCAGCTTCTGCTCTTTGCACTCTTGAAGGATCTGCTGTCCAACCGTCATTAACTATTCTTCCAACTTTGCCTTCAGGAATATTAAATGCCAATCCCTGCTTCTTAACACCAAGTCCCTGCCTTTTCTTACGGTCCCTGCTTTCCTCTTTCTTCTGCTTTGCCATTTGCCTATTCTCCTAGTCCCATGGATAAAGTGAACAATATTCGTCTGCGTCCTTAAATAGCCCCTGCTCCACTTGCTTTCTGCATTGGGCTTGAGCGTCTTTAGGAAGCTGTGAGAATCCCTTCTTGCCAGAAGAACTGGAGCTACCAGCGCTTCTAAAGGAGCCTCCACTATCTACGCCACCAGCAACCTCTTCTTTCTTGAAGGCTTCATGGTCTGGGTAAATGAGCGCCATTTTATCTGTCAGCTTCTTATAGAAGCCTTCAGTAAATTTTTCAGATGGGTTGGCCTGTGCCATCTGATTCTCAAAGAGCATAGCCTGTTGCTGCATATTAGGATCGGTCTTAAACCACTCGTTATTATCGAGGAACGCCTGTGCGTCTGGAGTTAGCTTAGCAGCTTCTTTCTTAGGAGCCTCCTGTGTAGGTGTTGGCTCTATCACAGGCTTCTCCAACTTATCCTTTTTAACCTCTAACTCCTGTAACTTCCCCAGGTCCTGACTTTCAAAAGCTTGAATCTGTTCCTTCTTGATGCTATCAAGAGCCTGCTCGTAAGCTCTCTCCTGTGCCATCTCCTGCATCTTCAAAATCTTTTCCGTAGTCTGCTTACTCTCTTCAAACTGAGTGGTCATATCATCAGTCTTTTTAAGAGCGGCCTTCAAGTCCCCTTCAAGCTTTCTATTGGTTGCCTTCATGATTGGCACCAATGTTTCAGATCTCTCCACCCATTCTTCTGCTGTGGTGTGTCTACTAGGGTCACCCTTAAACTCACCCTCTGGCTGCCATCCCAATAGCTTCGCCCTATCTTCCACTTCATTTACTTCTAGCTCCATTCCATCATGCTCTTCCATCCCTACTCCTCCCTGAATATTGCACATATAGACTCATCATCCATAATGCGGTATTTCTTCCTAGTGGTTGAACTCTTGAATATTGTTCCTGCATGTTTTGTAAACATCACCTCATCACCAACCTGTGGCTTAACATCTCCCCACTTATCCATGTCAAATGCTGTAGGGCCAATGCTTATAATTGTTCCCTTCTCTCTCTGTACTGCCATATGGTCAATGGCGCTGTTCGGTAAATGTATACCTCCGCTTGTCACTCCATCCACTTCCTCCGGCTCAACTACAACATAATAACAAACAGGTTCTACAACTCCTTCCTCAGTCTTCGACGATTTCTCCCTCATACGTTCCTTCCTCTATTCCGACTAACTCTTCAAAGGTTAAACTCAATATTGCTGCCATCATCTGATTGCGTCCTACATGAACATGCTGAGTTACATCACTACTAAGAAACTCTCCTAGCCCCATAACCCTACAATGGTTGTCCAGGCTGTCCTCCAGCCATTGGTGTAGCCCCTTGGTTACTGGGTGCTGCATCCATTGGTGCCATTGCTCCCTGTTGAACTCCTGCTCCTGCTGCTCCATTCTGTTCTCCTATCTGCCTAATGTCTTCTGCTATTGCCTTATACCTCTCCAACTGTGATCCTTCCTCTGCCGCTTCTGCGTCTGCTAACAGCTTTATAATCTTTGCCTGTGTTTCGGCCATCTCGTCCTGATAAATAGTCTGCTGCCATGCAAACTTGTCTTCCTCAAGCTTCTGCTTGCGCTCATCTAACACTAACTGCGGGTCAGGTGGTGCTTCCACTTTAGGAAGAAGAGCCTGTATATTATCCTCACCCATAGCTTCAAGATTTCTCCTCACCACTTCCTGGTCGTCAAGAAATCCACTTCCGATATATTGTGTGAGAGCTTGAGCTTTAACAACCTTCTGCATATTGCTAATCTCGTCTGGAGATCCAACTGGTAGAACATTGATGTCCTTATCGTTAAAATCCCTTTTAGCCAATGCGTCCTTATCATCCTGAAAGGTGAAATAGGTGTTCTGTGCAAGATATAGCCTATTCAACCTAAACAGTTTCTGGTATTCCTTCTTTGCTGCCCTATACAATCTCTTATGTACTGCTGAGAAAACCTGCTGCCCCTGCTCTATACGAGCCATTGTTGTAGTGGCCGGCTCATTATGTATAGTCTGTGTACCTGTCATAATGTCAGACACAGAAGAGAGCTTGTCTCCTGCCTGTATAAGGAATGTCAACAGGTTAAGGAGTGTCGGTGATGGCTCCTTGGTAGGAAGCGGAAAGATGTTCTTTCGTAAATCATCACCAGTGAAGGCCACAGCCTTCCATTCATTCAAGCCAAGAGAAAGCTTACCACCAAGCTTACCCTTACCCATCTGTAATCCCTTGCCCATAAAACCAGCCTGACTATTAGCTATTGTACCACTATCCAGAAGCTGATTTGTATTACTATTGATTGCCCTGTTTAGAGGGCCAAGAAGCCTGCCAAAGCCAAGGTCGTATAT
>Ga0164321_10000190_pt1 | contig 9975 bp, 6 predicted proteins | sample GuaBasSediGuay12_FD_121799 | JGI IMG/M metagenome (GOLD analysis project Ga0164321, IMG submission 121799) | Subseafloor sediment microbial communities from Guaymas Basin, Gulf of California, Mexico - Guay12, Core 4567-28, 21-24 cm | ecosystem: Environmental > Aquatic > Marine > Hydrothermal... | reverse complement strand
ATGGGACCTCAAATCCCATCTCCTTACCCGCTTTTGCTTGTTAAATATTTTTTAGTGTGAAAGTCATTTTGGGTATTGACAAATGGATAATGATAGTCTATATACCCTACAGGGGTATAGTATGAAATATAATTGGGGAGTCAAGTGATGATAAATGAGAAGGTAAAAGCGGAATCATTAAAAAGATTAAATAAAATAGAAGGTCAGGTTAGAGGTGTGGCTAAAATGGTGGAAAACGAGAAGTATTGTATAGACATCATTAATCAGATAACAGCAGCCAAGAATGCGCTGGATAGTGTAGCCAGGATAATTATGAAGCGCCATGTAGAGAGTTGTATAACCCAGGCGATCTTAAATGGTAAAGCAGAGGAAAAGATAGAGGAACTGGTTACAGCAGTTTACAAACATGGTGTTAAAAAGTAGATATGGATTTGCAATAAAGGAGGTGATTTAAGAATGGCAGTAGATAAAGAGAAAATAAAGGAAACCATAGAGATTATGAACATGACCTGTAAAGGGTGTGCCCGAACTCTGGAGAATGAGATGCGGAAATTTGAGAACATTGACTGTGCAGTGAGCTTCCCAGACAAAAGTATTACAGTAATGTATTCTCCAAAAGACCATAATCTGGAAGACTTTGAAAAAGCGATAGAATCTCATGGGTATAGAATTAAAAAATAATTATTCGTCAGAAAGGAGAAATGCTATGGAATGGAATAAAGATGCAAAAGAGATAGTTGATAACATCCCCATGCCTGAAATCATTAAAAATATGACAATCCTCTATTCAGAAAAGCTTGCCCGAAAAAACAAGAAAAACATGGTTACCATGGAGGAAGTGGTTCAGACTAGGGACGACTACTTTGAGCTGTTCGGGGAATCCCTGATGGCAAGGCTAAAAAAGGTCCGTGAAGAGGGAACCTCTGATGATGCTATTGACCCAGAGATTCCACTCAACCAGGGTGCCAAGCTTTATCAGTTTGAGCTCTGCCATATGCGATTCTTCGGATGCCCTCGCCAATTGATCGATGTGGTGGAATTGGCTAAAAAGCTCGAGCAGAAGATGGAAGAATGGAAAGTTACTGAGATGATTGCCGACAAGTTTGATGTACCCTTCATGCCACACACACTTTTTACTGTGTCCATCTCATCATGTCCTAATAACTGCACGGCTGCTGAGGTCAAGGATTTTGGTATCCATGGAGTAGCTATTCCTGAATTGAGCCATCCAGAAAAATGTACTAAGTGTGGAAAATGTGTTGAGGTGTGTCCTGATGAAGCAGTGGTAATGGAAGAAGAAGGACCAGTTATCATAAAGAAGCACTGTAAGCAGTGTGGTGCCTGCGCCGTTGAATGTCCGGAAGAAGCAATGACTATTGTCGAAAAAGGGTATCGAGTGATGGTGGGTGGACATTTCGGGAGGTGGCACCATATTGGACAGGAGCTTTTCAAACTGGGAGATGAAGAAAAGGTGTTTAAAGCTCTAGAGGCATCGATTAAACTCATTAGAGAAAAAGCAGTGAGCGAAGAACATCTCTATCACATGGTTGAGCGCTACGGTTTGGAACCTTTGTATAAGGAGCTTGCATAAGTCGCCTAATAATTTCATTTGTTGCCAAATGGTTTGGTGACCATAGAATGTGTGCAAGACAAAGACAGTGATCCTGGATCCTGGTTACTTGATGCTGGATGAAATACAAACTTGATGTGTGTACGTCCAGTATCCTGCCAGTCCAGAGTGTTAAGTTTTTAAATGAATAAGGAGGACTTTGTTATGACAGGACTGGAAACAAGCAGCCAACAACAGAAATGTACTATCTGTGGTAAAACAACAAATTATCCCATAGAACTGAACGAGGGATTGTATTGTTCATCTACCTGCCTCAGCAAGTATCGTGAGGAGGTGGGAGAGCGTCAGTTTGAAAAGGATTCCATCGCCACTTTTGATAAAAAGAGAGATACGGGTTGGATTCCTGAGAGAGCACTCATGTATATTGGTATGTGCCAGCGGTGCAGCAAAACCATGAAAGAGATGTGCAAAGCAAACCAGTATATCAGCGGGATGAATCGCGAGAAATTGAGGGAGACTGAGACTGTTCCCTGGTGTTGCCATGCACGATTTAACTTAAGCTCTTCCCTCTCAGATGGAACCGTATCTTTGGAAGCTGCTAGGAAGATTCAAGCATTGGCTGAGGAAATGGTAAAAAATCCCAAGAAATGTGAAGAGGTAGTTGGGCCGGAGACCCTTCGTGAAAAGATGGCAAAGCCAGGGGGATTGAAAGGTGTTACCACCACTATTTTAGATATAGCCGCGGCAGAGATGGCCAAAAGCCCTGACTATAAGCCCACGGTGGATAAAACACCAAAAGTAGATGGAGAAATCATGATTCATTATGCCGCCTGTCTTGAATGTGACCCTGTCTTTGGTGCTGAATGTGAGGAGCAGGCGGTGGAAAAAGAATTGAACAAATGTTTAGATGAAGTAAGTAAAATGACCTCAGCACGCTGGTGTGAACATACCATGCATGCCCTCTCTGCTCTGCTGCTTAATAAGAACATTACTCGTGAGAAACTTCAGAAAATTGTCAATTCTGCTGAGCAGATAATTAAGGAAAAAAACGATCATGGTGTCAATACACGACATCTTTTCATTGCTTTGGGAAGAGCGGTAGAATGTTAGTTAGTAGGTTCAGGCAGAGAATATAATGACAACAATGGGGGGATGCCGAATGAAGGTGAAACAATACATGAAGTTCATTATATCAAGTCTTGCAGTTACCTTGATTTTTGGTTGTGCTTCTTCGAGGGAGAAGCAGGCTTTCCTTGATCTTGCCAAAGTGGAAAAAACACAATATGTGTCAGAAAATCATACCTACACTCCTCAAAACCTCCCCACGTTGAACGAAGAGTCTGTCATCTCCGATTACCTGGCATATGCTGCATTGAACAATCCCGGACTTGAGGCAGTCTTCAATCGATGGAAAGCTACACTGCTGAAAGTTCCCCAGGTACGCACCTTACCAGACCCGAACTTTACCTATGCCTACTTCATCAAGGAGGTTGAAACCCGTGTCGGACCTCAACGGCACAAGTTCGAGCTGTCACAGATGTTTCCATGGTATGGAAAGTTGACCCTCAAGGGCAACATCGCCCTTGAGGCTGCCAATGCAGAGGGTCAACGATATCAATCCGAGAAACTGAAGCTCTTCTTTGAGGTTAAGGATGCTTATTATGAATACTACTATCTATCACGTGCAATAGCTACTACGGAAGAGCATAAGAGATTAATTGTCTACTTAGAAAGTGTGGCGAGAACTAATTACAGTGCGGGAATAACCTCCTATGGGGATCTTATAAAGGCTCAGGTGGAACTTGGCAAGCTTGAGGATAGTTTGCTAACACTTCGTGATCTTCGAGATCCCATAACGGCAAAATTGAACGAAGCTCTAAACAGACCTTTCAACTATTCTCTGCCTTACCCAAAAGTCATCCCCGAAGAGCGAATGGTTATTACCGATGACCAACTACTAACCTGGTTAAAAGAAAGCAATCCAGAACTAAAAGCCATAGATTTTACTATAGCAAAGGAGAAGGCAGCCATCGACCTGGCAAGGAAAGAATACTTTCCCAATCTCACCTTGGGGGTGGAATATATTGACACTGATAATGCATTGACACCACCTGCCAATCCCGAGACAGGTGAAATCCCGAGGGTAAAAGATGACGGGAAAGATCCCGTCATTGCCAAGTTCTCCATCAATCTGCCCATCTGGCACAACAAATACCGTGCAGGTGAAAAAGAGGCACGGCTCAGGCATGTGGCTACACTCAGAGAGCGGAGTGACCGGGAGAACAGTCTAATTGCAGATCTTAAGATGGAGCTTTACAATTTCCGTGATGCTAAAAGAAAGATCAGCCTTTACAGGGATACCTTAGTTCCAAAGGCAAAGCAATCTTTCAACGTTATTCAAAAGGCATTTGCAGCAGGTAAGACGGACTTTCTTGATGTGGTTGATGCGGAGAGAACGCTTTTGGAATTTCAGCTCTCTTTTGAGAGAGCACTTGCCAACCGTGCTCAGCGTCTGGCAAAGATTGAAGAGCTCATCGGAAAAGAAATACCGAGAGATGAATCAAGTAGTTTTAAGATAAAGAGTGAACAACCAGAAAGAGAATAAAACCTATTACCTGAATGGCTAATAAAGAAGGATTTGCAATATTGTCAGAAGGAGCAGCCATGAAAAAGTTTATTCTTGCAACAGTAATCATCAGTGCCTTTGCTCTGGGGTACCTCTTAAGGGGTGGAGGACCGGAAACACAGGATCACCAACATACTGCCAGTGAAACACCCAAAGCTGAGATGTGGACATGCTCTATGCATCCCCAGTTTCAGTTGCCCAAACCAGGCCAATGTCCCATATGTGGTATGGATCTAATCCCTGTTGCAAGTGGCGGTTTAAGTGAGGATGAGAGCCCGCGTGAGCTCAAAATGTCTGCAAAAGCGATGAAACTTGCTGAAATAGAAGTTGCCACAGTTGCAAGAAAGAAAGTGACTGCCAGGATAAGAATGGATGGTAAAGTTGATTATGACGAGACCCGCCTCAGTTATATTACAGCCTGGGTGCCCGGGCGTATTGATGACCTCTATGTAGACTATACAGGAGTGTTTGTAAGAAAAGGTGACCCTATGGTTAACCTTTATAGTCCAGAACTTATCACTGCGCAGGAGGAATTGATTCAGTCCATCAAAACTGTGGGGGAACTGAAGCAAAGCGAGATACCCGTCATGAGGGAAACTGCCTTTAAAACTGTTGACGCCGTGAAGGAAAAACTTCGGCTATGGGGGTTAACAGAAAAACAGATCGGGGAGATTGAGAAGCGTGGTAAAGTTACTGACCACGTGAAAGTTTATGCACCGATGAGTGGCGTCGTCATACACAAAGATGGCCTTGAAGGGATGTATGTGAAAACGGGGACCAAAATCTACACCATTGCTGACCTTTCTCAAATGTGGGTTATGCTTGATGCCTACGAGTCTGATCTCGTTTGGATCCGAGTTGGACAAAAGGTAGAGTTTGATGCCGAGGCGTATCCCGGAGAAACCTTCAATGGAAAGGTTGTCTTTATAGATCCATTTCTTAACCCCAAAACCAGAACAGTCAAGGTGCGTGTTAATGTTCCCAACCCTGGGGGGAAGCTTAAACCGGAGATGTTTGTTAGTGCACTCGTTCATGTCACGTTAGCAGACGATGATAATATGGCTGTAAATGCCACGAAGAATGAGGTTCCTCTGGTGATCCCGGCGACTGCCCCCCTCTTCACTGGAAAACGTGCTGTTGTCTACGTTCAAGTCCCTGACAAGAAAGGGACATTCGAGGGACGCGAAGTAGTCCTCGGTCCACGGGCTGGGGATTTTTACGTTGTTCGTGAAGGTCTCAATGAAGGTGAACGGGTAGTGGTAAATGGCAATTTTAAGATTGACAGTGCCATTCAGATTCTTGCGAAACCAAGCATGATGAGCCCTGAAGGAGGTGCTCCGCCGCCTGGTCATCAACATGGTGGAGAAAAGGGAAATCTCACTTCAAAAGCTGAAGAGAAAAAGACAGAGCCATTTAAAGTTTCTGATGCGTTTAGAACCCAGCTGGACGGTGTTTTATCGGCTTACTTCATGATTCAACAGGCATTGAGTAAAGACGATGCAAAAGGTGCACAGGCCAACGCAAAGAAGCTGCTTGCGTCTCTTGATACTGTAGACATGAAGTTACTCGAAGGTCCCGCACACATGGCCTGGATGAAAGCGCAAAAATCAATTGCAGGCAGTGCTCAAGGTATAGCAGGGTCAAAGGATATTGAAAGTGCACGATCTGCATTCATATCGCTTTCTGACTTTCTTTATACAGTGGCAAAGAAGTTCTGTACAAACGGCACACAACCCGTTCTTCGTTTTCACTGCCCCATGGCTGCGGGTGGGAAAGGTGCCTACTGGCTCCAGAACAAACCTGGAACGGAGAATCCTTACTACGGCAGTGCTATGTTTACGTGTGGTGAACAGGTGGAAACAATCTCCCCCGGTTCTATGAAAGAATAACCGGAAGGACACACCCATGAATGGAATACCCAAAGACCAGTTACCATCAAACACCAACCTGATTGACCGGATAATTAGATTCTGTCTGGAGAACAAGCTTGTTGTTTTTCTAATAACCCTCTTATTTGTTGGATGGGGAGTGATGGTAGCGCCGTTTGATTGGGACCTGGGTGGCTTACCCCGCAATCCCGTACCTGTGGATGCAATCCCGGACATTGGTGAGAACCAGCAGATTGTTTTCACTGAGTGGATGGGCCGTTCACCTCAGGATGTGGAGGACCAAATTTCCTATCCACTCACGGTTGCACTGCTTGGTGTCCCCGGGGTTAGAACCATCCGCAGTTACTCCTTCTTCGGTTTCTCATCGATATATATTATATTTGAGGATGAAATTGACTTTTACTGGTCTCGCTCCCGTGTGCTGGAAAAAATGAGCAGCCTGCCAACCGGCACATTACCCGAAGGAGTTCAACCCGCTCTCGGACCTGACGCAACAGCCCTGGGTCAGATTTTCTGGTATACATTGGAAGGGCAGGATGAAGAGGGTAATCCCACCGGTGGCTGGGATTTGCATGAGCTTAGGACAATCCAGGACTGGTATGTGCGCTATGCATTCCTTTCAGCAAAAGGTATAAGCGAGGTTGCCTCTGTTGGTGGTTTTGTTCAGGAGTATCAGATTGATGTAGATCCTGATGCCATGAGAGCTTACAAGATAAAACTAGATGAAGTTTTTATGGCAGTCAAATTGTCGAATATCGATGTGGGTGCTCGTTCCATTGAAGTCAACAAGGTAGAATACTTTATCCGGGGACTGGGTTTCATTAAAAGTTTGCAGGATATAGAATATACCGCTATCAAGGTTACTGATAATGTTCCCATCTATGTGAAAGACATTGCCAGGGTCACCCTGGGCCCTGCGCTCAGGCGTGGAGCTCTGGATAAAGAAGGGGCAGAAGTGGTTGGTGGAGTAACGGTTGTCCGCTATGGGTATAATCCCCTTGCCGCCATTAAAAACCTTAAGAAAAAGATTGATGAGATTACACCCGGGCTGCCAAGGAAAACCCTTCCTGATGGTACTATAAGCCAGGTTAAAATCGTTCCCTTTTACGACCGATCAGGGCTCATCTACGAAACCCTGGGGACTCTTAACAATGCATTGACTGATGAAATGCTGGTGACCATCATCGTTATTCTTGTCATGGTGATGCATCTCAGTAGCTCGCTGCTTATTTCGGGACTGCTTCCTCTGGCAGTGCTGATGTGCTTTGTAGCTATGAAGACATTCGGGGTTGATGCCAACATCGTGGCGTTATCAGGGATTGCCATTGCTATCGGTACCATAGTAGACATGGGCATCGTTGTGTGTGAAAATATCCTCAAGCATCTGGACACCGCTGATCCGAAAGAGGATCGCCTTGAGGTCATTTTCCGTGCCACCAGCGAGGTGGGTTCCGCAGTCTTAACCGCGATAGCAACCACCATCGTGAGCTTTCTACCTGTTTTTACCATGGAGGCAGCAGAGGGAAAGCTGTTCAAACCCCTTGCCTTTACCAAAACTTTCGCTCTTATTGCCTCAGTGGTTGTGGCACTTACTATCATCCCTCCCTTTGCCCATATCCTTTTTACCGGGAAGATAAGAGGGGAATGGATCAAACGTATTGTAAATGGAGCTATTGTTATACTTGGAGTGGTTATAGCATTTCTTATCACTTGGTGGGCAGGTATGCTCATCACACTCATTGGTGCATACCGCATATGTGAAGGGTTCATTCCTAAACACATCAAGCGGTGGGTACCGTGGGCAGTCAATGGACTTGCTGTCTTTGTGGTAGCTATTTTACTTTCTGAGCATTGGCTTCCCCTTGGGCCGGAGAAGGGTCTTATTCTTAATTTTATCTTTGTAATCATATTAATTTGTGGCTTGCTTGTACTTTTCTATTTATTTATGCACAGATATGGACGTCTATTGAGGTGGTGCCTGGATAACAAGGTTGCGTTTCTCTCCGTTCCTCTTATCATTACCTTGTTTGGCTTGGTGGTTTGGTTGGGATTTGATTCTTTTTTTGGCTGGCTGCCAACTGTAGTGAGGAGTAGTGGACCCGTCTCCTATGTAGCCCATAAATTTCCGGGGTTAGGCAAGGAATTCATGCCTCCGCTGGACGAAGGTTCTTACCTCTATATGCCAACGACCATGCCTCATGCATCAATAGGCGAGGCACTCGACGTCCTTCAAAAGCAGGATATGTCACTGCAGGATATCCCAGAAGTTGAATCGGTGGTGGGCAAGCTGGGAAGGGTGGAGAGCCCCCTTGATCCTGCTCCCATATCAATGATCGAGACAGTTATAAATTATAAGCCGGAGTATATTGTTGACCGTAGTGGAAGACGTATGAGATTTAGTTTTTCTTCTGATGACAACGATTTCTTTCGCGGTGAAAATGGCACTCCACTTATAGCCCCAGATGGGAAACCGTATAAGGTACCGGGACAGTTTGTCAGAGACGACGAAGGACGTCTCATACCCGATGACGAGGGGAGACCATTCCGCCTGTGGCGTCCCCCGCTGGATCCGGATTTGAATGACGGACGTGAGCCATGGGAGGGTATTAAGAAGCCTGATGATATTTGGGATACCATCGTCAAAGCGGCTGAAATTCCCGGAACTACATCCGCACCAAAATTGCAACCCATCGCTGCCCGTATTGTCATGCTCCAGAGTGGGATGCGTGCTCCCATGGGAGTTAAGGTAAAAGGACCGACTCTGGATGCGATAGAGAAAGTTGGTTTACAGATCGAACGATATCTCAAGGAAGTCCCATCTGTTGAACCAGCAGTTGTAATCGCCGACCGAATCATTGGAAAACCATACCTTGAGATAGATATCAACAGGCGGGCTATAGCTCGGTATGGTGTAAAGATCAGGCAGCTTCAGGATGTGATTGAGGTTGCTATTGGTGGCAAACGGATTACCACCACTGTGGAGGGAAGAGAACGATTCCCTGTCAGGGTCAGGTACATGCGTGAGCTGCGGGACAGTATCGAGTCCCTGGGCAGGATCCTCGTCCCGGCTCCTGACGGAGCACAGATACCTCTTACACAACTTGCAGAGATCAAATATATCCGTGGACCGCAGGTGATTAAAAGTGAGGATACCTTTCTGGTGGGATATGTTCTCTTTGATATGAAGCCAGGTTTTGCTGAGGTAAACGTGGTGGAACAAGCCCGGGACTATTTGAATCATAAAATTGAGAGTGGTGAGTTTCAAATCCCTGCTGGAGTGAGCTTTACTTTTGCCGGGAGTTATGAGAATCAGGTGCGTTCAGAGAAAAAACTTATGGTGGTCTTGCCGTTGGCACTCGTTATCATCTTTATACTTATCTACTTTCAGTTTAAGTCAACACTGACAACCGCTCTGGTGTTTTCAGGTATTGTGGTCTGTTGGGCTGGTGGTTTCATGATGATCTGGTTTTATGGACAGCCCTGGTTCCTTAATTTTTCCATTTTTGGGACTGATATGCGCGAACTCTTCCAGGTTCATCCCTTTAACTTAAGCGTTGCGGTGTGGGTGGGGTTTCTTGCACTCTTTGGTATCGCTACTGATAACGGTGTCATTATGGCCACTTATCTAAAGCAGATCTTTTCCAGGAGAACTCCTTCATCAGTGAAAGATATTCGAGAGGCAACTATCGAGGCCGGTGAGCGACGTGTCAGACCCTGCCTGATGACCACCGCTACTACCATCCTGGCGCTTATCCCAGTGCTCACCTCCACTGGACGGGGTTCAGATGTCATGGTTCCAATGGCCATCCCCTCCTTTGGGGGAATGACCATCAACATTATAACTCTATTCCTGGTACCGGTACTTTACTGCGCCAACAAAGAGTTTAAGT
>Ga0164321_10000187_pt1 | contig 10064 bp, 9 predicted proteins | sample GuaBasSediGuay12_FD_121799 | JGI IMG/M metagenome (GOLD analysis project Ga0164321, IMG submission 121799) | Subseafloor sediment microbial communities from Guaymas Basin, Gulf of California, Mexico - Guay12, Core 4567-28, 21-24 cm | ecosystem: Environmental > Aquatic > Marine > Hydrothermal... | reverse complement strand
TTTGCCATATCTTATATATTAAAGGATTATACTCCTACTTTCATTCTCTTCAAGGCGAGTTAGCTTTTCAGACAGCTTACCGAATTTTTCTTCGGCTTTCCTTAATTTACTTTTTTCGTCTTTTTCCTCATACTCACGAATTTTCTCTCCAAGCGCTACAAGTTCGTCCTTTATCTTTAAAAAGCCAAGCTCCCTTATCACAAGAGCTTGTTCTTTCTTTAATATTTGGGGTTTTTCTATTAAGTTTTGAACATCTTCCAGGATCATGTCTGCAAACCCCTGGACTAGCTCTTTCGGAAGACTTGCTGCAAAATCTGAAGGGTCAAATTCCTTTTTGCCCTTAGAGTGCTTTCTATATTCCTCAGCTATCCTCTTTGTCAGGGGGGAGGCGAATAACGAAAATGTTTTTTTCTCAGAGAGAATTTTAGGGTCTGACTGAAAAGCAAGAGCTAATAGCCTTTCTTCTAAGAGTTCTCGTCTTGATTTTATTTTGGGCTTTGTAGGAATGGCAATCTTTGGTGTTTCTGCTGTAGTCGTTGTTTTTGTTTTTCTTGTTTGATCAGCCACGGCGCCTCTAGGCACACCCAATTTCCGGGCAACCTTTTCAATATAGTGGGCTTGAACAATCTCGTCTGATATTTCCGATAGAACCGGTATGATTTCTTTACTTATCTTAGCTTTACCTGCCCCAGTTGTTTCATCGTATTTTGAAAAAATAAGGTCAACTAAAAAGTCCCACACATTCTGTGCATTTTTTAAGGCCTTTTTGTATTCTCCTGGAGCTTTCCTTGCCATATCATCAGGATCTTTATATTTTCCCATTCTGGCAACTTTTACCTCTACTCCTTGGTCCTGGGCCAAAGCAATACTTCGTCTGGCTGCTTTATCCCCTGCCGCATCTGAATCAAGGGCAAAAATAAATTCATTACCAAACCTGCTAAGCAGTCTCACCTGGTCTTCTGTAAGCGCCGTACCTTTAATGGCCACTGTGTTTTTTACTCCAGATTGCCAAGATGAAATCATGTCTAACTCTCCTTCGACAACCACCACCGAGTTCTCTTTTTTAATATCTCTTCTTGTTAAATTCAATCCGTAGAGAACCTTACTTTTGTGGTAAATCTCTGTTTCGGGCGAATTAATGTATTTGCCAAATTTTGTTTTTATTGAAGGAAGTATTCGTCCAGCAAGACCAATATTATTTCCTCTGTGATCCAATAAGGGGAAAATTATTCTACCCTTAAACCTGTCCACTGCCCCACTTCCTCTTCGATAAACTATGCCTGCTTTTTCCAAATCCTGATAGCTGAATTTTTTCTTATCTATCAAGTATTTTCTCAAAGCGAGTGGAACATTTGGAGAATAGCCAATGTTGAATGTTTTTATTGTTTCTTGCTTAATGCCGCGTTCTTTAATTAAATAGTCCAGCGCTTGCTTGCCTGCTTTATGGCCAGTAAGAATGTAGTTATAAAATTTTGCCGCAAGGGCGTTTATTTCAATAAGTTTTTCCTTCTCGCCACTTCCTTTGAATTGTCGCTGTATTAATTTAACACCTGCTCTATCTGCCAAGTATTTTAAGGCTTCAGGAAAGTCCATTCCTTCACTTTTTTGTAAAAAGGAAATTGCATCTCCTGACTCGCCGCACCCAAAACATTTAAAAATCTGAAGCTCTGGTGAAACCATGAATGAAGGAGTTTTCTCACTATGAAATGGACACAGGCCTTTGTAGTTTCTGCCTGCTTTTTTAAGCTCAACGTGTTCCGAAATTATCGGAACAATATCTGTCTTTGTTTTTACTTCTTCTATTTGATCTTGAGGCATCTTGATGCGATTTTAACACAAACCCAAGTCTTCCCGAAGAAAAACTGGAGGCTCAGTTTCTGCGGTGGGTACAGGATTCGAACCTGTGTAGGGATTTCTCCCTCTAGTTTTCAAGACTAGCGCGATTGTCCACTCCGCCAACCCACCAAATGTCTGGCGGTGAGGGTGGGATTCGAACCCACGGTAGCCTTGCGACTACACACGCTTTCCAAGCGAGCCCGTTAGACCACTCCGGCACCTCACCTTAGCTTCAAATAGGTAATCAGTATTATATCAGACTTTATTGAAAGTAGTCTCTGTATGAAGAATTATTTCTGTTCTTTATTTTTTTCCGCTTTTTCCCACTTTCTCAGTTCTTGTCTTCCCTGTTTTAACATCAGCCTCTCTCTTTTTGAACGAAGTTTTCTTACTGCTTGGGCATACTCAAACCAACCAGATTCTTCAAACTCTAAAACTTTCGTTCTTTCTTTTTCTTCTCTCCTATTATCTTCTACCCCTTCTTCTTTCTCTTTAAAAAGCATGATGTAGTAAAGATGTCTTTGTGGAACAACCTTGCCATTAATAGTCGCTGAGCCTCCAGCACGACCAGCTTCTTCTAGAACCTGTGTGTCCATGTCTACTTGTTCCAGCATTAATCGCATAGCCCCTCTCGCTGAAGATTCTGCTTTTCTAACAACAATTTTGGGAATTTCCCACTCACTATCTTCTCCGAATTGTTTTGCCAGAAACCATCGCTTTTTCCCTTTAGTCGCCCTATAAACGATTGCTCCTGAGATTAATACTAAATCTTTATTCATATTTTTACTTTCTCTGCGGAGGGTACAGGATTCGAACCTGTGCCTCCCTATGGGAGAATGGTTTTCGAGACCATCGCCTTAGACCACTCGGCCAACCCTCCCTATCATATTTTCAATTGTGCACCCGGCGAGAATCGAACTCACAGTCTTCGGCTCCGCAAGCCGACGCTTTATCCTATTAAGCTACGAGTGCTTATTTAATTCCGGGAATTTTCTTAGAAAACCAACTAGCTGCCTTATCAAGAGAAGAAGGTGTCGCCTTTTCTTCAGGAATGTATTTTAAAAGAGTTGTTTTAAGCATCTCTTTCTCATCTTGATTAATCACAAGCTCCAGCCTATCAGGGATGCCATACTTCTGAACAATTAGTAATGGAGAATCAAATCTCTTACTAAACCAAAATCTAATAAGATTCTCCCATTCAAATGTCTTTTCCCCAACCTTTACCCCTCTGTTGGTAACTGAATAACTAATATTTTCCGGTTCAACCGTTGTTAAAACATAAATCAAGAAAATAATAGAAATAATTAAAATTACCGGCATAAAGCCCTCAGCAAAAAAGAGAATAAGTCCAACAATTGCTGCCATGGCAATAATTGTTACCCAAAATTCTCTATTCATCCTTTTGAAAGGCCTTGCTGGTGCTGACCAATTTAGCAATTCCTTTTCTGGTTCATGCGGCTTTCTTTCTCCAACAGATCCCTTTGGTTTTTCTTTAAAAGTACTTTTTCCTAAATTTCTTTCGTCTTGAGCAGGCATTCCAAGTTCATATTATACCTTATTTAGCTTCCCAGGGAAACTCAAGTTTGCTATAATACAAAGTATTGGAGGTGTCGCATAGTTGGTCAATTGCACGGGCTTGCTAAGCCCGAGCCTTCGGGCTACGTGGGTTCGAATCCCACCGCCTCCGCCAATCCACTCACATTTACTACAAACTTAATATGCAAGATTCAACTATTGTCGGAATAATAGGTACTTCTTTGGTTTTAATTGCCTTTGTTTTTAATCAAACAGGAAAGTGGAAAAGCCAAGACTTTGCCTACGATCTAACTAATTTTATTGGCAGCTTGGCTCTGGTTTTATATGCTCTCACAATTAGGAGTTACCCTTTTGCTATTCTAAATCTTGTTTGGTGTTACGTTTCTTTGAAAGATGTTTTTAAGGACTTCAAAAATTTAAGAAGTTAGTGTCAAGCAGTTAACCCTTTTTACCCCTGCCTTTTTTAATACCCTGGCGGCTTCTTTGGCAGTAGATCCTGTTGTCCAAACATCATCAAATAATATTATTGGCGTGTTCTTTTTAGGAGTCATATATAAACTAAATACTCCTTTAATATTAGCCATTCGTTCCTCTTTTTTGAGGCTTGCTTGTGGTTTTTTAGAAGCTTTTCTTATCAATAAGTTCCTTTCAAAACCCCATCCTAATTTTTCGGCTATCATTTTCCCAATCTCTTCTGATTGATTAAACCCTCTCCAGTTTTTTCTGTGCCAGTAAAGAGGAATTGGTACCAATACTGATTTTTTTGGAAAAAACAATTTCTTCTCCGAAATCTTCTTCGCCGCATGTTCTGCTAATTCTTTTGCGATTTCGAAAGCAAATTTATATTTCAATCCAGTGATCGCTTTGCGAATTCCTCCTGTATACTTCCACAAAGAAACTCTCCCATCTAAGCCAACAATATCTCGGCATCTAATGTGAGCCGCTCCATCTTGAGAAAGACCATTGCACTTTGGACAAGCTAATTTTGGAGATTCTGCCTTAGAAACACATTTTGGACATATATAAAAACCATTTATGCCACAGCCAAAACATTTTCGTGGAAAAATTACGTCAACAATGTTCATTTAATCACCAAAAAAGCAGCGAATTAACGCTGCTTTAATACTATCATTGGTGGAGACGGAGGGAATTGAACCCTCGTCCAAGAAACAAAATCAAAAACGTCTACAAGCTTAATCAGTTTTAGTGTTGTCCTCTAAACCTTACCAACTGATAGGATGATTTAAAGTAAGACTCATAAGTCTTGGCTACACTTCTTAAGTCAAGGAAGTGCGCTGCATTTCGACTGGTTTATGCCTTATTAACGCGGTCGAAAAACGCAATTAACAGACACTGGCTTAAACGAATGCGAAATTATATTCGTACGCGCCGGCCAGACCAACGTTTTTGTTGGCATGTAAAATGTTGACCGTTAATTAACGAGTGACAGTCCCACTCGGCTTGCAGTTTTTAAAAGTGCAACCTGTCGAAACCTTTACGTCCCCAGGTTTATCCTTTGAGCTCTCTTTCTATCTCTCGTTCTATATCTTTTTTCTTTTTGAGCTCCTTTTTTTCGAATTTGCGTTTAGATTTGGCCAAGGCTATTTCGACCTTAATCAAACGGGCTTTAGTATACATCTTTGTAGGCACAAGCGTCAATTTCTTTGCTTGTATTTTTGTTTGAAGAGAAATAATCTGATTCTTATGCAAAAGCAGCTTTCTTGCCCTGGTGGGACTGTAGTCACCAGAAATATTTGAGGCTATGTTCGCGTTAATAAGATAGGCTTCGTCTCCCATAATCTTTGCATATGCTGTAGCTAAATCAACATGACCATTTTTTACCGCCCTTACTTCATGTCCTGCCAAGACGATTCCCGCTTCAATGCGCTCTATCAATTGATAATTAAACTGTGCTTTTCTGTTAACGATTTTCATGGAAGTTTGAAAAGGGAAGTTATTCTAATTTGTGGCTAATATTAATTGAGTAGAGTCTTTCGTTCGTAGCAATTATTATTTTGCCAATCTCTTCAGAAACAACCAATCCTTTTGCTTCTTTTATTTTATCTGAAAAGTACTGCGCTTGGTAATTACCCTCTTTATCTACGACAACAATTCTTCCTGTTTCTTTCTCTAAAAGGTAAACAAACTTGAGTTCCTCGTTTGTATATATTGCAGTGGGTTGTGATAGTCGGGGAAACACATCCGTAAAACTTAGAGTGTCCTGATTTCCCCTTGTAAACTTAAACACTTTCCCTGTTTCTGAAAGAAACCAAATAGAACCATCAATTGTCCAACTAAAAATACTGGTCAGGTCTGGCTCTGTTCCAGCAGTAAGCCAGTCTTGTTTTGAACCAAAACCGCCTTCTACTCCCGCATATCTCCAGATCTTTGATGCCTCGCGCTCAAGTACATAAAAATTGCCGGCATATGCATAAATAAGAACGTCTCCCTCCCATTCCCCCTCGATTACCAATTCTCTTTCGTCGGAAACTTCATATATGTTTCCATCTGACAATACAAAAGCTCTGTCTGAATAGGCAGCTGCCCCTTTCGCATCTTTTATTTGATCAGGTCCAGCAACGATCTCTGTCTTCTTTGTCTCAATTTCAATCTTAACTATCTTCTTTCCCTCTTTGTCTAATACATATAGTTTTCCGCCCGAGGTTACTACCTCATCCGCTTTAAAGCCATCCGTTAATATTGATAAGTCTAGGAAAAGGTCTGGTTCTAAAGTGTATTCGCCTAAAACTTGTCCTTCTGATTCCTCAAGAAGAGCAATTAAGTTCTCCAGCTCTGCATCTTCAACGCCCTCGTCCTTAATTTGATAGGCAATCCTTTCTGCATTTCTAAAAAGCTCTCTTGCTCTTTCTGGATTAAGTGTATAAAGTCCCTGGGCTTCTTCAAATTCATGCTGGGCCTGCTTAAGCCGATCTTCGTATTGAGCACGTTCATCACGAACTATTTTTTGTCTTATTCCAAAACCAATACTAACAAGGAGTAAGATAACAAGAATCGCCCCAATCGAAACCGTCATTTTCCTTTTCTGAACATTAAACTCATCTTCTCCTCGCTGACGAATATATATTTTCTTTTCTCCCGTCCTTTTACTAAAAACCGAAGTTAACTTCTTCATTTGTTTTTGCAAAGGAGATTGTGGTCTGTCTTTGGTTTCTTTACTAAAAATCTCTTTACGATCCAGGGTTGTCTTCTCTTTTGGTTCAAGCTCCCTCTCTGGTTTTTTAAAAACAGTCTGTGTCTTTGAAAACTCCATCAAAACAAGTCCGAAATTCCCTGCATCTTCCATTGAATGAACAGCAGGAGCCAAAGACTCAACGGCCTCATTTATTCCTGAGTTTTCAAGAGCTGCTTTTATCACGCCTTCGCTTAAAGAACCAAAAACCTTTTTTGTTCCAAGTAAAAAGATGTCTCCTTTTTCAGGATGACCAGAGGCTGATACAGGACCATCGTCCTTACTTACCAATATCTTGGCCAACATGCCATTTCTAAAAATAGCTGCCTGTCCACCACCACCACAAGCCGTATATATTACTCCGTTAATTATTGAAGCAGCAGCTATTTCAACGTCGCCCCAAGTCTCCGAAAATTCGCTAATTACTTTTTCCACAGAATCATTTAAGGCATTGAAAGTTGTTTTCTCTGTGCTACCAAAGTATTCCTCATGAAATCTTGTCAGAAGTTCTCTTCCAGCAACAACACTATCAAGACCTTCAGAGTCGGGGCCTGTTTCTTTTTTTTGAAAGGTTGTCGCAATAACAGCAACCAGTCTTCCACGAAGCTTTAATTTTTCAGGATCGTCTGGAGTAAATTCATGAACTTGAGCCCAACTAGTTTCTCCTGGGCTTCCGGTTAATTTTGCTAGGGTTATATCTAATTCTGCCACTTTTATAAAATAATTAGGGCAAGAACGAATATTATCAGAGAAAATACAAAATGAGAAATACCAAGCATTCTGATCGGTGCTTCAAAACCTACTTCTAAGGTATCTGTCATCAGTTGTATTTGCCTCATCACCACAAAACCAAAAATACCATAGATTGTAAGAGCAACGAGAACTAGTACTTTGGCTATTAACCAAACTGACACTCCAATAATGGGTAATACTTGTGTCATCTAACTCTCCCTTCTAATTTCTCTATTTCCTCTTCTATTCTTAGGTCTTGTAATATCTTGGCTATTTTGTCTGGTTTTGGTACGGCTAGAAAATCAAAATTCGGCACTTCTGCTGCAGTTTGAACAAATACGTCACCGTAATTAAACAATGTTCTTGCTACCCCGCCCATTGTATAAGTAACGTCTTGGATTTTATCAATATTTGTATCTGATACTTGCTTGTAGATGAGATTGTAGAAATCTATATCAATAATTCTTTCGTCTGTAATAAGGTTTACATTGAAAAACCAAGTTAAGAAACTCTCCAGAAGAAAGGCTATCGTTATTAGATACCAGCCCAGAACGGCAATAAGTTGAAACTCTTCTGGTAGAAAAGCAAGAAAAGGAAAAATGCTTAAAACTATTGGTGCAGCAATCATCAGCATTCCAATTAATATCCAGGGAAGATTGGTTAGAGGGTGCCTACGTAATAAAAGAATAACCTTTTCCTCTTTGTCTCTTGTTTCAAAATTAACTTTCTTTGGAAGATAGCTGAAAGCTGACAGATTACCTTGTGCTTTTTGGTCAAGATCGTATCTTGGGCGCTTGTGTCTTTTTTCTTTTTTTGTTTTCGATACGGACCCTTTCTTAACAGATTTTTTCTTAGAAGGTGTCTTCTCTTTTTTTGAATTATTTGAAATAAAGATGTCCGGCATTGCGGCCTGATTATATCACTTTATAGGCCAATATTCTCTAATTAATTAGTATCATTTCTTCTCTATGTTGAAGAGAGGGCCAACTATCTGAATGTTGGCTGGAGCTCGAAGGTTAAATCTATCTTTAAATTCTTGCCCTGTAAAGCTGTGTCCATCAACATTTACAGTTGTTGTTTGTCCAGAAGAAAAGTCTGCACTCATTGACACGCTACTTACACTACTTAATGCTGATGCGCCAAGTTCTTGCCTTACTCTCCCAGCATCCCAGGTGTCTGTACCGGCCGGATTTGGCTTATCCACCTGGTAAAGATGTTCTGCGGTTGTAGGATCACTCTTAACTAATAGTAAAGTGTTTACAATATCAGCAACCTCGTCTGACTTAAGCCAGGCTGATTTACCATATTCATTACGCCAACCTTGGGCGGCATAAAAACAAGGAGAATCTTTGTCGTAAGAACTAGAATTCAAATCCCCAAAGCTTCCTACTCCAGAAGCCGTATCTCTACGATTTTTTGTCCAACCCGTACTTCTACTCCACACGTTTGCTGAAGGCCAAGTATAACCACCAGCCGTCGACGCATACCATGCAGTAATAATTTCTCCGCCCAGAGTCATTACTTTTCCAGCTGTGCTAGCAACCGCCCCATCCCAAGCTCCCCCTTTGGGATCTGTTTTGAACACTTGGCAATTTTGATTCGCACATATCGAGTCGCTCCCATTATTAGTCACTGCCAAAACATATGAGCGCGCTGCAATTGCTTGAGCCTCTAATGCCGCAGATGGCCAACTTGCTGGAACTTCATATATCCGTTTTACATAATCTTCTAAGCTCCCGCTCCATATAATACTTCCCTGATTAACACCATTACCATTATTTACTCTAATTGTTGCTGTTGTGCCTTCTCTGTATCCATCAATATTGTAATAAGCCCGCAAGATTTGATCGTATGTTTGTCCTGCGCTAGCTCGCCCATAAGCACCGTATTGGTTCATTCCCACCCTGTGAGGGATACCATATGTATAAAAAGCAAAAGCTGGACTAAAGCCCGGATTGAGATTTCTGTCATCAGTGCAAAATAATGGCCCTGCTCCTAAGCTGGTTGGTAAATTCAAGCTTCCTAATTTTTGGGCAATGAAACTTTGTTGTTTAGAGCTTAAACTGACAATATAGCTTTCAACCTTGGCCACTTCTCCTGAAAGGAAACTCTCTTGTTCGTCAACTTTCTTTTTTATCGCAGCAAGAGCTGTGCGATTTTTTTCTAAATTGTCTTTGTCTTCCTTAAGGCTCATTAAATCCTCAGCGTAAACCTCCATTGTTTTTCTATCTTCGTCTGCTGCTTTTTGCCGAAAACTAATTTCTCTAAACGCCTCGGAAGCATCATTAGAAGAAAGGAATGGCAAGATGGGATCGTAAAGCCTCAAGAATTTATAATGACTGTTTGCCTTGGCTTCAAAAATTTCCTGAGCAAAAGCTAAATCTTCTTCTCTTTGGTCAATATTTCTTTCGACGGTTACAAGTTGGGCGGAAACACCATTGATTTGTTTGTTTAGACTATTAAGTTCTGTTCTTAAGTTTGCTAATTCTTGTTTGTTATATTCATGGGCCGGCTTTAGTGCATTGATTTCTTGTTGAATCTTATCAATACAGTAATCAAGATCCCCAGGACCAGGATTGTCGCAGTTTGGTTCGGCAGAGGTAACGAAAGAAGAATTGGTCAGAAATATTGTTGAAATAAATAACAATACTAAGACTAATAAAAGAGAAAAGTACTTTGTCAGCTTGGTAGTTGTCATTGTTTAATAATTATAGCAACTTTGTTTCAGTCTTTTACTCCCTGATTGTTTTGCTCTAAAATAATCATACAT
>Ga0164321_10000185_pt1 | contig 10082 bp, 10 predicted proteins | sample GuaBasSediGuay12_FD_121799 | JGI IMG/M metagenome (GOLD analysis project Ga0164321, IMG submission 121799) | Subseafloor sediment microbial communities from Guaymas Basin, Gulf of California, Mexico - Guay12, Core 4567-28, 21-24 cm | ecosystem: Environmental > Aquatic > Marine > Hydrothermal... | reverse complement strand
TACCGAGAGAGGACTTGCTTTGACGAGAGTGGAGATGGAACGCTATTTGAACGAAGAAAATGTTGAAGTCAAGGCAGCCGTCACCATTGTTATAAGTGATGGTCACTTCAGTTATGGCTCTTGTATGAATGACGATAATTGGCTCCGACAGTATGGGCCGGTCTTCTATGTATTCATGTCGCCCACCGAAGGTGGTTTGGCGGGAGCGGTTACCGGAATGAGAGAATCCTTAAAACAAACGCACAAAGGTTTGGGTTGTAAAAATTGTGTGGTATCTTTCGCTCCAAAGATGGGCCAAAGTGGAAGTGTAACCGATTTCGCAGGTAGTTTGGTGGAGATGTGCCAAGCGAATGCGGGTGAGGCTGTTGAGTGTGGCTCCTATAATGAGTGATAACGACAGTATTAAGTAGCGAGAGGGGTCTATTCAACTCTATGCAACCGCAAGGTAATAAGTCCGGGGAGATTGTCTTAGGTGAGAACCTCTCATTCCCAGCCTATGGTGAGAAATCGCTTTCCTCCCAAGTTGTCTTCGTTACAGGCAAGCGTGGTTCCGGAAAGTCTTGGACTACGGGCGTTATGTTGGAGGAGATGGAGAAAGCCGACCTACAATTCGTTTGTTTTGATACATTGGGAGCACACAAAGGTTTGGAAAAGTTGCCAAATGTTGAGATGATTACACCCCGGGACGATGAAACCTTAGATATGAACGGTGTGGTGGAGAAAATCGCTCACGGGAGCAAAAGTTTGGTCATCAACCTAACAGGCTGTGGCCTCCCGAAACAACAGTTGCTTATCGCAGACTATTGTGAAGCACTTATAGATGCCAAGATTGGCCACAATCATGGCAAAACTTTGATGACTGTTTTTGAGGAGTGCCAAGATTATGTCCCACAACAGGGAAAACCCGTTTCACATAATGCAATCGTTAGATTGTGCAAACTTGGTCGTGGACTTGGTTATGGATGCACACTTGTTACTCAGCGACCTGCTTCATGCAGTAAAGAAGCCGTTTCACAGGCTGCTATCTATCTAACCCATAATGTAATCAACTCTCGTGATTTGAAAGCCTTGGAAGACCAACTAAGTTTCGGAACAGACAAAGATAGGATTAAAAGAATCCTTCAAGGAGTTACTGCCGCTCAAAAAGGAGAATGTGTAGCCTTCGCTCCTGAGTTCTTTCGTAACTCCGGTTACATACGAATCTCAAAAATTAGAGGTGACCGCCGTGCTTCCCACTCGGGCGGCAATATCTCGGCCAAACCCGTGAGCAGCACCCAAAGTGCTGCGGCGGAAACAGGAGCCGCCGGTTCATCGTATAGCCCATCTTCCGACTATGGAAGTATGTCCTATCCTTCAACCATGAAACCCTTAACCGGTTTTGGAAGTGATTGGAGTTCAGCCGAGAATGCCCTTCCCAACGCCCCCGCTAACCCATACGCTTCCAGCGATATGGGAGCAGACACCTTCAAGAGCGATACCGAAGAAGCCCCGGTAGTTTGGTTACCTCCTGTGGATTACGCAAGTGCTGAAACCGTAGTGGAGGAGTTATCAGCGGAAACAGGTGCACCCTTTGGTGGAGCCGGACCTCTTGTGGGAATTGCACTCGCAATGGGAATCGCTGCGGGCGGCTTCGTCTTAATAAAGGGACTCGCAGAATAACCGAATCATTATATGAGTCCTAACCTTATTTTGGATAGATGATTGCGAATGCTGGACCTTATTCCGAAGGGGATTGGGTAGCCATTGAGCATCCAAAAACCCCGGAGGGGAGAAGTGTTCCTCTCAAAGATTTCCGAATGTGGGATTTGGCCTTTGAAACTAAGTATGGTCGCACCAAGAATGAAATTGGAGAACATTTAGAACCTCATGACCCCCAAGATATTTTCATCGTTATGCGCCCCACTACACGCAAGGGTGGAAAGAAACGATTGAAGGTCTTGAATCCATATACAGGGAAGTCACAGGCTATCTTCAACGAACAAGTTAAATCTCGCCTTTCATTGAAAATCATGAATACTAACCTTGACCGGTGGATTCTTCTTAATCAATTCGGTGAGAGTGTATCTCCGACCCTTAGACAACATATTAAAGATAACACACCCTCACCCATGCCTACGCACAAGGTAAAGTTAATAGACAAAAACAATTCCTTCTTCAATGGTTTGGATGAAATGGATTTCCAATTCCACGAAGCAAGTTATTTCGGGGCTGCTTGCTTGATGTGTCCTCAAAACGCTTATACCCCATTAGGACAACGGTTGATGACCGACCCGGAAAACTTTAGGAATGGGACAGATATACAAAACGCAGAAGTGGAAGATATGGTGCAGACCCTCATGCAAAGTTTGGGAATGAATGGAAAAGGAGGAGATGGCTATACAGTTATTCCCAATGATGTTCAACTTGTAATGGGAGTCCCGCATTTCAATCGGAATCTCACCAAAAGTTATACATCTAAACCTTCTCTCGGAGCACTTATCCGTGCTAAGACAAGCAACTTCAAATATAATGATAGGAGCCTGTATAACAAGCAAGCCCCCAATGGATTGGAAACAATGTCTGCCGAAGACGGCGAGCACCAAATCTTTTACGCACCCTTTTCAAATATGAATCATCATTTTGAACAAGACTTCAATTTTGAGTCTATGGGTGGGCTATTTGCTAACTATCCCGAATACGGTGCAGCCCATTTGCTTGAGTCGTTATGAATAGGAAGTCTTTAAGTATCGGAACGGCTAACTATTCTATATGCGTATCACCGATAGACGCTCCATGAGCCGTAACCTACCGCCTTCGCCGAATATGCCAGCGTTGCCAACACTTAATATCGCAAGAGATACACTACCCGCATATAACGCAGAAGGACAAGGACTTGTTGCTGCTGGCCCAAGACCAGCACCTCCGCAACTTCCGGTAGTCCCACGAATTAACATTCCACAAGGTCACCAACATTCACTCGCAGACTTCGCTGCTGGTAAGGGTGCAGGGCAAGGATTTGTCCCTAACACACCGCTACCGGCTGCTCCACAGGTTACCATGCCTACACTACAACTGAATGCAGACTACGCTCGCCGTGACCGTGACCTTTCCCGCTACAATCTAAGAAGCAGGGGAATTACACCACAGTCACAATACAACCGTCCATCTCACACTATTGAGATTTACGGCCAAGGACCAACTCTTGATGTTTCCCATATCAACAGGATGGGAACACCTATGGGAGTAGGTGCAGATGCTATGAACCACGGACCAGCACACAACTTTGGTGGCGACCCAAGAATGGACGCACAAATGGCCGGAGTTCGCCCAACCGCAGCACAATTAGACCCTCGTGATGCTATGAGGTCCCAAAAAGACACTAAGTTAGCCGAGTTCGTCCGCCGAAATCACAACAACCCTGTTGGAATCAGCGGATTTGACCGCAGACTACAAGGTTTGAAGGCTGAATCAAAGCAAATCCCAATTCATTCACACCCTATCGTGCCAGCATCAACTATGCCAAGAGCACCTCAAGTTGGTCATCTTGTTAAACCTGCTAAGAAGATGAACCTTGAAGCACAATATATTGCACCTCCAATCCGTAATGGCGACATGGGAGGCACATTTGCTTCCATGAGCAGCATTTCCGGTAACATTGGTATGTCCCCGGGCCGAGCATTCGGAGCCGAAGCACACCTTTTCCGTTGAAACCCTCCAAGGGTTTAAGTAGCAGCGACCCCTACTGTTAAGTATGGCAGACGCTAAAGTTATTGATACCACGAAGGGAATCAAGAAACCTTCTTTCAAATCTTATGATGTGGATGCACAAGGTAATACTGAAATAGAGTCATGGACTCCTCCCTCTCGGAAGCACGGCATGAGGCGTGTAATGGAGAGAGTTAAGCGTGGAGCGGACGGAGCCGGAATCCTTTTTGAGTATTCCATTGACGATGAGGACATCGTAACTTATTCCGAGAAGGAATATAAAGCCCTTCCAACAGCCCAAAAAGAAGGTTTGGTCTTTGATGACCAACTGAAACTTTGGTATCGTGTGGAATGTGGAGTCTATCTGAAGTTTGGCCCTTTCCAAAAGAAAGGCTGGAAAGTTCTGGCTCGTCTTGAACCAATGAACGATACTACCGAGAAAGATAGAAAATGGAGAGCGGTCAAAGTTCTTCCATTTCCGGGAGTTCCCGACTCGGATATTTACCCATACCTTCCTCAAGTAGCAGATGAAGCCAGCCGATGTGATGCTTGCCAAAACTTGCGTTATAGGATTGATACTTACCTCTTAGTTAGTCCGAAAGGCAAACACGAAATCGTGGGAACTACCTGTCTTCAAGGATATACAGGATTAGACCCCGATACTTTGTTATCCCTTTATGCCGCCCTTGACCCTACCAATCGTTATCGTGCAGGTAAAAGTGCTTCACCACGAAATCTTCAAGTTGCCAATAAGGACTTCACTCAATTTTTACTCCTCTTATCAAGGTGGGTGGAAATACACGGTTACAACAAATATGCTCCCGGCGTTACACCGACAACTCGCCGAAGTTATTATGGTCGTTCATATTCTTCCGGCAAACAACTTGGAGAGTTTTTATTCCAAGGTTTCGTCTTACCCAAGGGTATGGACCTTGAAGTAACCAAGGTTAATGCCAGCGTTATGCAAAAGTTTGCTGACGAGTTTAAGGCCGTGGGGAAACAATACAAGAATACCGGAGCCGACTCCTATACTTTGAAGGGTCCTTTGTTTGTTTCGGAGAACAAGATTCCATATAAAATAGCAGATGCCAAGGATAAGAAGGTTGTGGATTTACACACAGAAATGATGTCCTATGTAAAGAATCTTAGTCCGGCTAACTCATACCAAGTAAGCATCAAATCTTTGTTCACCACAGGAGAAGTTACTCGTAAAGTCGCTCCATTGGCTGGTAGTATTTATCAAGCACTCCAAAACTTCAAGAATCCTCCACCACCTCCGCCACCCAAGCCCCAAACATCTCCCCAAGGACAGTATTACAAAAGGCCGAAGACTCCAAGTGCTCCTACGGCCCCACCACATCCAACTTGTTTTGGTAATGTTGGTAGCACAGGGATATTCACAATTAAGATTACTACCAATAAAAACATGACTTCCAAAGCCGGAAAGAACTTCAACTTGATGAAGGGGACCGTCCTGAATCAAGGAAATAAACAAGCCACATGGTTTGAGAGTCCCGGAACATCACTTTCCAATTCTGCGGTTGGCAGCACTATTACGGTGGAAGCGAGCGTCAAAGGACATTCACAATACAAAGGAGTTTGGTCCACCACACTATCGGGCGTAACTCTTGTCCCCACCGGAACAACTACTTCCCAAACTTACATTGGAACGCCGGGAAGTATCATCAGCGAAAGAGTCAAAATCCTGAGTAGCAAACCGGCTACATACGGTGGCAAAGAAGTTCGGATGGAAACTCCAACCGGCAAGAAATTGATAGCCTATGATTCACATTCTCAACTTCAATTAGCCAATGCTGGCGAGGTTTGGGAAATAACGGCCAAGGTGAAGAAACACAATCGTGGCATGACGCAGATATACTATATCAGTTCTGCCACAAAGGTTTAAGTAGGTAGTCCTCCAATCCCTTGTTTGTAACGAAAGTTACAGGAAAAGCGAACTTCCTTCGGCCCATGATATGTGGGTGTTAGAAGTCTGCATTATAAACAAAAAACGAAAACAAGAAATTGGATATTAAAGGACGGACTTCTTCGGTTATCATCAAGGCAATACAGTTACAGCAAAATATGTAACCGTGCCTTGACCTCCGCCGGAAACCCCCCAAACTGCTACCCCACCGCACGGTGGTTTTAAGTAGTGGAAAGGTGAACCTTCTTCTATGCACAAACTCAAGGCGGAAGCCGTAGCCCGTAGTCAATGTGATAGGGGCGTAGCCGCATATTTGGCTCAACAACACAGCAAGCACACCCGAAAGAGTGTAGCATTCGGACTTCTCGGTGGCTTGGCAGGTAGCACCATCCTTATGTTTTGGGGTAATGTTCCCAAAGGTGGAATAGCAGTTATCCCATTAGTTATTGGAATAGTTGGAGGGTGGACCACAGGTTTGGTCACTCAAGACCAAGACGATGCCGAGCATGAACAAACTTTTATTGATGTTTGCTCTCAATATGACGAAGATGAGGAGTTAGCGGAAGACGATGTGGAAGAAGGAGAAGAAGACGGCGGTAGTGAGTGAGTCTTTAAGTAGCGAAAAGGGGGAAGGATATAGTATGAAGATGACTCATGAAGTTGGAATGGCATTCATAATTGGATTTGCCGGTTACTTTATCGGTTCTCGTGTGAAAGATTCAATGGGAGCAGATACTATACAGACGACTGACCCTTTCCAACAAGCCGAGTTTGATAGCCTACCACCTATGCCTAATGCAGAACAGGTAGTTGATAACATGATGCTCCGTGAAGATACAAACGAAGCATTGCTGGCACAAAACGCTCCAATGATTGCACCACCGGAGTTGAACATGGTAAATCTTCTTGCAGCAATTAAGGGTGCAAATAATCTTCCTACACCCTCAACAGTAACACTTTGAGGTGAAAAATATGGACGCAATTACAAAAGTTGGCCTTAGTATCCTAACAGGCGGGCTATTCTATCTTGGTTATGAAATGATACGAGATGGAGAAAAGGCCGATACTACCGAAACTAAGGAAGCATCCGGATGTGGATGCAACAAGTATGATAATGGCGAGGTCCAAAACGCCCAAGATGGTGGAGTCACATTCAATTCCGAGTATTCTTTAGAATACATTAACCCTGAACCGGTTGCAGGTGCAAACGATGTTCACGGTGCCGAAAACACAGCATTCGTTAGTAGTGGCCAAACTTCCACTTCACATGGTCGTGGCTTTGCTTCAGACACAGTAGCAACCGCACAGATGGCCAGCGTCATGGAAGGTGCAAGCCCTTCATTGGCTCCGGGTCAAAGATTTGTCCCGAATGCCACTATTCAAACAGGCACAGATTGTGTGATTGGTCATGCTTACAACGACCTATGCCCTCAATGTGCAGGTCCCGGCGGTAAGGGTGCTTCCATTCCTGTCCGTGTTCCTCAACCAATCAATCCAAACGATTACCAAACTATTTCGGGACTCATTCACGAGCGACCTATCTCTCCATCTTCACCGCAAGGTAGCGGAATGGGTGGCGGATACTCCGGCGACATGATGAGTATGGCGGGAATGCCTTGGGATAACGCTAACGACTTCATGCCGGAATACAGGTTCCCTTGGCCTTGGAGTCCAGCATATAACCCTGTTGAACCCGGAAGACAAGACGATTACAGAATGATTAGAACATACTAAGGGGAGAAGATATTATGGCACGAAGCACTTATCAAGACGCATACATTTCCCGAGATAGTAACGGTAGGTATGGAGCAGACTTTGGAGATGCAAGATTCTTCGCCGCCTCCACCGCCGAGAAACCTCTTTTGGCATTAGACGGTGGCATCACTATGGATGCTAACGCTTTCCGTGACGACATCCCTACTCTTTCACATACACCCGAAGAATTGGGAATGAAATTAGAAGGCACTCCATTTCAAGCAGCCCCTAACCCACCTATGGGTGTGAATACTCCACCCGCTATGAGGGAAGAACCTCCGGTTGGTGCTTATCCAATCACTCACGATATGGATACCTACCCAAGACAGGACCACAAGCACTTCCATGAAGCAGAAGGGGTCTTGAATACAATGAATAGTAAAATCATGACCGGTGTTCAGCAGTATTGGGGTATTGGATTAGTCGTTGCCTCCCTTGTTGGCGTAGGTTTCTATTTAGGCCGCAAGAAGTAATAATGCAAGCCTTAATATAGGAGAAAGCCCTACCATTAAGTATGGTGGATAGAATAAATCCCGCAGATTACTTTTCAGGATACCCGAGTCCTAAAGATGCCATTAAGTGGCAATCGGCTAATTACTACAAACGAGATACCAACGGAAACATTAGAGTTTGGTGTATTTGGGTTTCTCAATATATCGGAACCAAGAACCAAGTTCCCCCACCGCCGTCATCATCATGGATAAAGGACTTATGGTATGTGCAATCCGCACATGGAGTCGTTGATGGAACAATATCCTTAGACCAACCTACGGCGGTTGATGTTGCCCGCAGCCAACCATCGGTATTGGAGCAAGCCATCTTTGATGCCACATCCAAAGTTAATGATAAGAAAAAGGGCGGATACTTAGAGAGTGAAGCCGAAGCAAAGGATTTCATTATGGTTCGCCCTATGAATGCACACAAGTTTGGAGATAGAGGACATAACATTACCTACCCAGCAGTTGCTCAAAGGAAATATGATGGAGTGAGAGTATTGATTAGGAAGATGCCTAATGGAAAAGTTACGCTTACTTCAAGAGGCGGGGAAACTTACAATGGATTTCGTCAAATTGAGAATGCCGTTAAGCGAATGAATCTTCCCGATGGATTCGTTCTTGATGGGGAATTATACCAACACGGAAAAGCCCTGCAATCCATAGGTGGAATTGCACGAAAGGGGATGAATGAGTCTTGGGATAAAATGTCGCAGAAAGAGAAGGAAGCGGCGTGGGAGAGAAAAGACCCACTTTATGTTCGTATCTATGATGGAATCAATACCAAAGATATGGACGAAGGATTCTTCCACAGATATAACAAGGCTATGAAAGTCATTGGAGATAACCCCAAACTTAAGAAGGTGGAATCTTATGTCGTTCAAGACGAGGATGCCGCATGGGATTTACAGAAGCAGTTTTTGGATGAGGGATATGAAGGAGCCATGATTAGGAATCTCCATTCCAAGTATAAGTTTAGCCGTTCGGCTGATTTGCTCAAAATGAAAAACTTTCAAGATGCCGAGTTCAAGATTGTCGGAGCCACCGATGCGGGCGGCGGTCATTCGGGTGCTATCATGTGGACTTGCGAAACCACAGATGATGATGGCAAGAAAGTGCAATTCCAAGTAACTCCAATGGGAACTATTGCAGATAGACGCAAACTATTCCAAGAATACGAAAAGGACCCAAGCCAATTCATTGGTAAGGAGATGACGGTTCGTTATATGGGCCTTAATCCTAAGACCAACATTCCTAATATCGCCAAGGGCGTGGCTATTCGGGACTACGAGTAAGCCATTAAGTAGTCGGGACGAGGACTCAAACCTATGAGGGCATGGAAAGAAGGTGACCGTGTTAGTAGCATTGCTACGCAATATCCGGGAGCCGGAAGAATTATCCGAATCGGTTTTGATACCATAGAAGTTAGATGGCCCGATGGGTCTTGGAGCCGTGAAAGACCTCAAGATTTAATTTTTGGTGGTCGTGACGAAGACCCCGTAACTCCTTTCGGAGCAAACATTCCTGACCCAACTGTTAATCAAGGATGGGGTAGGGTTCTATCTTCATTCAATGCTGAAAGTTTTGCCGCTCCCATAGATTATTCTAAACCGCTGAATCCCGAATCTCAAACCCGTGAAGAATACAGCAAGAATGAACTCGTGGGAGTCATCAATCCTACGATGGAAGTTTTACCACAACCGTGGGGTAGCGGAAGTCTTGAGTCTATCCTCACAACCTCACGCACGGCAACTATCACCGAAGGTGGAGTTCCCAATTCATTGGTTGAGAACTTCCCTATCTATGAAAGAATGTATGCACAGTCAAGACAGCCCGGAGCAGCCATTCCTATGATTGCGAAGGGGGTTGTCTTTTGAGTGATTATAGCGAAGCACAAGACGCTCTTGAAAAGATTGGAGTTTCATTGACGAATGCTCGTCCCATCCCTCCTAATTGGAAAACTTTGGATACCGAAGTTGTAGGACCTTATCAAGTTACATGGGCTGTGGCACCCGAGTTTTACACAGGTTATGAAAAGGGAGAAGGACAACAAGTTGTTGGTGGTTTCGGAGCGGCTGGAATAAATAAGTTTGGAATAGAAATAGAAGTAAGGACTCCGCAAAACTTTGGGACTGATAGAGTTTTGGAAGGAGCACCCTTTACCCGGCAAGAGGAAATGTATCAAGAAGTTCTCAAAACTTTGGAAAGAGTTGCCTACCCTC
>Ga0164321_10000184_pt1 | contig 10090 bp, 11 predicted proteins | sample GuaBasSediGuay12_FD_121799 | JGI IMG/M metagenome (GOLD analysis project Ga0164321, IMG submission 121799) | Subseafloor sediment microbial communities from Guaymas Basin, Gulf of California, Mexico - Guay12, Core 4567-28, 21-24 cm | ecosystem: Environmental > Aquatic > Marine > Hydrothermal... | reverse complement strand
GTATGGGTATATCTCTCTACAAATATTTGGGAGGAGAAGAGGCAAAAGTTCTACCCGTTCCTCTGATTAAAGTGATAAACGGCGGGCTTCACGCCGGAAACAAATTGAGCGTCCAAGAATTCTTAATTCTACCTCTTGGAGCAGAAACCTTCTCAGACGCACTTCGAGTTGGAGTTGAAGTCTATCATGCTCTTAAGACTGTTTTACGAGAGCAATACGGTTCTTCAGCAATCAATTTGGGAGATGAAGGAGGCTTTGCTCCTTCTATGAATAAGACCGATGAAGCCTTAGATGCCATCCTTAAAGCCATCAACAAAGCCGGTTACGCACCTGGAGAAGATGTGTACCTCGCGTTAGACGCTGCTGCTAACGGTTTCTACAACGCCAAGAATGAAACGTATTCTGTCGATAACAAGGTTTACACCACTGACGCCCTCGTCAACTTCTATAAAGATCTTGTTGAGGCTTACCCTCTTGTTTCTATTGAGGATCCCTTTCACGAAGATGACGTTAAAGGCTTTGCTGCCATAACACAGGAGATTGGAGAGAATGTACAGATTGTTGGTGATGATTTCTTCGTTACTAACGTGGAACGCCTGAGAAGAGGCATCGAAAATGGTATAGCTAACGCCGTTCTCCTCAAAGTAAACCAAATTGGAACACTTACTGAGGCTCTTGACGCCGCCCAATTGGCCCAAAAAAACGGATATGGCGTCATCGTCAGCCATCGCTCAGGTGAAACCACCGATACTTATATCGCAGATATTGCAGTTGCATTAAACGCAGGGCAAATTAAAACGGGTGCTGTTGCGAGGGGAGAACGAATAGTCAAATACAATAGGCTCCTTAAAATAGAAGCTCAGCTTGCGTCAAAAGCCACCTATGCGGGAAAAAGTATCCTGCGTTCCTAAACTTCATAGACATTAAACCCTATATTAACGCGAAAATGTCTCACTAGTTAGGGTGAACTTGGTCGTTATCGACCTCGTGACCGAAAGCTTTCATAACCGCTGTAAAAAAGTTCTGTAACCCTTTATACATATTTCTCTCTGGACTGAATTTACACACTACCAGCCGAGTCTAATTTATATACTAATTCAAAGCGAACCTCTTGAATGCTGTTACAGTATTAAGACAGACCTCCATAACAAAATAATCTGTGTAGACGTACTCCTTGTGTATACCAAAGAGAATCATGAAAAGTCTGCTTCAAGCAAGCTTAGGATAAAAGAAGAACTCTTAAATTAGTATGCCTCTCACTCTAAATGAAACCATGTTTCCCATCGTTATCGTCTTTGTCATCCTAATCGGCGTAATGGTAGCTGTGATTTTATCCATACATATCAATCCTAATCAGTCGCTAGAATGTCCCCACTGTAAACTTGAATTCGTTTCAGACCTCTTTCTCCTCCAAGAAAACGCCCTCGTTCAATGCCCGTTCTGTCATAAATGGATGACGGCACAAAAAGTTAGGGAGAAATACCACGCTCGAAAAATATTCCGTTAGTAACTAAGCTAACTGAAAGATAGATTTTTCTTATTTTGATGTGTCACATTCAATCTAAAGTAAGATTTTACGGAACAGATGTGATAAATATACTTCTACTAAAGCATAAAACCTTCAAATCAATAAAAGTGTTCGGATAATGGCGATAAAGACCTCTCTTTTTATTCTGTTTTTTTAGATGAAAGCTTAAAATAGGAGAATATTACTATTACGTTTCGTTGTTGATTGTATGAGAGGCCTTGAAATATTATCATTTAACGTTGCAGTTTTATTTAGGCTTGTCTCGCCTTTGCCTCTGTCAGTATATTGTATGCTACCGATGATGATGCGCGGTCAAGGTCAAGGGGGTTGCTGATATGGCCAGTTTGGGTGGACTTGAATCGCTCTTGCCTCTATTACTGTGTTGTATGCTACCGATGATGATGCGCGGTCAAGGTGGAGGAGGTCGGTCTGAACCGACTACTGAATCGGATTCATGGTATGTAACTTATGGAATACAGGAAGCCTACGACGCAATCGTCAAGGAAACAGATGATTGGCGTGATAAAATGGCAGTAAAAAGAACGAAAAGTCGTCTTTCGTTCCTTTCCCGTAGAACTCCTCAAAATTTCGTCGTCGACCAAGATGTTTCCCCTAGACTCTATAGATTGAAAGACGACCAAGCTGGAAACATGTCTTTTGAGTTAACAGAAGTAGAAGAAGGCGGAACAACAATCAAAGCAACCTATCAAGGAAACGCGAGGTCTTTGGTACAGAACTTCAAGGCAAAGATGCCCGTTAAGATTCTGAGTTCGATTACAAAGATCTGCCCGTCCTGTGGTAAAGAAATGAGACCGGACTTCAAGACCTGCCCCTATTGCGGTGCGACATTAGGATAAGGTTGAACACGATTTTGCTTCATTGGGAACCATTGCTTGCTCACAGACATTGGTTTACAATCCATGCCTTTGGAAAAAAACTACGACTTTGTGCACGATGTTCCGGCGTCGTCTTAGGGTTTATTTTTTTTAAAAGCTTGTCGACCCCCCTTTTTATGTCCTTTTCAAGCATTGTTATTCCAATCAAAACTGGATTTATCCTCGCCATTATATTTGCCCTCCCAGCTGTTGTCGATTGGATGACGCAGGTCGTTGGTCTTAGAGAAAGCACTAACCGGTTGAGAATTATAACCGGCTTTCTTGAGGGCATTGGTGTCCTACTTTTGAGTTTAACAGACCTCTCGTCTCTAGCAAAATTCCTGATTGTTTCCATCGTTAGTGTAAGCGTCGTAAGCATCGGAGTTTTAATTCGTAGACTCTCAAGCTAGGAAAGGAAACCAAAATCGGAAGACTTTGACTGGCGTTACCTGTTAGCTGATTAGCTTCATAAACAAAACGTTAGAAAATAGCTTGCTTCAAGTTTATAAGGTAAATTAAAGGGAGTAAAGCTATGATCGACACACATTGCCATCTTGGGCAACCTGATTACAATATAGATCGAGACAGAATAATCAAAAAATGTAAACACCATTTAAAAGCTGTAGTCACCTGCTGTGCTAACCCTGAGAATTTTGATGTAACTATGCAACTTGTTAGAGAAAACCAAGGCTTTATTTTTGCGTGTGCAAGCCTGCACCCAAGATATGTAAAGGAAGTCAATGATAGAAATCTCGAGGAGTACCTAGAGGCTATACGACTACAAAAAAAGAGTCTCGTGGCGATTGGCGAAACCGGTCTCGACTACAATTGGATAACGGACCCTAAGGGACAGGAGAAACAGAAACAATTATTTTTAAAATCAATAGCGTTGTCTGAGCAACTCCAGCTACCGTTGGTCATACATAGCCGTAAAGCTACGGAGGACGTAATTAACATCTTAGAAGAACAGAAAGCAAGAGCAGTACAAATGCATATGTTTACTAATCGTTCCTTATTGAACCGCGTGATCGAGAACGGTTGGCTCATTTCCGTGAATACACTACTTCTGAGGAGCAAAACCGTGAAAAAGGTTGTTCGCGACTGTCCACTTGAACAGATTATGCTGGAAACAGATTCTCCCTGGCTTGGAATAGGCGAAGATGGGAACATAAAGCCTAAAAACGTCGTACGAAACGATCCTACTGCAATCCGCCTTGTGGCAGAGAAAATTGCCGAGATAAAAAAATTGGATTTAGAAGCTGTGGATTACCAGACGACACACAATGCGACAGAATTCTTTAACATCACTGTATAAATGGGTGTTTTTTCTGAGTATTTTACTCAAAAATTACTTGAATCATCAGCTAATAGGTTGAATCCTGAGAACAGAAAAGTTTTCTTCATTTAAAGCTAAGCGGGTACTACGTTAATGTTAGACCTTTACGTTAAAATGTTCTGGTGCAGGGGGTGGGATTCGAACCCACGAACGCCTACGCGACAGGGTCCTGAGCCCTGCTCCTTTGACCAGACTGGGAGACCCCTGCAACGCGATTGTGTTAAATACCTTCAATTTTATTTTTTTTACGCCTTTTTTACGAGGTGATAAGCCCTCATGTTTTGTCACATTATGTTCAGTGTGGGTGTTCCTTAAATAATTTGCAAGTAGAGTTTATTTTTTAGAGGGATTTCGTGTGATAGATTGGCTTCGCCTGTTTGAGTGTGCGGCTTGGGAAATCTGTGAAAAGGTTAAGCCGCTGTTTGGTTCTGAAAAGGGGGGAAAGACTTTGGGAAGAGGTGCTGGAGGAGACGTCTCCAAGATGATTGACGTTCTCGCCGAAGAAATCGTCATAAAGACCTTAGAAGACAGGGGGGTGTCCTGTGTTCTTGTGAGCGAGGAATGTGGTATTAAAAGGCTTGGGGAAGGGGAAAGTAGTGGTTATGTCATCATTGATGGAATTGACGGAACTACAAACGCTGTTCACGGTCTTCCCTTCGTCGCAACGTCCCTAGCCTTCGCAGAAGGCCCTCACTTAAAGGATGTTCAAATGGGTCTCGTAATGGATTTTTCGAGGAACACGATATTTCTCGCAGAGAAAGGAAGAGGCGCCTTCCAAGATAAGAAAAGATTGAAAACGTCATCGGTCACCACCCTTCGAAACGCCATGATAAGTTTTGAATTAGGCTATCAATGCGATCGGGAAAAACAAATACGAAGACTCACTCCAATTCTAGCCGATTCTAAAAAAATACGTATCTTAGGATCCACTGCGTTGGAGCTGTGTTATATAGCCTCTGGCGCTTTAGACGCTTTCATCGACTTGCGGGGGGCAGCTAGAGCAACGGATTTAGCTGCGGCTAAGTTAATATTAGCAGAAGCAGGAGGTCAAAGTGTAACGTTTTCTGGACTCCCCCTTAACATAGCGCTAAAAGATATCTCTACCGCGTCCATTCTCGCCACATCTAATCTGCTTCTCTGCAATAACATACTCAAAAAACTTAGGGTTAATCATAACAACAGTTAAACAGAGGGGTTGCCACAAAACCCTTATTTAACTTCCCTTGAGTTGTATTTAGACTAAGCACCATTACATATTGGAAAGGGTTGTTGGATATGCCTCAAAAACGTAAAAATCAAGACTATGACGAAAGAATAAATCAAGCAAAATCAATTTTATCCCTCATTGGCGAAGATAGAACTACTCCAAGGAACATAAGACGAGCAGCTAATGATGCCTGTAAGATGTTAGAGATCAGTGATCAAAGCCAAGCGGTTCGAGCTGCTCAAGCGATAAACATTTTGGATGATATCAGTCAAGACCCGAACATGCCGCCCTACTCAAGAACCCGAATATGGAACATCGTTTCGATGCTTGAAGTAATTAAAGAGTGATGTTTTTTCTACTCTCTCCTCCAAGCCACTAGATACTGATAATATGATAGAAGTCAGTAAATACAGGTGAAAAAAATACATACGTATTTATCTATTAAAGAGCCATAGAAGTTACACGAAGGCCCGTTTAATTCTTTAACACCGTTTATTATTGTAAATAAAAACGTGTGTCGATTATTGATTTAAAGCCTACGATTTCCTTTCAACGTACTTTCCTCGGAACCTTTACCTCGAGCTAAAGGACCATTACTAATGAGTTGATCATGTTTATTCTTTCGGAAAGGCTTTAGTTATATTATTCTTATCTTAGTAACTAGTGAAATTACGATGAGTGACGACAAGGAATCCATTAAGCGTATGGCTGATATGTTAAAGTCTGGAGCTACCATGCTCTTTGAGCACTGTCCCCAATGTGGTTCTCCTCTCTTCAAACTTCAAGATGAAATCCGTTGTCCAAAATGCGATAAACGTGTTGTAATCGTGAAAGCAGGAGAAAAAATCCCCGATTTCTCTCGATCAGAACTTCTTAGTTCTGTAGAAACTACGGTGTTGTATGTCCTTCAAGAAATCAGTGAACGTGTGAGAAGAGAAAAGGACGTTTTAAAGATGGAAGCGTATGGTAGACTGCTAGCAATGTGGCTTGATGTGTTGGAAAAAGTAAAGAAAAGGCAACAGGTCTAGGTGTGCGGCAATCTAAGAAAATGAAGGGATATAAAGTAGAAGAAGGACTGTCTTTGGCGTCCTTGTTCTCGAATGACGTCGAAAATAGGCCCATATCTCTGTTGATTTAAGATAAGGAGCTAACAAGAAAGGAAAAACATTGTAATTCTATTGAATAGGCTTGGAGCTGAGGTTATGATTAAAAATTATTAACGTCGGAGGTTTCCCTCCTTGGAGAAGATGTGGTGATGGAGAGAAAAAGTCTTTATAATCTGGTTGGAACCTTAAACCAGAGATTTCTGTTTGACAAGCTAATCAGAATGAAGTGGACTTGCCTTAAATCGTTCCTTTTAATTGAGGAATACATGAAATTTCTCAGAAAATTCCGTAGAATTACACCGGACTCTCTCAATGGCGCTCTCTTCGCCCTCGTCCAAGGCAACATATCCGTCGTCCAAACCCTAGATTACAATGATACTTACATAGTTCTAGTCACAGCAGCGAAACCGTTACTGAATAACAGTCAGGAAAACGTTGAAATTAGGCACCGACCTAAAACGAATAAAATAAAGAATGACCAATTGTATGACGTCACGGGATTACCGTGTGTTGACCAAATATTTACAGAAAATATGTTGAAGAAACTAGGACCTGTACGAAGGTGTTCTGCTCTTCCAAAGAAGAGTCCATGGAATCTGATTGAATGGGGGCTTTGATTACTTCTGAAATCGTGGAAATCCTTGACGCTCCATTTAAAGTAGAAAAAACGAAGGAGGGAATAATATCGACAGATGAGCAAGAATAAAAAACAACCGCTGTCTTCTTTAGGTAGATTCGTGAATTTTCCTTCAATAATAATACACGGAACCGTAAAAATAAGGCATAAAACTTCGAATACTCGTTTACAACGAATAATCGCTGAAGTCCTTCGCGACCTAAATGGGTACACAGTACCGCAAGTCCTCAGTATAGCAAGTCTCTCAGGCACCCACAAAGGTGAGGTTGCGTTTGAAGTGGGTGTTGCAGATGGGTTAGATTTTAAGTACATGGACGTAGAAACTTTTTCCGAACTCGTTAGGCCTCTTAAATCTAGAAAAGCATTCGAGGTTTTAGATGTGTTAATCATAGTATTGTATCATTATACAAAAAACGGAAAAAAGATTCCATTGAATTTTGATCATCATTTACTACGATTTACCTTTAAAAAAGGAGAATTCAACGCATATCTTTTCCATATGAAGGGAATTCGACGAATGCCCCTTGATGATCTTCTTCACCAGATAATAGACAGAATAAAGGGGAAAATGACGAAAAACCAATTGAAAACCTTTCATATAGAATCTTTCAGAACCCTCTAAAACTAAAGGGTTTACTCCGCGTTTAAAAGTAGTTATTGTCGCGTTCAACCGGTTCTTGGATCTCGTTAAAATGACGAGTGAACTTTTCTTCGTTACCTCTTCACAAGACTGTAGATGAAGCATATAAGAAGAAATGAAGTTTTTTAGTACTGACTAATTGATTTTGTTACTCCTTTTCTTACGATGAATGCTTGGATGAAAAACGGGTTGAGGTTACTATGAAGATGGGGGTCTGACTTTTATCACGTCTTTGTTAATGAGGTGGGGCGGTATCTTACCATCCAGTATTGCATTAAGATTTTCAATTGCCATATCTATCATCTTAGTCCTCGTTTCAACAGACGCGCTGGCGATATGTGGTAATGTCACTACGTTATCCATTTTAAGCAAAGGATTATCCGCGCTAGGAGGTTCAGGATCCCATACGTCTAATCCGGCTCCACGAATTTTTCCGTCTTTAAGAGCCTGAATCAATGCCTTCTCATTAATTACTGGTCCTCGAGAAGTGTTTATCAGAAACGCTGTTTCTTTCATCATTTCTAATTCTTTTTTATCAATCAGATGCCTTGTTTGAGGAATTAACGGAACATGAACTGAAACGAAATCGGAGTTCTTTAATACGTTCTCCACATCAGTGAATTGCAAGCCCAATTCTTTCTCCATATCAGTGTTTCTTCTCACATCAAAATATAGAAGTTTCATATTAAAGCCTCGTGCTCTCCTCGCAATTGCTACACCTATCCTTCCAAGTCCTATAATACCAAGAGTCTTTCCATGGACATCAAAACCTAAGAATTGTTTTGGTCCCCATCCACGCCAATTACCAGATCTAATGTATCGGTCGCTTTCAGCTATTCTTCTAGACACCGCCATTATAAGACCAAACGTAAGGTCGGCTACGGTTTCAGTTAGAACGCCCGGTGTGTTAGTTACATAAATCCCTCGTTCTGTGGCAGCCTTTATGTCGACGTTGTCGTAACCTACGATGGCATTACAGATGGCTTTTAGAGAGCCTCCGCTAGCGTCCATCACCTCGCCATCAATCCTATCACCTACACAGGCAATTATACCCGCCACGCCTTTTGCTTGCGTTATTAGTTCATCTTTGGATACTGGTCTATCCTCAAGATTGACTTTTATATCGTAAAGTTTTCCAAGGTTATTCAGGGCTGTTCCAGGTTGATCTCGTGTGACATAAATCTTCAGTTTAGTCATTAATAATTCACTTCAGTAATTTTTTATATTTTATTTAGCTAAACGACTTCTAATTTTTATTTCTATGATTAAATTATTTTTATAATAATACATATATAAAATATAAATATCTTTTCTATAACGGTTTTTGTTAATTATATTATCCCTTTTTTTAATTAATGTATTATTAAATCAAAAGGTACGAGAGCACCAAAAAAATACTAATGATCAATACGATATCTAAGATTATGTGACCTTCAATTATCGCGTACAACGAGTTATCCGAAATAGTCTTAAAATTAAATAATGGTAAAAAAAGAAAAACTATGTCGATATGCTTTTATTATCACAAAAATTATCACAAAAAAACTTTCGTTCCAATGTTTGACCGTGTTTTCCACGTAAACATTGTAATGTTATATTATAATATAAAATATGAAGGTGAGGATATAAAAAATGCGTTAAATTTATTTTATCATGTATTACATTGGGGTCATGGAATTATGGAATTACTAGGTCTGCGAGATCTACACTGTAGTCACAAATCTTAGTAAGTGCAGCGGCTACAGAGGATGCATAAGATATCACTTCAAATGACTTTCCTGATAAATATTCATCTAATTCACGAATTATGTTTTTAGAAGTTTGTTCTCTTTCCAACACTTTCTCTATAAGTCGTAAATCTTTTGATAGAAAGGCTTTAAACGCGTCTTCATGCATTTTATAAGATAGTTCCCCTAGTTTGTTAAGTGTCTGAATAACCTTTTCGGGAAGAGACGTTCCTGAAAACTGGATCACGTTCATGGCCACTTCTTGAGAGTAATCTGCAATGGCCTCAATATAATTTGCCATCAACCTGTAATCGAGACAGTCTATCATAGAAAGCCCCAGTTTTACGCTTAAGTGAGGTTTGAGAACGATCATCCTGAGGAGACGTACGAGAAGAAAATATAATCGATCTACCTCTTCATCCCTTTCAATAATCGACGTGGCTAGTGGAGCGTTGCTTTCATTCAAAGAAGTTAAAACATCTCTGTGCATGCTGGATGCTAGTAGATGTTCCCTACGAATTATTCTCTCTGGAGGAAGGGCTGACGGCTCTAGAAGGCATTGTAAAACAATTTTATTTGCGTCTTCCTCAACTATTTCTAGGCCTATTAAACGTCTGACGTTGGTTCTTACTCTTTCATAAATTTCTGGAAGTAGACGGGGTTCTCCTGATATTTTAATGATGTCAAACCCTAGGAGGTATTTCCCTGTTATTTCCCGTTCTAAAAAGCGGTTGGGATGAATTGTTGCGGTTTCTACGTTATTTTCAAGACTATATTGAGGATCCACTGTGATACAACCGTCTTCTCGTTCTACAATTGCTACAATTGACCCCTTAGTCAATCCGCTTCTTCTAGCCCAGTCTATAGGAATGGAAATGAGGTAAGTGCCACTGATTTCTTGGACTTTACGAAGATTCATGTCTAATCATCAATATAGATTTCAAATAATCTTTAAAGATTAAAAGTTTTTCATAAGGCTAAATAAAGAAGAAGTAATTCTATAAGGATAAAAGTAAAGTATACGTCATATTAGT
>Ga0164321_10000183_pt1 | contig 10113 bp, 9 predicted proteins | sample GuaBasSediGuay12_FD_121799 | JGI IMG/M metagenome (GOLD analysis project Ga0164321, IMG submission 121799) | Subseafloor sediment microbial communities from Guaymas Basin, Gulf of California, Mexico - Guay12, Core 4567-28, 21-24 cm | ecosystem: Environmental > Aquatic > Marine > Hydrothermal... | reverse complement strand
ATAGGTGAGATTAACAGCTTACAATCTCAGATACAGCACGCAGTAATTGACAGTCTGCTTCGGGAAAAAGAATTCCTTAATCCGATGCAGCAGAAAGAATATTTTGATGTTATCAGCAGAAGACTATGTCCAAACCGGTTTTTCATGGGAAGAGGACGCGGCCGAGGAATGGGTATGGGTGATGGAAGTGGAAGAGGTCAAGGGATTAGGAATGGGTCTGGGTGATGGAAGCGGAAGTGGCAGAGGACAGGGTCAGGGAATGGGTATGGGTGATGGAAGCGGCAGAGGCCTGGGTCAAGGAATGGGCAGGGGTGATGGAAGCGGAAGAGGACAGGGTCAAGGAATGGGTATGGGTGATGGAAGTGGTAGAGGACAAGGGAAGCGTATGGAATAGTGGAATAAGGGATTTGATACAGTTGTGAGTTATGCGTTTCGTGTTACGGGTTTAATGATGTTCTCCATTCTCAACGCGCAACTGACTCCACATGTCCATTATTCCATGTGGGTTGCATAAAAAAGAGACTACTAGAAATCCTCTGATATAAATAGGTCGTAGAAACTCCTGTATATTATAAAATCCCGCTTTCTTTTGCGCGGGTAACAAACTCTTGTTCCTTCCACCACTTCTCAATCCCCAGATCTTCAGCGACAGAATTGGCTGCCAGATAACCGGGGCCCCAGATCACACAGCCACCTGGATAAACAGATGCCCCCCCCAGATAGAGCTTTTTTACCGGGGTTCGGTTTCGCGAACAGTCTTCATTGGGACGGAGAAATCCCATCTGAAATGGGATGTATGCCCCCTGTTTATAAGAACCCTCTCGCATATCCAGAAATTTATTCTGCATATCAATGGGCGTGCTGATGTAACTCTGGAGCACCTTATCTTCGGTGATGTTCAGTGCATAACGCCTTAAAATCTCAAGACACCTTTTAGCCGTTTCCTGTTTAAACTTGAGATTGTACCAGTGCTCCGGTCCCTCTTTAAGATTAAATGGAGCCATCATGGAAATCTGACTTGCGCACCTGCCCGGCGGGGCAAGCCCCGGGTCGTGGACACTGGGAAAGCAGCAGTTAAAGCCCAGCTTCTCTACCATTTCCCCTTTATACAGTGCATCAAAGTGGTTGATCAGGTCTTCCAGTTTTTCGTATCCAAGAATGTAAACACATGCCCTGTTTATGTCTGGATTTCCTTCTGCGGCCTTAAAGTTTGGCGGTTCCATAAGAGCGCTGTGGACGCCAAAAAGGCTGTAGCTCTCCCACTTCCAATTCTTAGTCTTCTTGGCAAAAGCCTCCTTTATGTCTCCCTCTCTCATCAGGTCGATGAAGGTCTGGAGGGGATCAATAGTGCTGATAACAGCCTTGGAGGCTTGATAAAAAGTACCGTCAATCATCTCAACACCCTTTGCCTCACCGTCCTCTACCACAATCCTCTTTATCCGCTGATTGTTTTTGACCAGACCATTGTTCTGGTGGATGACCTTATTGATTGCCTGGGCCACCATGTGAGAACCACCTTTTACAAGCTGGTAGTTATGAGAGCGGTTAAGATAAAGGAGGACAAGGAAGCCCAGATTGATTGAGTCGTACTTCACCCCCCAGTGACAGGCAAGATAAAGAAGAAGGGTGCGGATATGCTCGTTTTCAAATTTTTCCTGGATGATGTCAATAGGCTTCTTCTCGCTATATTCCATGACGATCCTGCCTACCTCTGTCTTTTTCATTCTGACAATCTGGTCTAATGCCCCCATTGGAGGAGCAAAGGTCGCCGGGCCGATAAACTCATCAAAACATCGTTTAGCCAGTTGATAAAATTCACGATAGTTCTCGGCATCCTTTTCTGAGAATTGGGCAAAGGACTTACAGGTTCGCTCCAGATCTTTATAAATGCAGAGACATCTTCCGTCAAGCAGGGGCATAGCAAATTGAAGGTCAGGGTAGATATGTTTTACCTGATAGTCTTCTTCCAGGCGAAAATCACTGTAAAGTGGTCCACAATCAACCATCATCATGTAAACCGCATGGGTGCTGTGGAGAAAGCCCGGCAACGTTGACTCTTCAGTCCACAGCCCTCCCCCGCATTCATATCTGTACTCCAGAGTCAGAACTTTCTGCCCGGCTTTACTTAAGTATGCCCCTGCCTCAAGGCCGTTGGGGCCAGCACCAATGATAATGATGTCGTATTTAGTGTCCATTTTTTCCTCCATCCTTGACGACTTCGCAAAAAGTTGAAAATCGAGTCACTACTGCCCCGTATCAAGTACGGGATAAACTCCAGCAAGAGTCCATAACAACCTGAAATCACTGGATTCCTGCTTCCGCAGGAATGACATAAAACCTGATAAGAATTGATAAGAATGTAATATGAAACACTTTAACATTAAATACTAGTAGGATAAATTATTACCTCTGCGATCTTAGCGTTCTCTGCGGTGAATAGATTCAATTCAAAAAGGATACCCTCCCTTCTCCCAGGGTTTTCCCAGATTATGATCAGAAGCGATAGTTTTGTAGCAATTATATCCCTGGCAGTCCATTCCTCCCCCGCTAAAACCCCAACCAGCTCCAGTAGCATAGAGATCCTTAACCGGCGTCCTGTGTTGAGCCAGTTCAGGGACGGGTCGATGCTTTCCGGTCTGACCTGGGATGACATCGATCGTAGCCCAATTTCCCGTAGGACACATATTTTTCAGACGGAGACAGTCGTAAGGTGTTAATGGGTCATAGCCAATAACATTTTCCCAACTCATATTGGGGGCATACTCCTGCCAGCACTTGATGACATACTCGGCGTTTCTCTTCTTAAATTCAAGCCACTCCCGCTCCGACATCTGGTCAGCAGCAAGGACAAACTGTTCAGAACCTACTATATGCTTTCCTTCAGGTGCCTGTGTGGGATCCAATGAACTGAGGCACCATACGAGCAATGCGGGATCAGGAGGCATTTTGCCCAGCGTTCTCCAGGCATTTTCCATAACGAGTGTCTCCGGATCCTTCGAGCCGAGTGACAGCAACCCGGTCTTATAGATGTCAGGATCAAAGGCCTCCGCCTTATAACGGGGCATTTCGTGTACCGCCCAATGATACCATGTAATGGCAATGATACGCCTGGAGAGATGTTTTATTCTTCGGATGGTTCTAGGTTGAAAATAGTCCTCCCCTATCAATTGAAAACAGAGCTGTTCAGGTGAAAGTGTACTGACTACCAGCTTTCTGGCTTCAATCTCCGTCCCATCAATTAGACGCACCCCCTTTGCCTTACCGTTTTCTATCAGCACCCTTTCGACCTCGTGCTTGGTAAAACTCTTTCCTCCATTTTCAAGGAAAATCTTGTGACAGGCGTGGGCATAGCTATGGGTCCCTCCCTCTACGCAACCGAAATTAACAAGCAGAGGGAGAAGTATAAACTGTGCGATACCAGTTGCCGGCATCCTTGGTGAGTAAGGCATTGCAGCGTGTGAAGGACGGAGGACAGCGGCAACAACTTCGTCGGATTCAAAGAGGTCTCTTAGTACCTCGATAGCTGATTTGACCGCCCATACGGGATCAATCTCCAGAGAGGGATCCATCAAGGTTTGTTCCATGATATCAGGTTCGTGGTGTGGGGGAGGGGGATTGTAAATCCACTTGCAGAAAGCAGGCTCAATTTTCTCTTTCCACTTCTTCCAGAGGTTCAACCATGTATCAGCATCCTTTTGAGAAAAACGAGCTATTGATGCAGCGGTTTTTTCTTGTTGGGAATCGTAATCCTCATGGTGAAAAGCGATGCATGAGTTATCCTCTTTGAATATCGTTCCCATAGAAATGATATAGGGAATCCACTTTCCCCCTTTCTCCACAAAATCAGGAAAATCCCGTTCGAGAACAATTTTCCAATACTTGTCAATATTAACTGCATGGGTATTGGTGATGAACCCGGGTGCGGCGCTTTCCTCACATGACCATCCCCCCCCCAGCTCATGGCGACTTTCGAAGATGGCTACATCCATGCCCCCGTATTTAGCCAGGTAGATAGCTGTAATCAGCCCTTTGTTTCCTCCCCCGATAATGATTGCATCGAAAGATTTGTCAGCCATTTTCCCACGCCCTCCTTTTTTAAAAATCGTCAGTGTGTCTAATATTTTTCCTGTTTTTTATGCCAAAGAAAAGAAACTTTAAGACAGGTCCTTTTAAGATCAACTTAATCAAGGTGAGAAGATCGTTATAATCGATTGCTGCCCTGACATGCCACTGCACCGGTTCCGTGGTATTGACGTGAAGAATCAGATAATCGTCTTTCCGGGTAATCTTATCCAGTTCTCCCTCTAATACGGTTTCTCCCAATCCTGTGGATCGCATTTTCATGTGTTCTATTCTCCTCTCATTTCATCAAGTAACGTTTTTGAGACTCTATGACTTTTGGATATACATGCTTTTTAAAAGCCAGAATTTGGCTAAGGTGCTACTATACTTTGTTAATCTTCTGGAATGGGTTGAGATGGGCAGGAGATGTTTTGGGGATCCAAGGATTTTTTAATACCCTTGAGAAGTTTCTCATAACCAAAGACAGAACCTGCCTGTCGATGGTATGCCGATCCCAGGGCGGGTGCAATATTGTATTCATAATGTCTTTTTAAATCCTCCTGTATTTCCGCCATTGTTCCATCCAATACAATAGCCAAACCCTCTTTAGTCTTTTCCACCGGGTACATATCTTCTTCATAGCCCAGATGCCCCATCTCATAAGAAGCAATCCAATCTGTATGATCAGAATCAAGTATTGGCGGACTGTACTTGTCAAGGAACTCCGCTGATCTCTTAATGGCATCAATACAAGTATCCATAGTATCCACCTGTATGGAGAAAACCATGAAGGTGCCAGATCTGCTGATTACCCTAGGCCCATAAGTAGTTCGAATCCAACAGTTGGCAATGTTAGAAACAATGCGGTCATATACTTCCTGAGGGACTTGCTTACCCTTAGTTTCTTTAATGATATCTTCAATCACCCTCTTTTCGTATTCTACCTGTTTATTTGAGGAGAATCCCCACAAACATACGGCAACCATATTTTTACAGTTTTCCTGCCAGTATTTTGATTTCCAGGTTTCCCAGTACTCTTCGCCGGACTTAGCCCAATACCAGTTAAGGTAGGAGGTTGGCCATTTGGAGCAATTGCCTGCTATTTCCGCATGGCAAATCTTATACATGGCATCCACTGCTTTTTTAGCCGTAGGGTAGGTAAAGAGATGCCACTTGAATCTGTCTTCAGGCATTAAAGATTTCTGATGAGGCATTATCCCTTCACAGGGAAAGGTTTTTGGGCCCGGGTAAGGGTGAAGCTTAACTGCCATTTTGGTGACCATTCCAAACCCGCCCATCACCCCATAACTTCCCCGTATTAATCCCCTCAAATCTGGACCGGGACCTTCTCCCCAGAAGGTATCAGCTTCAGGTTGTGAAAATGAACCGGTTGTGAGAATCTCCCCACTGGGGAGAACCCACTCCATTGCAAGGATGTTCCGGTATCCCATGCCAAGGCGGTGGGAGACACCCCAGGCAGCCTGAAATACATGATTGGCAAGTGACGACATCTGTGCACCTGCCTCTGGTGTTCCTATATATAGACCTCTTTTGTTGGCTTCCGCATGAAGCTGGGCATGGGAAACATAAGGTTCAATTAAGGCATACATGTTTTTTTCATCAATCTCAATAATTCTGTGCATCCGTTTGGGATCAAGAATAACAGTATATGGCTCACGCGCTACGGTATTTAATGACCAGAGATTACCGCCCACAGGTATAAAGGGGAATTTCAGTCGGTTTGCCAGTTTAGCGATAGCTTGTACTTCTTTGGTATTGCCGGGGAGAGCAACAAAGGCAGGAGGATTAGGATTAATGGTAGATTCGGGCATCCAATCTCGGGAATAGGCATGCATGATACTGGGATCATCCGCAACATTTTCTTCCCCAAGGATATTGACTAGCGCATCATAAATTATTTTATGTTTTTTATCCTGCATATGTTCCCCTCTTTGAAATGGCCTGAGTGCTCTGATTAGTGATTACTATGGTGCATTTTATGTTTTGTTCTACCCAAACTCTTTCCACACAAAGGTGGTGTTAGGTGGATATGAATTGTTCAAATATCTCTCTGGCAAAAAATTAGCCTGCTCCCTAGCTCTTATCAGGAATAATAACAGGCATTATTAAAGGTTTACCTTTTTATGTCATAACAAATACAAGTAACTTCACAAGTTAATATAATCCGATGGTTAATTTAAGAAGGATTTTAGTAAAAAGCAAGGAATATTTTGTGCACAATATAAAAAACTTGACATAATGATAGTGATATTATAAAAATTCCCTACTGATTTGTTTAAGTGAAGAGGCTTTTTGTTAAAGCAGGCACAAATTTTAAAATATAACTGAAGGAGAATTACCTTGGCAAAGTTGAAATCAGTGAAGCAATCTGAGCCACATGTATGGAAGGATACCAAAGTTGGGTGTGTTTTATTAGAAGAGGGGAAGGCAAAGCCCTTTGAAATGGGACAGAAACCCCTTTTAATCCCTGTATGGGATAAGGAGATGTGTGTGCGATGCGGGCTTTGTTACATCTTCTGTCCCGATGCTGCAATTAAGAGGAGTGACGATGGATATTATGAGGCAGATCTTGACTATTGTAAAGGATGTGGTATCTGCCATCGGGAATGCTGGTTTGGGGCCATTAGTATGACGGAGGAGAAATAATGGATAAATTTGGATTATATGTACCTCAGCTATTACCTTTTAAAGAACACTTTTTGCCACAGGCTCATCCTGCCTGCATGGGTTGTGGGGTAGCTCTTGGAGTGAGGCAGGCATACAAGGCCTTAGAAGAGACAAAAGGTTGGATGAAGAAAGCCAGTTGGGAAATTCCCTGGGAACAGCCCCTACCAGGAAGCCTCATTAAGAGCAAGAAAGAAAAAAGAGAAATGATAAGGCCTGCCATGTTAAACATTGAAAAGAAAAGTCAGGCCAGTCTTCTTATCTGTTTTGATAATGAGGCAGTTGAGGGGAAACTTTCTCCAACGGTGTTTAAGAAATGGATTCCTGCTGTTGCAGTAGCGAGAGGTTTGCATTATGTGGCAACAGCCTGCCCGAGCTACCCTTTTGACCTTATTGATAAGGTGAAAAGGGCAATGGAGTGTGAAGGATCAAGCTACATTCACATTCTATCACCTTGTCCGGTTGGCTGGGATTTCGACAGCGAGTTTACTGTGAACATTGGCAGATATGCAGTGGAATGTGCGATCTTTCCATTGTATGAGGTTGTTGCCGGAGACTACCGTTTAACTATTGACCACCCTGGGGTGAGACCGGTTGAGCAATACATTAAAATGCAAAATCGGTTTAAAAATTTTAAGCAGAAAGATATTCTTGAAATTCAGGCTGAGGTGGATAGAGAATATGCCAAACTAAGAGAAGGGAAAGTATAAGGAGGAAAAGATGGCTCTATCAAGTTGGGATGAGAAAGCTCAAGCGGCCTTTGAAAAGATTGTGGATGCGATTCCTGAATCCATGAGAGAAGCGGTACAACCACAGCTTATCACCATGATAGAAAAGAAAGCAGCCGGCTCAAGGGTAACCGTTGAGGTAATCGAAAAGATGGTGCGGGAAGATTTGCCTGAACCTCAAAAGAGTATGATGATGGGTGCCTTGGGTTTATCGGAGGCAACACCTGAAGCTAAGACGGCTGAGCCCGTTCAACTCAACTGGGAAGGTGATAGCGAGAAGCTGGTGGATAAAATCATGGAGGTTATCCCTGAGATGTTAAGGGGTGCTGTGAAACCCAAGTTCTTAGATTTTATAAAGACCAAAGCAGGGCAAAGTGCTGTGGTGACAGAGGGCTTGGTGGTTGATGCCATCAAGGAGATGAATCCGCCAGAGCCTTATATGAGTCAGATTATAAAAGTTCTAGCTGCAAGAGAGGGTATAGACTTAAGCAAGGTAGACGAGATACTGTCTAAACACCAGAGGAGGCAAGAAGAGCTCGTTTCTGTATTCCATGAGTTACAGGAGGAATATAGCTATCTTCCTAAAGAAGCGATAGACAAAGTAAGAGAGTATTTGAACGTTCCTTTAAGTATGGCTTATCGGGTTGCCACCTCTTATAAGGCCTTCAGCCTTGAACCAAAGGGAAAACATGTGGTTAAGGTATGCGATGGTATTGCCTGTCATTTAAAGGATTCGGATAAGCTCTATGAAGAATTAAAAGGAAATTCCGATGACCGCTTTACCCTGGAAAAGGCAAGGTGTATCGGATGCTGCGGGCCAGCTCCGATGGCAATAGTAGACGGGGAATATGGTGATAGTGAGTGGGTGAGGGAAAAGGTTACTAAATTCTAGTATTTAAGGAAAAGAGGAGCTATCATGAAGATTAAAAGTGAAGGTGACCTTAAAAAAATAAGTGAGAAGGGTAATAAGACCCTTTTGCCTTCGGAAGTTAGAATTCAAGTGGGAGCAGCTACCTGTGGGCTGGCAAAAAGAGCTAAAGCTTTAAAAGAAGCTCTGGAATCAGAAGTTAAAAAGCAGAAGCTGAAGGCGAAAATTGTAGAGGTTGGTTGCAATGGAATGTGTTACCAGGAACCCATAGTGGACGTGATTCAAAAAGGTAAACCAAAAATCACTTATGGAACTATGACTGTAGACAAGGTCTCCCAACTGGTAGAAGCCATTAAAAAAGAAACGGTATTGAAAGAGAACCTTCTCTTTAGGACCGATGAAGAAGAAAGGCTTATCACTGGTGAAAAAGTGAGCTACTTATCTGGTCAGCCTTCTAAATCCCTACAAGAAACAAAGGAGTACAACCAATACCCCTTTTATCAACAGCAGAGGAGGATTGTTTTAAGAAATTCTGGTGTTATCGATCCTAAAAATATTGAGGAGTATATTGGTTGCGGGGGGTATAGGGGATTAGCCAAAGCACTGAACATGTCAGCTGAAAAGATTGTAAAAGAAGTGACCGCTTCAGGTTTGAGAGGCAGAGGTGGAGCAGGATTCCCCACGGGAGCTAAATGGAAGGCTTGTCAGGAAGCGCATGGGGATGCAAAGTACGTGATTGCCAACGGTAGTGAAGGAGATCCTGACATTGGCATGCACAGGAGCATGCTGGAGGGAGATCCTCACAGTGTACTGGAAGGCATGATCATTGCGGCTTATGCTGTAGGTGCCTCAAAGGGGTTTGTCTATGTGAGTAGCAATTATCCCCTGGCTTTGGAAAATATAAGAGAAGCGGTACGTCAGGCAAAGGAGTATGGACTCTTAGGTGATAAGATTTTAGGAAGTGACTTTAGTTTTGAAGTAGATGTTGATGAGGGGGGTGGAGCTTACGTTTGTGGAGAAGAGACAGCTCTTATCACATCGCTTGAAGGCAAATATGGAGAGCCAAAGCCTCGTCCTCCCTTTCCGGTGCAAAAGGGTTTATGGGATAAGCCCACAGTGGTGAACAATATAGAAACGCTGGCTAATATACCAGTTATTATTGTCAAAGGAGGGAACTGGTTTAGCGCCCTTGGTGCCAAGGGAAATACCGGCACCAAGGTGATCTCCTTAAATGGCAGTGTCAACAACCCATGCTTGATTGAAGTCCCTCTCGGCACAAGTTTGAAAAAGATTATTGATCTGGGTGGAGGGGTAAGTGAAGGGAAAAAATTTAAGGCATTCACTACGGGTGGACCTTCCGGGGGGGTGCTGCCTGCAAAGTCAGCCAGCTTGTCCTTAAACTATGACGAGCTTAACAAAGCAGGCTCTCTTCTGGGCTCAGGCATCACGGTTATAGATGATGATGTCAATATGGTGGAGCTAACCCATTATTTTCTTACCTTTTTCAAGGAGGAGACCTGTGGTAAATGTACTACCTGCCGAGAAGGGGTTAAGAAAATGTGTGAGATCTTTGAAGAGATCTGTCAGGGCAATGGAGAACTGGAGGATTTAGCCCTCTTAGAAAAGATGTCACAACCTATGATTGACGGATCACTTTGTGCGCTGGGAAAGACCATACCCAATGCAGTGATGTCAACCATCAAGCACTTTAAAAATGAATATAAAGATTATATTACAAACAAGAAGGTGTCCAACTAAGATTGTGAACTT
>Ga0164321_10000182_pt1 | contig 10117 bp, 12 predicted proteins | sample GuaBasSediGuay12_FD_121799 | JGI IMG/M metagenome (GOLD analysis project Ga0164321, IMG submission 121799) | Subseafloor sediment microbial communities from Guaymas Basin, Gulf of California, Mexico - Guay12, Core 4567-28, 21-24 cm | ecosystem: Environmental > Aquatic > Marine > Hydrothermal... | reverse complement strand
GAACTGCTCGTGTGGGTGTAGTATCAAACATCTTAAATCCTAAATCGGCATCCCCTGTAACTACACTATTGGGTGCTCTATATGCGGGAAGGCCAAGAAAATAAGGGCCGAGGTAATCGTAGGGGACTACTCCGGCGGCCATATCATAAGGGACTTGAGGGTGCATCCATTGATACAGAATGAAGGGGAATGAATCAGTTATGGTTCCGGTGGGGTCTGTGGTATCCCACACATAAGTTTCTCCGGCAAATAGATTATGAACTCCTCTAACTATGGTGGAGGTAGCCTCCACATAGAACTCCGAAAAATCATTGAATCCCAAAAACTTAGAAGGTGCATAGCCATTGGAAAAAGCCCTCTCATCACTTCCTGTAATCCCTCCGCTGGGATTGGTGCCGTCCGGCAGCATCCCTGCCACATAATCATCAGGAGTATAGGCACCCACATTGGTAGTCATGTTTCCAACAATAGCAATTTCGTCAATATCACGAACATTGCCGAATCCTCCATAAACCTGATTAGACCCTCCAACATTTAAGTTGGATTGAGCCAATGCTCCTTGCCAACAACATTCAAGGGAAGTTTCTTGGTCCCATTCGTATTGGATGGTCCCTTCTTGTATCGGGTTCCCATTAGGGTCCTCGGGCGGATTTTCAGCACTAACTCCAAAACGAAGGTAGGCATAGTAAGGTTTTGATTCCGTCCCGACCAAAACATTCAAACCCGCATTGTAACCTAAATCATTGCGTATATTGTGATAACCACAAACTTGTATAGTGAGGTCGGATTGAATAGGGGTTTCATTGTTGATAGTCACCGATTCTGAGGATTTCATAGGGATGACTCCATACAGCCCTTGTGCCGAATCATTCAATGGGGCAAAATCGGCGGGTGCAGACGCACCGGAAGCAAGGGAGCCAATGAACGGCATTCGCATAGGTATGAAAGAGTAGGAAGATACATCCGGAACAATCTTTGCGGGGCCTAACTGCTCGTTAGTGCTGGGATTTATAGGCCGGTTGGCGGGTGCTCTCCTATTGAACATGGAATGTCCCCGACATATCAACAAGAACCCATCCCATGCGTCAAAATAAATAGGTCCGAGAGGGAGGAGTCCACTCTTGTAAATCTGAGTGCGACAGGAATAGGAACCAACAATCATGTAGTAACCGTTGTGGTAATACCCATCCCGAATGATATACTCACCGGTGGGTGCTAAACCACTCCAACGCTGTAACAGGGGGTCGGTAGCAGGTGCGGCCGGTGGAGTAATCCCTGTCCCTTGTAACATGGTAAGGTTATCCACCGAGAGCCACGAAATAAGATTAGACCACCAACCATATTCGGAAGAATCTAATTTATACGACAAACTCATAATAACAACTCAATAGGGTCCTGTGAAAAGCGTGTCCGTCCATGTAGTCTGTGGGGAAAGAGGAAACAAATCAATGGTTTGCACCATAGCATTGGCGAGAAAATAAGTGAAGTCCCAATCCGTGTCGGGTGGGATTTCAATATGCCACGCCCCTACGAATACAGGGCTGGCTGCAATAGTGATGGGGTAAGGTTGTGCATCTCCGCTGACCCCTACTCCGGTTCGTCCATCCGGCTGTTCAAAGAAAACGCTGGTGCCAAGAGTAAAGTTCACATAGCCACCGGGAACCCAATTCTCCCCTGTCCCATAAATGCCGGGTGTGGAACCGAAATAATGAATAACATAGAACTCATCAGAAGATGTCCTTTGACGATTCTTGAGTGTAGCATCTCCGATGCCTGAAAAGAAAACTGATTGTGGAGTTTCTAAATCTTCCAATCTTTTTGGAGGAAGATTACCAAGGTCGGCAACCGACCACTCATAACCCTGCCTTCGCATAGACATGGTAATAGGTAGCCCCTCGTGATACTTGAAGGTTCGCACTATTTCTTATTAGGCTTACTATGGAGTCCGGTGGCTCCCATTAACTTATCGTGAAGGTTTTTCATCACCAAATCATGGTCCATTGCCTTTTTCACTTTCTTGGCATCTTTGTTGGTAATTAGAGCCACCCAATCGGGTTTATCGGCTGCTTGTGCAATCGGAGGCTTTGGTAATTCTTGCGGGTCGTGTTTGCGTGGATTCCCAAATGGGTTTTTAGACTTCATGCAATATACTCATTATATCTTCTGCTACTTGAGGGTTCGCTTCTGCTATCTAAATGGCTTCAAGACCTTAACGGCTCATTTATTGAGGGTCGGTTGTTTCTCGTCTTCATTATCCTCTCGCATCCAAGGGTTGTAATCTTCCCAAGTTTTCGCTTTTGGGTTGGGGTTGTAACCCTCGTAAAAATTAGGATTGTATTCTTGCTGCTGTTTGTCGGGTATCTCTAATTCTTCTTCAATAACTTCTGTTTCCGGTTCAAGGAACTCGGGTGGAATGTCCCAATTAGCAAAGGGGATAAAGCCAATTTGATTGAAAGGTTTGTTGTAGCCAATGATAATGGCTTCCTCAAAATCTCCAAGAGATGATGTGGTTTCACCCTCTCCGTCCGGAGCGGCTTGTTTGAGCAAATCTTTCCAATCCCATTGCTTTTCCATTTTATTATCGCTATTCAAATCGTTAATGGAGTCCATCAACATGGGGGAGAAATCATTTACTTCCATCAAATCGCTACGAAGAATGGACTTGTTCTGCTTACCATTCCAAAAGGCTACTTCAAAGAAACTCCAATCGTCTGCATCATCTTTGAGGACTACCCAATAAGGACGGTCTAAATCCACCTTGGTCTTACCATCGTTCAAATCCATGATGATGATACCTTCATTTCCAATCTGAAACATTCCGTCTGCGATTCCCGTTCTAATCTCGGGAATCATCCCCAAAAGAACTTTAGCATCCGCATCATTCCATGTGCGTGGCTTCTCCATAGAGTTTGTTTAGTCTTACGACTACTTCAAACTTGGCGTAAGTAAAGGTTCCGCTGGACTACGCTTAATTCTCGTTGAAGTCGGGAATACCATCCCCGTCATCGTCTTCGTCAAGGTAGTCTTCAAGGCCGTCATTGTCGTGGTCAAACTGACCCGTCAAATCGTTCCCATCGTTCTGCTCCCACCAATCGCTGAGTCCGTCATTGTCGTCATCACCGTCTGTCGCATCCCATGTGCCGTCATTGTCGTGGTCGTAGCGATAACTACTCCACATACCGCCCATTTCGTCCACATCTAAGATGTTGTCGTTGTCGTCATCGGAGTCTATGCCATCGTTGAGTCCGTCATTGTCGTGGTCCCTGCTCGCATCCGAGCCGTTCTCATACAAGTCATTCCAATTATCAATGCCGTCATTGTCTATATCCCAATCAAAGCGGTCTTCAATACCGTCATTGTCGTGGTCGTAAATGTCTGTGTTAGGATTACCGTCATTGACTTCCTCTCGGTCATCTAAGCCATCCCCGTCATCATCATTGTCGTCATTATCGTCAATGCCGTCATTGTCGTGGTCCATTGGGTTTTCATCCATGCTGTCCGGAATACCATCGTTATCATCGTCACTATCAAAGTCGTCCGGAATGCCGTCACCGTCATTGTCGTTCTCACCATTCAAGTCTTGGTTATCCAATTGCTGACTTTGTTGCTGGTCACTTTGAGAGCCTTGTTGCCCTTGCTGACCATTTTGTGTTTGACCTTGCTGTTGTTGATTTTGACCGTTTTGGTTGTTGCCGTTTTGGTCCTGTTGGCCGGTGTCCTGTTGGCCTCCTTGCTCTCCGCCGTTCTGTTGGTTACCTTGGCCGTTGTCTTGTTGCTGACCTTGCTCACCTTGCTCGCCGGATTGACTCTCGCCTTCGCTTGACTGTTGGCCTTGGTCACCCTGTTGGCCTTGCTGACCTTGGTTACCATCTTGGCCTTGGCCTTGATTTTGTCCTTGATTTTGTCCTTGACCTTGCCCTTGTCCTTGACCTTGGCCCTGTCCTTGTCCTTGTCCTTGGCCTTGACCTTGACCGGAGCCTTGACCCTGACCTTGACCCTGACCTTGACCCTGACCTTGGCCTTGGCCTTGTCCCTGTCCCTGTCCTTGTCCTTGTCCTTGTCCTTGGCCCTGTCCTTGGCCTTGACCTTGGCCTTGGCCTTGTCCTTGACCTTCACCGTTTTCGCCTTCGCCGCCACCATCAGTTCCACCATCTCCGTTTCCTTCATCGTTTCCTTCAAAGTCGGGGTCGTAAGCGTCCGGTATTCCATCACCGTCTGAATCAGACATTGACCCATCGTTAGGGTCATTAGGGAAAGCATCTTGACTATCGCTGATTCCGTCCCCGTCCGTATCCGCTGAATTAGGGTTAGTTCCCGCTGCGTATTCTTGAGCATTGGTTAGCCCATCCCCATCCGGGTCTGCGTTACCATCTGATGCACTATTCGGATTAAGGCCGTATGCTACTTCCCAACCATCGGGAAGGCCATCGTTATCTGTATCGGCATTATTCATATCTGTTCCGGCAGATTGTTCTTCGGCGTTGGTTAAACCATCACCATCCCAATCTGCTCCACCATCTGAGGGGTCTAATGGGTCGGACCCATCAGCCATTACGCCTGTAACGCCCGCACTCATGGCGAGCATAAAGGCCATCAAAATGGTTGTTATCGTTCTTCTAAGTTTTGTTGAGTTGTTAATTTTCTCCATATCTTTTCACATTCGTGTATTTCGTTCATAGGGAACCCGCTGTTCCCTCTATTACATACATAGGATGTAGCAACTACTTAAAGATTCGGAATATCAAAAATCGCTAAGAATATCAATAAGTTGTTCTCAATTAATCCCAACGACTGTCTTCAAGACCCTCCAAATAGGAGATGTGGGCGGAATATATGGCATCATCGGAAATGTAATTTTCTTCCATAATAGCATCCACAGTATCATTAGTTTCACTCAAAATGAAGGCTGCCTTATCTTTGGGGTTCTTTGGTATGTGGTTAATTGTGTAACCGGTATAGACATGGTTCAATCTAATGAGTTGTTCGGGTGTAAGCATTCGGACAAAATCTTCGGCCTCCTCTCGGGAATCTTCTATGAGCATATCTTCGCTCATATCTTCCCATCCACTACTACTGCCCGCCCAATCAACGGCTTCTTCCAATTCCTCTCCAAGACTTCGTATCATAGGATTAACAAAGGCATTATACTCGGCTTCATCCATGACCATACTTCGGAGCAATTCTTTGTTCCACTTCTTGGCTTCTTCGGGTGTAAGTGTAACTCGCTGCCAAGCATCGGCGTAATGCTTCCGAGGTCCCCACTTTTCGTAGGTTAAGTTTGGGTCGGTAACTAATCTCATATTAGCACTATTCCCGTTACCAAGGCTAACTTTGTGCAATTCCAACAGTCGTGTGGAAATCACCACAATGTCGTCTTCTGAATATATCTTTTGACCCCAAACCCACAAAGGTTCCAAGAATAAAATGGTCTTCTCATCTCCATAGTTGTTCAAAACACGAATCTTAGCCACCGCAGGTGGATAATGCCTCCAAGGTTGCACGACAACGGCGTTACTCATACCTATTGGTGTGTGGCCCTTCTATTTGAAGTTTGCCTTTATTTCTTCTTTTGGCCAGCCTTTCGGTCCACAGGGACTTCAACGCCTTTTCCGCCACGGAACTTCCTCTTATTGAGTTTTGCTCGCTTCTTGAGTGTTTCTTTCTTTTGACCCTTTGCGGTCATTCCGGCTGCACCGGATTGTGGAAGACATCTTGGGAATGACTTACGGAACTCGGCTGGGGACATATCTTTTGTATATGCTCGGCCACAGTCGCCATGTGTTACATGAGTTTTCTTATCTGAAAAGTCCACGGCCTTTCCTGAATCATCTCCTCTCTTATAATTACCATCGTAATAATTACCAAGACTATTCTTTCCAAGGTTTTTCTTATTTGCTTTCGGGTGCTTAATAACACTTGCTCCTTCCCACTTTCCACCGGCTTGGTTGTAAAGTTGCACAGCGTATGCACTTGCGTGAGGTGAAGGCCATACTCGGTATTCTTTGGAAGCCCTTTGCTTTGACTTCTGCCAAAGTGCCTTATCCTTCGGGCAAGCCCTGTCGGATTTAGCACAAGGGTCGTTATCTGTTCCTTGTGTTGCAGCACGACCACGCTGACGAGCGGAAGGGTTCTTGGACTTCTTACGAGCAAGGGCTGTTTCAGCACCCATTGTTCCCATAACTGTTCCCATAGAAGCATCTAAAGGATTGTCGCTTGAAGATTCAACGAGTTCTGCAACCGCAGACTCAGGTAGTGCGATACCACCATAACTTACAGGAGTTCCGGCTCCGGAGCCACCTGCTGAACCTGCGTATTGTGTAAGTCCCATGTTCCAATCTTTTCCGCCATCCATTTCAGCGTCCATTGCTTGCACACGAGAGTAAGCACGGGAGTCATCAAACTTTTCAGTTCCCTTAGATTCGTCCCTTCGGTCTTTGAAAGATTGCTTCATTCCAGATTCTTTGTGGGACATTCCCAAACTTTCATCTAATTCATCATTGTAACCTTGGCCTTTGTGGTGTTCTGAGTCCATTGCTGCGACATCATCATACTTACGACCCATGCGTGAGTGCCTCTTATCCATAGCGGCTGCCTCATCCCTGCGGTCCTTGAAGGATTGCTTGTGAGGTCCACGATGACGCATTCCGAGGGATTCGTCCATTTCGTCATTGTAACCTTGACCTTTGTGGTGTTCGGAATCCATAGTGCCGACATCGTGATACTTGCGGCCTGTCTTCCTATCCATTGCGTCCGCCTCATCTCGGCGGTCTTTGAGTGATTGTTCGTGTGCTCCTTGGTGACGCTCTCCGATTGATTCATCTTGCTGGTCATCATAACCTTGGTCGTAAGGTGCATCAGGCTCTCCTGTTGCACGAGCAATCCAAACACCGTCTGCACCGAAAGCGACTCTTGCCTCGGCCCAAAAGATGTCTGATGGAGGGGCTGATGGTGAGGAAACTCCCGCACCGTCTTCCCAAGATACTACTTGGTCACCAGCGGAACCTTCTGCACGGCCATACCATTGAGGAACTCCATAGCCCAGCGGGGCTTGTTCAACAACGGAGTCAATTGCGGTATAACCGTCAAGTGAGCGACCCTCTTGAACTTCAAGAGGTTCTATGTAAATCTCATCCTTGTCGCCACCGGTTTGAGTGCCTTCAATAATTGCGTTATCGGCTTGGAAATTAACTCCACCAATTTCTGCGTTTTGACGAGGTAACTCCTCAAAGATGTCGGGAACTGATGCGTCCGGATAAGGACGACCTTCTGCTCCGAGGTCAAATGCAACTCCGTGACCCAATGGTGCTTCCACAACTACTGAATCAACAGGCTTATAACCTTCAAGTGAATAATTTGTGGTTGGCTCGTATTGGCCTTCTGCTCCCCATTCAATTTCGGACGGGGTAGCCTTTGCTGGCTCGTAGCCGTCTGTGGGGTGGTTATCATCGGGCGAATAGTCCGGGCTTGAAGAACCTTCTGCTCTCATGCGGAAGTATTCTGCCATGTGTTGGCGATAATCAGAATCACTCATACAAGAAAGTTAGTGGCACGACTACTTAAAACCTCACTCGTGAGCCAATTTATAGAGTTAAGCCATCATCGGAACAAAGAGGGCGATTGCCATAGCAAGAATAAGACAACCTAATAAGACCTTACGGCCAAAAGCAATAGCGTCACCAATTACTTTCCAATCATCCCAAATCTTTCTTGCCATGTATTCAAACCCCTACTTCTCCCCTCGTGCGGTATTACATACAAGGGAACTCGGCATGATAGTCAATTGAGGCCAACACTTCGTAATATCCACAGTCATTACATTCCATCCTATATTCTAAGGTCGCACGGTTATTGCACTCATGCTTCATCACTTCATCGGAGTCACATTCGGGACTGTTGCACATATCCTATCCATTAGGTAGGTCCTATTTAACAGTTACGATTGCGGATTATTTGAACGGTAGTATTCCGAGATTTTATCTCGTGAGCACACCACGAAGTTAGGTAACTTGGCTTGCAGTTCGGACCATGAATAATCATAGACGGATTTTGGGTGTGAATTGCCACCGGCAGGTCCCCATGATTGTCTATCGGATGGGTCCTTGAGATATACTTCAAGGTCTAATCCGTTGTCGGAGCCTGTGACGACACACTTGCCACCGAGGTTATCCACTAACCATCGGCGTTTCTTGGAGCGTAATTCCTTCTTGCGGTCCACCGCTTTGTTCACTAAATCTTTGGGTTCTTTATTGGCTTGATACCACTTCTTGTTGTAAGCGGCCATGTATTGCCTTTTCTTCTCGGGGTCTGCATAGGGCATGAGTATAATTTCTCATCCCTACTACTTAAGGCTTCTTGTATTCAAGCCCCATCGTATAGTTTGGTTTGCCCCTCATCAATGGGTGGTGATTGGCTACTAAAAACCTCACCATTGGCACGGCACTTCACATCTTCGTAAGGTGCTACCATTCGGCGATAGATTTCTAACTTGGCTGCTTCCACGCTTCCAAGCAAGGTATTGTATATGGAGTAACTCTCTCCTTTGGCGGCGGTTACCCCATCAGCCACACGGCAGATGGCGTAGTTTAAGCCGCCCGGAACTGAAACATCAGTATTGACGAGGACATCTATGATGCCGTTAATGTGGTCATCAATCTTGGCTCTTGCATCGTCAGTAAGATAGGGCATAGTCCATCCTATGTGCGGGGAGGTATTTAATCTTTACATTCCCATCATGGTTGCGAGTAAGGCTACCATTCCGGGTGCCATTGCGATAACTAAATCCCAACGCATCTTGGTATCAATTTCTTCTTTAGCAACTGCTCTTTCCAATGCTTCCAAACGGGACATCAGCGGAGGACGGCCATTACCGTCACGAATGATTTTGAGTAACGAGGTAACATCGGCTTCAGTAACACGGCCTTGTTCTTGCAGACGAATGATTGCCTCATTCATGTGCTGATTGCTCGTGATTGAGGAGCGAATTAGTTGTAATAGGTCCTCGGTGAAATCTTGTGTTGGGTCCTTAGACGACCTTGCCATCTTGTGACCCCCATTCCTTGATTATAGCCTCTAATTGCGTTAAGGTCTTATGACGCTTGGCAATCTGAGTATCCATGTAATCCACTAATGTGGTGCTATAATGGCATGACGAATGCAAACTCACTAAAGTCGTTTCCAACTCCGACATTGCCATAGCCACCAAGGTATTCACTTCTCGTTTATTTTCTTTACAATACTTTCTGATTAGTCCATAAACTCAGCCTTGAGCATACAAACGGCGGAAGTAAGTGCAATGACTCCGACAGCATTCCCAACGCTTACACCCATGATAGACATATCCCAAATAGGGGCTACCATATCAGTTGCTACGCTGTGAAGACCGACCAAAAGCAATACACCTGTTACTATTTTTCCATCAGTTAGGGTTGTGCAGATTTTATCAATTATTCCGGACATCTTTAATTCACCGTATTCCTCAATTATATTCCCCGACTACTTAATGTTTGCGAGGTTATCTAATGAGTTTTAGTGCATCATTCCAACTGTCGGCCTTGCCACTAAGGACCATTTGGTGTATTTCTTCAACTTTCTCACCAAGTTCCGGCCCGGGTGGTATTCCCAAACTTTTGGAAACCAGCATACCGAAGCCCTGCGGACGGGGATTTTGTTCGGCAATTGCCTCAATTTTCTCTTTGATTTCGTCAAGATATGCCATGCGTTCTCCAAACCTTTCACCCTTCACTCTCATAGAAGAATCAAAATAAGCCACACTACAAAGAAGGTCAAAGTTTTCATCTGTTACCATTGCGGCAACTTTCTTGAACTTCTTACTATCCCAAAACTTTCCGAGGTGAAACAAGGTAACCCATGTGATGGCTTGACTTTCTTTCTTGCTAAACTCCAAGAACGAATGTTCGGCTTTTGACCCATAGTTATCATAGAAGATAGTTGCACCCACGCTCTCGTGTGCGTGAAAGGAGAACCAATCTCCCTTAGTGGATGCTTCGGCCGTGGCCTTCTTTCCAATGTCGTGGAAAAGTAAAGCCCATGCAAGAATGTCGGACGAACCACCACCGGCTGTGCGGTGACCGAAACGAGGGAAGTAAATTGGGGTGGG
>Ga0164321_10000181_pt1 | contig 10123 bp, 5 predicted proteins | sample GuaBasSediGuay12_FD_121799 | JGI IMG/M metagenome (GOLD analysis project Ga0164321, IMG submission 121799) | Subseafloor sediment microbial communities from Guaymas Basin, Gulf of California, Mexico - Guay12, Core 4567-28, 21-24 cm | ecosystem: Environmental > Aquatic > Marine > Hydrothermal... | reverse complement strand
TTAATCCCTTATCTGTAAGATATTTATTATAGCTATTTTTTGCTTGAATCTCATTTACTGACAGTTTTTTTGTTGATTTAGCTCTTCTGTTATCTGTTTTAGCTCTCTCTGCATTTACTGCTTGAGTCATATCATTTACTGCTCGAGTTATTAATTCAGAAATCTGTCCAGTAGACATACTTTGGTCTAACAGTATAGGAACTGCGACACCAGCTCCTCTTATCATAACTACTTCTTCTTCACTATCTCTACCGTCTAAGAAGTTAGGATTCTCTGCCATGAATTTTTTACCATATTCTGTTTGCTTCCACGCTTCAAGAGCTTGGTCTGCTTTTTCATCCTCAATCAAAGAAGTGCTTACATTAGCTAACTCGTCATTGTTAGCAATATTCCTTTTAACGGCTGGCTTAATAGCTTTCATAACAACATCATTAATAGATCTCATTGAACTAGAATCTCCGGATAACCAGTCAATTATACCACCAGTATTACCTTCTCCGTCAAGCCATCCGTCAAACTCATCTACTACTAATGACTTAACAGTGTCACCTTTTTTATTTATATTGTCGGTTTCAGTAATTAATCCAAATGCTTCTCTAGGTGTTCCTCCTTGAAGAGTTCCACGACGCTTATCTTTGTCACCTAAGTTATAATCAACTTCTGCTAAACCTTCTTCTATTTGAGTTCTGTTAACACCTTTCTCTCCAGTTAAAGATTTATAAACACCTGTTATTTCGTTTATTAAATCAACATCAGTATAAGCTTCATTTTTGTCTGGAGTAGCTAAATCATCTATTTCGCCAGTTATACTTCTTCTAGGAAGCGTGATAGGTTTATCACCTTCTCTAAAGAATGTAATTTCATCATCATCAATTCTGTAGTCTACTATCTCAGCCAACTCTGTATTTGCATTAGTTTGATTAATATCCGTTATCAATCCTCTTACAATAGCATCAGCATTTGCTGGATCAGCAGTAAGAGCGTCTGCAATTTGCGCAGCGAAACCTCCTACTTTTACTATTTTCTCTCTGTTTCCAGTTGTTGCTTGGCTTTCTTGTTGACCACTCTTACCTTCAGTTCGAGTTCTCTTATAACCAACCTGGCTTTCAACCTGTAATCTAACATGGTCTTGAGCCGCCTCAATCATTTCTTCTGTATAAGTAAATGTTGGAGGAGCAGTTGTGTAATCTACTTTTATCATTTTATCCAAGCTTCTACCTGGATACATTTCTCTAAACTGCTCTTCGCTTTGAGCTAGTTCAAATTCTCCAATTCCATGCTGTATTAATATGTTTGCAACATTTGGTATATCGCTTTCACCAGATTCGTTTAAAGTGGTTAACACCACTTCATTTACAATACCCTCTCTTAATTTATCAAAAGCTTTGTAAGCCTCACCATCCTCGTCTTTAAGTAAAGCATTCATTTGTCTTGCGCCTTCTGTAGTTACTACAGCGCCACCACCCTCAAGTGTTTCGTATCCCTCTGCATAAGATGTAATGAACGTACCTATTTTATCTACATTGTTAGCTATTAAAGTTTTGGTATCGTATTTATTACCATCGTCCATGTAGTTCAATCTTTCATTAACACTACTAAATGGTAAGTAATTCTCTGGATGAGTTTCGTAATCTGGCATAATTTGATTGCCATTTTCATCCTCAATCATTCTTACTTGATAAACATTACCCTTTGGTGAAACCCAAGGAACCATGTTATTTAAATTACCAAAAGCTTGAAGTTGTTTTTTTGTAAATGTTTCAACACCAGATGCTATTTTAACTCCGTCTTCTCCTAGTTTTTGCCTGTCCTCAGCTACTTTATAAGCGCTATCCCAATCTTTAGCAGCGATACCCCAGTTAGCAATATTGTCTTTTGCTTTTTGAATAAATTTTAAAAATTCATTAGGCCTCATACCTCCTCGCTTAACGATACCATTCAGTGTGGTTACCTGCTCTCTCATTTGATTTGCAAGCATAGCCACAGTATCCCCCATGGTTTGGGAGTTATATGCATCTGCTTTTTCAAGTTGGTTTAATACCGCGTCTGTTTCATCATCAATCTCCTTCTTTCTAGCCTCTCTATCTTCAGCTATTTTATTAAAAGTTTGATTTATGCCTCTCGACATTTGATTCCAGTTAACCTGGGTATTTTCTCTTCCTTGATATATCTGGTAGTCAGATACGGTTTGGGTTCTGCTAAATTCGTTTGCCATAATTTTTTTTTAAACTGTAGAATTACTCATTCTGTCTAGGTATGCTTTATCCGCATCAGTTTGATTATTACCAAATAAAGGAGCTAAATTAGCTACACCTAAAGCGGTGTCAGCTACGCCTTGAAAACCTTCCATCCTAGCTTTGGCAGCGTTTTGTGCTGACTCTTTCGCTATTAACTCTTGATCTTTAGCGTAACCTAAATCCATTGCTTTTAAATCTTGATTTATAGCATCTTTAGCGTCGGCTTTCATTTTTGCATTTTTCTCTAAATCCTTCTGCATTGTAAGCCTAGTTTTCTCTGTGTTTGCGTCGGCTTCTTGTTGCACAAGACCTATACCGGCCGCTAAATTTCTAGGGTCACCTTCTTGAAGAGCCTGTATGTTCTGATTTTGAGTAGCTAAGTTTGTGTCTTTAGCAAATTGATAAGCTTCTCTAGAAACGTTTAATCCAGCATAAAAATCTTTTTCTGCTTTTTTTCTAGCTGCCGCCATAGCTCTTTCAGATTCTCTTTGAGCTTTAGCAGCCATATCTGCTTGCTTAGACGCTTGACTAAAAGACCCTATTGTTCCTGCCGCGGAAGAAGCTACTCCCACTACTGCTGCTGTTGTAACTGCCATATTATAATTTTTTAATCATTTCTGTTGAGTAAGTAGACGCTTCCTTATAACCCACCTTCTTGTAAACATTTATAAGAGGTTTGTTTTTTATTAAAGCGTATACATATTTTTTATTTAAATTTTTAGCTTGGTCGGTAATAGTTTGTACCAATAAAGCTAAAGCTTTTTTTCTGTTATCCCTATCTTTATAGTGAATATTTGATATTATCCAATCGCACCATACAGCCGTAGAATTAGTTGTGTACATAAAACCTGCACAAATAGGTATCTTTCCGTCATAAACCATATACCCACCAGTTCCGTTTTCTGGTAAAAAATCTTTTGCCGGAGGAGTCCACCTCCAGTCATTCCACCAGTCGACTAAAATAGCATCATAATCCGTTACTTTTAAAGGCTGTATATTTAATTCCATTTAAAGCAAAGATAATAAAAATCTATGGATAACTTTTCATCACACTACTACCGACAGAAAATAGCTCTACTGGATCTCTTGAGTCGTTTTCTAACTTAAATTGTAAGAAGTAACCTCTTGCTCCATGGGACTCAGCCATAGAGTCTTTTATGTACATAAAAAATGCTCCTGTCCCTGGAGGCGTAGTTCCTGTTGAATTGTCAATTATAACGCTAGTACTTGTTAATCCTGTAACAACTCCTGCTAGCTGAGGATCTCCAGTTGCTACCGGAGGCGTGCCTGTTAATTCAACAAAATAAACAAAGTCACCTATAGATATTATAGACCCTACAGGTACTGAAAAGTTTATAGTTGTGGTAGTACCTTGAACAGTAAATGAATTTGTAGAACCTAAACCATTTGCTGACCTCATTAACCAGTTTGTTTGTCCTGCATTTGTTCTTAAGAAACTAAACCATTCACCTTCTTTTTGTACAAAATAAGTTTCTAACATACCCCCTGGCGTTCCGTCCGTAATATCTGTAAACAACTCCGTACAAGCCCATCTTGCCTGCTCGGTGTCTGGGACTGTTGTATTGGATTCGTAAGATAAAGTTTTAAATAACTTAATACTTAATGTTGGCTCTGGGTTGAAAGCGCTTGTAATTGTAGACGGAGAAAAAACACCGTAATATACATTTCTTTGAGAATTAGTATTGTGTCTATAAAGGTTGCCACCGCTAAAACTGTAAAAATAACTATTCATGCCTATCATAAACTCTGGATAATAAGAATAGAATGAAGGCCAACCACCAGTACCTTGTCTATCAAGTATCGCTGATGAATCTTTATTATATGATAATGTATATACTTCTGGCATAATTTATTTTTTAAGTTGGATCACAAGCTTGAATGCTAATTACTACACCATTCCTAACACCTATAACTTGATTGTTGTCCATATTATAATACGCTATTACGTTTGTGTCGTTTAAATAAGTAGACCCATCGCTTGTAGTAAAAACAAAGTTACCAACAACTGGTCTTTCGTTTGTATCTTGAGTAAAAGGTAAAGTACTACCTGTTGCGTTTCTAGCAAAATAATAATCTACTGTTGCGTTAGAACAACCAATCCCTGCTTGTGCAACACTAGCTGTAAATGTGGGTAGTGTTATAGGGCAGTCAACTTCATACCGAAAAGCAGTACCACACATGGGAGCATAAATATCTAACCTTAGTGTAGTTGGTGTAGCTGACCCTTTAGGAATTACAGCGGTAAAAACTGGGCTTCCGGTAGCAGCATATCCTATTTGGTTACTTACTACAGTTACATTAGTAGTTGTCCCTTGAGCAACATAACTACCAGAAATATAAGTATAATTTTCTGGCGCACCACCCGCTGTAGGGCAAGTTGCAGTGGTATTATAAGGGCTATCACCTAGTAAGTTATTATTTGAATTTCCAACGTATGTAGGCAATCCTGTGCCTTGATTATTTATACCTGCATAATCAACATTATTGCCAGCTCCATCTATTAATGTAGACCCATTATTACCAGCGCAAGTTAATCTGTTGTAATGTGTTGAGTTCCAAATAACATCCACACCGTCTGGAATAGAAGCTCCCATATAAAAGTATAAAATTATTGCTCCAGTACTATTAGCAACGTCAATATCAACTGTAAATAAACCATTCTGGTCGCTAATTGATGCCGCTACGCCCTCACCACATGGAACTAGACAAGCGCTGCAAGGTTGAGCATTTAACAATATACCATTTAATTGCTGTCTAACTATCTGTCCTTGAGCGTAAAATCCGTCTGGAGCTAAGTTGGTTAAAGCATTGTCAGTATATAAAGCATAAGCTTGAGCAAATGTATCTCCATCAAAACAATATGTTCCTAATTGTGCCATAAATTTAATTTTAAGTGCAAGTTACTAATTCTGTTACTATTCCGTTTGATGCACATCTAATATATTTATCAGATTCTGACTTATAATACCCAGCCTCTAAAGGAACAGCTTGACTGCTCTGGCAAGTACTAGATGAATAACAAAAATCTCCTACAGCTGGATAAGTGCCAGACCCAGTATGATAATACGTTTGACTTAATGGTTGGTCACATATAACACTTGTAGTAAACTGAACCAAGCTACATGGAAAAGCCACGCAATTAATATCACACTCACAGCAAGCATCTTCAGCGCTAGTTGCGTCATAACAAAATTGCTGACAAGAAGTTTTTCTGTAGTCATATATTAAATATAAATACTGATTATTGGTTGGTAAAGACAAATTAGCCACAGTAGCTTGATATAAATCAGCCGATGGACTTGTTACACTACTATTTGGTATTGTAGTCGCAGCAGTCAATAAAGCCGCAATGTCTGTTTGATTGTTTTCGTACAGAGTGTTTGAAGATAAATATTTAAAATTATCATCTGGATAACCCCAATCATAGTCGTCAAAGTTTATCTTATTAGACCTTAACGTAACATCTACACCATCATAAGGGAAAACACCTAAAGACCTAACGCCAACTTGAGTGTCATAAAAAGAAGCTACTAATGGATTACTTGCAAATTCAACTTGGTCACTATCTACAGGGCTTATATTACTGCCGTCATCCCAAAAATATTCAGCGTGAATAAATTTTCCAGATTCTTGAGAAGAGTTCATCACGACTTTTACTACAGTGATATTTTGTTCTGTTGGACAAGATAGTGTTGTAAAGAAAGATGCACTTGAAACAGCAGTAATAGTAACTACCGCATTTGTTGGTGTATTTAATCCTTTTGACCAAGTAAAGTTTCCAGAGCCTGTTAGCGTACCGCTTGTTGTTGTTGTTCCGTTCCATAAAACACTAATAGTAATAGAACCATTAGATATAGTGTAAGGAAATACAACATCCCCTATAACTTGACCAAAATCAACTGTAGCTACAATAGATTCTCCAGTAGGTAATAGCCCTCTGTTAATTTGAGTTCCACAGCTTATTACAACAGGAGGTATAGGAACTGGTATTGTGTTCATTCCCAAAACATATTCATCCATGTAAGGGTCGTATCCTCCTAATTTTTGAGTATTTAAGTTTTCAAAAAACCTATCTCTAAACCAAGATCTCATACCTGTATCGGAAATAACATTTAATCTATCGCTTTCTGGATTTGAGCCACTGAGCTGTATAACAGCTCCTCGTTTAGTATCAGTAAAGTACATATCATAACCGTATGCAACAAAACTTTCTGGATTAAAACTTATTCCAAACTCTTCTATACGAGCAACTTGCTCTCCTAAAACTTGAGGAACAGAGGTTACAACACCTCCTCCAACAGCATCAGTTAAAATATTTTTACCAGCATACACATAACTAATTCTATCCTCTTGAAGAGTTAGTATATCTGTTTTTCTTGCGTGCAATACCTGTATCGGCCCAAAAGATGTTTCACAATCTTTAAAATTAACAAGCCCTAAATTAAATTCGTTTAAGTTGTTAGTTCCAGAATTACTGCTAAATATACCGCTATATGTTAAGCCTTCAAATCTATCAGACTCTTTATAGTCTTGATTAGAAACAGCTAAAGTTCTTTCACCAAGCTGCATCTCTTTAGCGGCTAACTGGTCTTTTATTTTATAACTTTCTACTCCATTTCCAAAAGTGTAGCAATCCGAAAAATTTAAAGTAATTACCGCATCCTGCGTAGCTGTTTGATTTTGATCTCCATTATCCACATCTGTTCCAGACATATGAAAACCTCCCTCAATATCATACATTTCACTTGCGTCATAGTAAAGCTCTGGATTAGCATCGTCTGGCTCGCTTTCAAAAACCATTAAAGTATTAGCTCTAAAAACAACTATTTCAACTTCAACTGAAGACTTTCTGTTACTACCAAAAAGTCTATTACATCCTGGAGTACCATTCTTAATACCAAAATAAAGAGGTGAAGAAGGGTCGCCTGGAATGTCTTGACAAAAACCTAAATTTGATTGCCAAGAGCAAGGAAGGTTATTTGCAAAACCGTAAGGGTTGTTAAAAAATGGAAGTCCAGGAGGTGTGCTAACTGGAAAATATTGTGAATTATAAACAGCAGGAGTTTCATCCGTATCCCATCCTGCTGTAGCTCCAGGCTCAGCTAAATTAATATTTATATTATCTCCATCGTACCATCTTTTTAAATCAGCATAATCTCTTGTTGCTACAAACTGTTGTTCCCAAGTCCAGGTTCTTTCCTCACAACTTCGAGAGCCTTGTCTTCTATGGTGTCTAAAATATAATTTTATAACCGACCCACCTGGTACATCATAGTTTGTTGTGTTTCCGTCTGCATCTGTTAAAAAACATGGGTATCCAACATTTTTTAGTATCGTTATACTTCCACACCCAGAGGTGCTACCAGCTCCGGCCTTTTGGTTTCCAAACTCCACGACAGAGTCATCTGGTATAGTTACATTAAAGTTTTGATTTTTAACCTCCATGTATAAACCAGATAACTGACTGCTTTCATCAAAACCAGCCTCACCAGCATCTTTTAAAAAGTCTGTAGACTGAGGAGCTACTTCTAAAACCTTTACTTTTTCAACTCTTGTTAAAGGGCCGTCAACATCTGCTTTAACAATTAAGGTTTCTCCTTTTTCAACCTTATTAGCGTTATCACCTTCTAACTTAAAAAATATCATATTATCAGAAGGTCTAACATAATAAAAGTTGCTAAATATAGTGTTATAAGTACCTAAACTTGGTTTTACAACAAATTTATATTTACTAGCCCAGTAAGGAGGTAGACTGCTTAGTTGAACTTGAATCTTATTTACGTTTACTGAATTGGCTGGAGATATGTAAACTGTATTGTACTCAGAAACCAAAACTGTAGATGCTCTAGCGTACTCATCCATATACACTATGCCTGTTTCAAAATCTCTATTACTATGCAAGCTAGAGGTGTCTATATCAGAAGTAAATGAAGTTTCAACCATTACAAATCTGAAATATTCAAAAATGTTGGTCACCACCGGAGGGGTTTGAGTTTGATCTGTAGCTCTATAATTCATTGCAATAAGCTGCAACTCAAACGTAGTGCTTCCTGGCGACACTCCAGTAAGTGCAATTCCTTGTTGCTGAGTTGTGTCGGTTATACTACTATTAAACTTGCTAAACGTACACTCTAAAGCTGGAGAGCTTAATTCATTATTAAATATATCGGTAAATGAACTCCCTTGGTCAGCAGTTGCTAAAGGATTAAACCTTCCCTCTGCCAACGTACCTGTACCAACCGCATCTAAAAATAATGCTGATGAACACAAGTCATATACGGTTTGATAATCCTGGTCTAAAACCATTGAAAAAGTTAAGTCAATAACTCCATTAGAAAACTCTTGATTAGCATCCCAGCAATCAGTAGAAGAGTCATCCACTGTAAGCTCAGCATGTTCAATTCTTATGTTAAACTGAATAGTTGAAGAGGCTTTTAACTTACTTTCTATCTCCGCTAAGTCTATTGTTACCTTACAATTTTCTATGCTAACATTGCTGCCAGAAATTGTATATGTTTCTCCATCTCCAGGAGTACCAAAGGGTAATTCTTGAAATTCAATATTAAGAGGTAAATAGCTCGTGCTATAATCTAAAGATATATTTGGGCCATCAGCTGAATTTCTTGTAAAATTATATCCGTCCACATAATTACCATATATCAACCTGTTACCCATCATGGTTTGAGCTTTTGCAAACCTAGGCACATTATCATACAGCCTTAAAAGTTCATCATTACCTAATACTGTATATATTTTACTATTTGTAAAAGTATATGTTCTTTGAGTGTTATCAGCCCAACCGTAGTCTTCTTTTTTAAATCTTTCAATAACATATATAACATTAGACGTTGTGTCTTTATATAGTAAGTCAATTTCAGTAACTCTTTTACTACCGGTACTAAAGCTAATTATCGCTCCATTAAATCTATTTACCATACCTGCATTTATGTAGTTTCTGGTATCAAATACAAAATCTGAAGTAGCAAAAGCCGGTTCGGTAAACAAGGAGGTAGCACTGTATCCTCCATTTGAATATCTGTATCTATATGCAAAACATATAAATCTTTCTTTCATATAATTTTCTTCTCCAGGTAGAGTTATTAACTCTACACCAGGTACAGGTAAAGGCACATTTGTTCCTACCACATCTTCAAACCCAGGCGGTTTAAGTATTACGTTTATATCTTCATCTACTATTTGGTCAGCTCCATTTTGATCTGGATAAGGATAGCTTTTTGTTACATCTATAAATCTAGGAGCGTTGTAGTCATCTGTGAAATATAAAAACTTAGCCTCTACTAAATTTACACCAGTTACTAAATATTCTGGATTAAAATTTAAAACACTTGTAGATATAACATGATATTGAATAATTTGGCTTGCAGTATTAAAAGACACTATTAAGTCTACCACTGGGAACTTTTGAAAAACTGTATTTGCAGGGTCGTGAACAAACCAATATACGGTTTCATTTTGACCATCCTGGAAAGCTCCAATACAAGTTGCACTAGAAGATAAAGGCTGACCGGCAAACTGTAAAGTAGTTAGTTGCTCATTACCTATAGAGTTTTCTACCGCTCCAATCTCTGTTGTTTCAGTAGCTCCCAAGCGAACATTCATCGCGTCTATATATTCTCCAGGCGGAAGAAGTCTTTCGTCAATAGACTTGTTCATTCTTCCTGCCACAAAGTTTGTAGTAGTTATTGCCATATTATTTTATCCACTTATTTTGACCTCTCATATTCATTAATAATCGGCCTGGGTGTATATTACTTAATCTTAATTTTGCATTTCTTAAAAGGGATGACTTATCTTTTCTAGCTCTATTTATAACGTATTCAGTAACTCCTATTCTTGAATTTAAT
>Ga0164321_10000179_pt1 | contig 10149 bp, 8 predicted proteins | sample GuaBasSediGuay12_FD_121799 | JGI IMG/M metagenome (GOLD analysis project Ga0164321, IMG submission 121799) | Subseafloor sediment microbial communities from Guaymas Basin, Gulf of California, Mexico - Guay12, Core 4567-28, 21-24 cm | ecosystem: Environmental > Aquatic > Marine > Hydrothermal... | reverse complement strand
GCTTGGAATCATTGGAAAGTCACAAAACCCGATGGGACAGTTATGAATCATCGAGCCTCATTGTTGTATGCAAAACAATTGGTGCAGAATATCAAGGGAACCGATTATTGGAAGGATATGCAGAATTCAGCAACCCCTCAAACATCATGTCCTAATTGTTGTGTAGTATCAACCCCACCACCACCACCACCTGCTTCAACAAGTGGTTCTTCGGGAAGTGGCGGCAGTTCATCCACACAGAATTGTCCCGCTTGTGATTCATGTTGTCCTACTGTCACTTGTCCCGAATGTATGGATTGCCCCGCCCCTACAAAATGTGATTCATGTTGTCCACCATGTCAAGATGAAACAAACCAAGCCACATTCTTATCAAGATTGTTTAGTCGAACAAGCGGAAACTAATCACAACAAACTGTGTCGCCGCAGTTCAGGGAGGCTTCTCTTACCCGGTTACAACTTCGGGTTTTAACATCTGTAATTCATAATTTTATCAATAACTCCCCTCATAATAACCACAGAAGTCACGCGTGACCCAAGAAAAACCCCAATATGGCTTACGCTCATATTCACCTGTTGAGAGTGTGACTCATCAAAGAGGGATGCGTCAGTTTTCGTCAGCCAATGAATACTTGTAGGCTATCTTTTTCGTTGCGGGGTATGAAAGCAACATATCTCCCAAATAGAGAACATCAACATTCACATCTGCTTTTCGATTTACCTTCTTTCCTTTGAAGTCGGCTTTGGGTATCAAGTCTATGACTTGTCGGGATTTGTAGTCGGATGCGATACCTGCTCTCCAACCTTCAAGCGTCACACCATATCGTTTTGTAACCTGTTCAAGTGCTGATACTGTGTAAGGTGGTGGAACACGACTGTCTTGTTGCATTTGCTGTGCTACGGTTGCATTCTTAGAGAAGTCATTCATCAAGTTAGTGTCTTGGATTCCTAACGATTCCATTTCCTTCTTAATCAATTCGGTGATGGGTTTCAAGTGGAACATTTGTGCTTCACCCGGACTCCCTAATGTAGTCCAAATCTTAGCCGTAGCATTGAGCCATATTTCCATGTAATCGGGGTCACGCTTATTCTTGTTTTTAGGATGTGCGGCATCGGGGCCACTCACATTATTTCCACCAAGAATGTTTCCTTGAGGATTCCTTATGTGTGCGTAATAGTCCATTTTCACCTGTTCTGCTACGATAAATTGGGAAATCCACCTTCCATTGTCCTTTTTGATGATTGGTTGTCCTTTGTAATTCTGTTTGCTCATAGTGCGAACCGTAGTCTTCAAGGATTTGGCGGCTTTTGATGCAGACATTCCACCGTGCATTTTAATGAGGAAATCCTCAATCTTTTGAATTGGTTGGCCTACGAATTGGAGAGCAGTTCCCTCTTTACCCTTGAATTTCACTCCAAGATGTTGTCCATACTTACGGACACTACGCCGAGTGGTTTTGGCTTCCTTAGCCGCCCTCTCAATACCCCAACCTTTCCCTTGCATCAAACGCAAGGCATAAAGAACCCTGTTTTGGGTATTTTCATTGGGTTTCCATACCATGTATATCACTTATCCTTGTTTCTATCTAAGTGTTCGGAAAATCGCCATCGCTTTACGCATCATACGGTGGACGATGTAATACCCATCTTCATCAACGGTAAAGCCCATACAGAAGAAGTGCAAGTAGTCCTTCCGTGCAACATATTCCATCATGTCTGTAACAGGGTCTTGAGAGCGTTCTTCCCACTTATTTTCGGGGTATTTTGCATCATACATCTCCTTCAAGAATAGATACCGTTCATCCCAAGCCATACTTTTCACAGCCATGAGGAATTTCGAGTAGTAGTAACTCGTAATGAATGACCAAGATAGGGCTTCCTTATTCATCATTCGCCACCTCCTTTTCGGGTAGTGGAAGAATCATCCATGTATCGGAGTTAAACTCTTGAACGACCATATCACCGCCCGGAATCTTGGTTTTCTTAATCCCATTCCATTCTTTTTGTTTCCCTACGGAAGCGACATAACGGGCTACATCTTTCTTGGCTACCAATGCTTGATTCGCACCATCTTTCGAGAATTTGTCTATGATTTTGTGATGGAGAGAGATTGCATCAATGTTCATGTCCAAATTGTAGGCCGCACAGACGAATTGTTCCACCAATGTTTCCAATGATTCTTCAAAAATCTGCATGGCGTTCATCAAATCTTCTTTGCCTACCTTCTTCTGCCCATTCAATCGAGCATATCCCTTAATCAAGTTGAGAAATTCTGCCCACTTTCGATAATCTGTATCTCCACGCTTTGCGAATGCTTCTTGGAAAGACGGCCCCGCTTCGATGGAATTAAATGCACCCAATATGGGTTTTTCATAGAATCCTAACTTGGGGTGGAATCGAGAAACACACTTGAGATATTCACGGAAAAAGGTTCTCAAATTGCTAATTTGGTCTTTATTGCCTCCTTGTGTGGCTGTTTTGTCCATATTCTCAAGAATCTTCTGCTTGATTTTCTTTGAAGCATCTGCGGATTTATTCAATGTCGGTTTAGCAAAAATGAGTGTGAGTCGAGAGGTGATGGCTACTGTGTAATCCCCGAATGCACCCAACATTTCTTCGGGCTTGTGATTCTCCGATTCCATCCAATGTTTCGGAGGATTCCCAAAGAAGGCCATGTTCAACATCGCATGACGGGTGACATCCATTTTCCCTTTTTGCATATTGTAGTGTCCATCAGTCATCACATTCAGCATTTCACCGAATACATCTTGCTCAAGCGTTTGAAACTCGGAGAATACAATCCTGTCGTGATTCATCTTGGGCAAAAGTCCCAATTCAATTGAATTCAAATCATCGGAAGACATGGCCCCAAACATGGCGGCGAATGTGGATAACTTGCCCGTTCCCGCCATCCTACATCGGACTAACGGATTGATGACCTTATCCACCAAATGATTCTTCCCTTCGCCCGGATTTGTGACGAGGCCAATGTGAATCATATCTTCCTTATCAAAGGGTGATAGACAATAGAGCATGATGGCTTCTTTCAAGTCATCGTCAGCATACATTTCCGACCATAAACCTGTATCGTCCATCATCACATCAAGAGGCGTTAGAGGGCGAGTAATGGCCTTGCCTGTCTTGCGGTGTAGCCCATTGAAGGTATGCTTCGCACATTCTTTCACGAAGGCTTCAACGACCTGCTCGCTGATTTGCGATTTGTGAACATCTTCGGTAAATGAGATTTCATCAATAATGAAGGCCCGTTCTGCTTTGAAATTGGAATACAGTCCCTTGATTTTGATAGGCTTTCCATCTGCAAGTGATTTCCGAATGATGCGGTCAGTCTTTTCCAAATCCGTTGCAGTTAATTTACCTGCAAGATACTTCATGTCGCAATTGTGAGCGATGCACGATACCGAATTTTCACCATCGGACACCGAAAACTTGATTAGCGTTCTATCCTTGCCGCTATCCTTCGTGGACACGCCTTTGATTTCACGCTTGGTAACAACGCCCGACCCTTCTGCGGTCTTGCCCGACACCAATGTTTCGATGATAGACAGGACATTTGCTTGACGGTCTTCAATGGGTTTCGCTTGCTTGGAATGCTTGCCTTCGACAACCTTCTTCACAAAAGAATGAATAGATTGAGGAATCATAATAACCACATTGTCCTAACGCCTATATGAAAGGTGGCGCAAGAACGAATCCGAGTCATAACGGTGGCCTACACCGAGCCGACACCGACCTCGCCCCGCCGAAGCAGGGTGTTCTCAATGCCGACTCAATGCAGACGGGGTTATCAGCGAGAGAGGGGATGCCCTCGCAGACTTTGACTTGAATATCGCTTACGCTAACGCTTATTAAGGCGGTTGCACAATCAGTCAAGAATGACTTCATTCGGGCAATTGGTCAGCAGGGATAGGTGGGATTTCCACGCTGTCACCTGCGCCATCCAAACGAAGAACCATCTTGTTGAATTGACGGCCACTCTTTTCGGAGGTTTGCTTGGTTCTCAAGAAAGATACTGCAAGAGGAAGGGTGTTCCCATTTGCGGCTTGTCCCTCGATGAATTGAGAGAAATGATTGGTTTCATATCCACCAACCCAAACGGTGACACGGCGGCCATCGTTGTTTGTATCAATCATATTAACTGCGGTGGAAACTCCATACTCGCCTTCAATACCTTCGTTGTAACCCTCGATGATGTAACCTTGATAGAGTGTATCAAACTCGGCCTTCATCTTTTCCCTTGTTGGGAATACTGCTTCTGCTCTTTCGGGTGCTTGTTCTGCGGCTTCCGCCAAAAATGCTTCGATTTCACTTACTTTGCTCATATTTTTCACTTCCATGTTTTGTCGCCCTCTTTGTCGGGCTAATTCTTACTTGTTCGACCCCCTTAATAAAGGTTCACAGGGCAGTATGGGGTAATGGCCCAAAAGAAAGCGCACCATTAAATACTTGTTTTGATAAAAGCATGGTATGTTGTGGCTAAATCCCTCCACAGGCGATGTAATGAAGTCGCCAAAACGCCCCTCTCCCGCATGGGTAACAGTAGTAGGGACGGAAATTGTAGGTGAAGAAGTCGAAAGCACACTTGAAGGATTACGCCGAGCGATGATGAGGTCGGATGCCTATACACTTCGCCCTAACGATTTTGAATGGGTCGAAAAGAAGGGTCTTAATGTATATGCACATGAGAAGTGGTGGGAACAAACCATAGAGGAAGCCGATTTTCCCTACATTACTACCAAAATTGCATCCGATGGAACCCTTGAAATCCGCTATGATGAGAAGGCAAAGGATGATACCTCTAAAGATACTATACGCACGAAGGAGATTTCCGAAGACGATTCTCCTTTGAAAAGAGGGGGTCAGCGTGGAACAGGGAGGTCGGTCACAGGCGGTAGTGGTAAGGGAGAACAGCCACCAAGTCCCGGCGAAGGCGAAGGTGAAGGTGAAGGTGACGAACCTTCGGACGACCCCAACGGCGAACCAAGTGACGGCCCTGCCGACAGTCCAAGTGATGAACCTTCCGATAAGCCGAGTGATGAACCCTCATCGGGCGAAGAAAGGGATGCTTACCAAGAAGGTCAAGATAGTGCAGAATCCATTTCCGAAGATTTGAAAGAGAAAATGAAGGAGAAAATGCAAGAGAAAGGGAAACCCGCAGATGAAAGCGGCCCTTCAAGCGGCCCCGCACCCGATGGTAGCGAAGGTGGCGCACCCGCAGACGACCCCACAGGCGAAGCAGGTAAGGGAACAGGCGATGGTCAAGGAACACCCTCTCAAGGAGATGGTGGAGATGGCGATGCTGATGGCGGAGAAGGTCAAGGTGATTCCGATTCCGATGGTTCGGGTGAAGGTGGCGAAGGCGAGGGAGATGGTGACGGAGAAGGCGAAGGTGATGGCGGAGATGGCCCATGTGACACTTGCGGAGAGCAGGGTGAAGAATGTGCTTGCGATAATCCTTCCGAAGATGGCGAAACTCAACCAAGTGATGACCCACAAGATGCAAGCGGGGGTGGCGGCGATTCCGATAGTGATACAGATTCCGAAGATTCCGATTCAAATGGGGAAACCTCCGATTCAAATACGGAAGAAAGCGGGGAAAAAGGCGAGAAACCCGAAAAAGATGGAAAAAGTGACGAAGAAGGGGACACAGAAGGCGGAGATTCGGGCGATGAAAGCGGAGAAAGTGACAGTCCCGGCCTCCCACCCGAAGACGAAGATGCCTTAGACCAATGTGTTGAAGAAGCCGAAGATGGTAGGGACTCGGCAGAAGAAGCCATGCAGAATGCAGATAGTGAAGCGGCAAAGGAAGCATCCGACCAAGCGAGAGATGCGGCAGATGAGGCACACGATATTGTGGAACAGCATGAAAAGGAAAATGAAGGAAACGACCCAATGGATAACGAAAAGGTGCAAGAAGCGATGGAATATGCCGATGAAGCAGAAGAATTTGCGAAATTAGCAGAAGAATTGGAAGAAGAAATCCAAGAATTATTTGAAGAAAGCGGTCTTGATGAAGAAGATTACGAAGAGTTCAAGCAAGGACTACTCGATGAGTTATTTGGTGATGATTCCGATTTCAGCGAAGAATTAACAGAAAGGGAACGCAGATTGAAGGAGAAAATAGAACGCAGGGAACGGAATAGGAAGGGTCGTGGACTCGTCCGATGCGTAAATTGGGAAACAGGTGAAATCAAATCCTTCCCCGAAACTGAAACCATTGGTGACACTTGGATTCAAATTACAAAATTCTTCTCACCTTTTGAAACGGTTAATGGAAAGCAAATTGTCGTTGATAGAACGATTGAGGGTGCAACCAAAATGATGAGAGCGTTAGGGCATAGGATAGTCTTCTCCAAACCTCCAAATGCCCACTATACCGTTGATAATGAGGAAGAAGCCGAAAAATTGGTGGATGCACTCAAGAAAATGCGAATGTTCACAGTCAAATTAACCCCATACCCCGACCAACCATATTCTATTAACATTTCATATTGATTCGTGACCTTTAGATAACGGGAACGACAATCTATCCTTATGTCTTCCGAAGCATGGAAAGAGGAATGGAACAAATTCACTCCCGAAGCCATTGAGGAAATGAAGGAGTATTCCGACCAAACTCACCTTCACCGTGAATGGATGAGTTATGTCTATGAAAAGGACGGTAAATACCATTTGGGCAAGCCATCATACGGGGATGAATCCCGCATCGAAGTCAATCCTAATGAAAAAGCAAGAGAAGATTCTTCCAAAGGACTCTCCGAAGGCGAGAGGAAGTGGACAATTCATGGACACCCTCTAAAAGATGGTAAAATCTATACAGGCCGTCAATACTTCTCATCAACAGACATCCTTCAAGAGTTTGTAAAAGCAAGGGACAATGACGAGAAGGTAGTGCAGTATGTCGTTTATCCTCACCAACAAGACAAGAATGGGCAGAAAATCATCCATAATCGTGTGCGAATCCTTGTCTTTCCTAACCGTTCAACGATTATTAAGGCGATGAAGATGGCTCACCCCGAAATGACTGATGAACAGATAATGGCTATCAACGAAAAGAACGGCTACAACAAGAATGCTGTTGATGGTTCTTTGAAAAACGAAGCAGGGGTTGATTGGTTCGCCTTCCAAGAAGCACTCGGAAAATTGGGCTACATGGGAATCATTGATATTGAAGGCCCGACAGATGGCTCAACCAAAGTGGATGCCGCAGACACAATGTTTGTCCAAAATAGTGAAACTGTTCGGAATCCAATGTATTTGGCTCTCGGAGTCGTAGGAATTCTTGCTCTCGGTAAATGGTGGTTCACAGGAAAGGTTCTTGGGGCAGATACAATCGTTGAAGAAGGCTTCGGGGCAGACTTTGAGCATTCCTGTTTTTGGAAGTGAAATAAATGAGGCTTTCGACCTCTCAAATTGGGGCAACTGTTGTTACCCTTTTAGGGATTTTTGGTATTTACTTGGTTACAAAGCCTAAAACCGAAGAAATGATTACCCCGGAACACCCTTCTTCCAATCTTCAAATTCTCTATTATTTCCATCAAGCAGAAGAAAAAGAAGCCGAAATCATTGGAGATTATCTCGCTCACGGAATTGGAGGGTCAGTATTTCGACTACCTTCGGGTGATGTAATGAAAGTCGTGTCCCTTGAAAATGATATGACAGGTGAAGGAGGAAATTTGAATCGTGACCAAGCATCATTCATCGAAACACTATGGTTGAAGCAATTAGCAAACGAGAATGTCTTCATTGACGATTTTGCAGAAATCAAACACTATCATAGAGGATATGCAGGGCCAAGAATGACTCAATTAGTGAATGGTGAATCTCCCGCTTACCGAAAACGCCCTCTAAAGGTTGGTGAAAGGATTGCTTATTGGGTCATGGAATACATACCGACTATCGGAAAAGGCGAAATGTCCGAAGCAAGAATTAGGGGTGCAAAGAATAGAATCGAAGAATGGGGTCAAAAGCACGGTTATACCATTCACGATTTGCACGACTCTAACTTTGGTGTTAGAAAAGATGGCTCGTTTGTTGCATTTGACCCTTGGCCGACTAAGAATTAGAAATCAATGCTTCAACCGATTTTTGAACGGACGAATCATTAGCCGCAGTAATAACCAAATCGAACCAATCTAACGGAATCATATCCACTTCTGCTTCCGAAGCATCTGTTCTATTATTCCAATGCACTTTCCAATCATCACCGTAGGTATCTTGAAGCCTTTCCTTCTGTAAATCTTCGCTAATTACTAATCTAACGAGAATCCATCCATCCTTTTTCAAGGATTTGGCTTCATTTACGAATCTTACATCGTCACAAACGACACTACATTTACTTTGGTTGGCTTGGGAAATCACAGCATCTAACCATACCGATTGACGGATTTCACGCATTTTCATCCCAATTTTCTGTAAAAGTGGTCTATCTTTCTTGGTCATACCGAATAATTCACGCCCAACACGCTTTACCTCTCCCGCCATCGAAATAATTTCAAAGGGTTCATTCTCAAGAACCGTTAGATACTCGGCAATTGTTGTTTTTCCACTCGCCATCTTGCCGCATATTCCGATTTTCATAGTATCACCTGTTGTGAATAATAGATTCCGCCACATACGAGGGCAAAATCCTCGCCAATGGGTTGTTATTCATACCTCGCTCAAAGTGGAACATGAAGGAGGGGTCTATGATATACACATCTCCCCTGTCCGTTTCGGAACGCACACATCTTCCGCACATTTGGGCTAATTCCACCGCCGTCATCATTTGATACCACTTAGGGTCATTCTCGGCTTTGGTTTTCACTTGAATATCTCCAAGAGGCCCGAAAGGAATCTTAGCAATTACTGTGAAGTCCACCATCTTTCCATCGAACCCTTGATTAGCATAGGTGGAAATTAGTATCTCATTGTTCTGTTCACTTTCAAACTCTCGGAATACTGCATCTCGTTCTTTTGGAATCTTTGAATGTTGCCTTAGCCGTGCATATACCAATGGATGATTGTCTTTCAACGCTTCCACAATACCATTTTCAATATCGTCTGTAAATGGAAGTATCAATCCCTTTTGGTCGGGATATTTAGCGGCAATCTTAGCCACAGCATCAGCACACTTTTTGTAAGACTCTAACCCTCTCGCATTCCTTGAGAGTTTCCCACCCTTAATGTTGGTGTAAATTGGACGGTGTTTTTCGGGGAAGGGCGAATACTCGACCTTGATGTAGGTTGTTTCATCGGGCTTCAATCCCAATTCCCTGCCGAAAATTTCATAATCAAGAATCGTTCCCGACATGAAAATTCTTTGTTGGCCGAGATTCAATAGTAATTCTTCGGAATAGTCTGCTACTTTTAACGGTTTGAATGCAACCCATATCGGATATTCGTTATGGTCGTCCACTTGATAGACCCAATTTTCCCAATCAGTAGCAATCGAACCCAACAAATCATCAATCCGAGCCACGCAATTTGCGGCATAACTCAATTCCCTCTTATCATATTTGGTTTGAGTGTCCTTATCCTTCATTTTCCTCTTGACTTCATCCCTTAATGAGAACAGGTATCGTCCGAAAGTCTGTAACGCTGTCTTCCTCTCGGCTAAAGGTGTCGTCAAGGTCATGGATTTCAATTTTGGAACGCCGAAAGCACCTTTCCCATCGAACACTTTGAGCAGACTTTCTCGCTGTTTTCTGAAAATATCCTTCTTTTTCTCGCTTTTCGCACTTGTAATGTCCCCTTGTGTGGGTAATCGGAATAACTTTTCCAACATTCTTTGTGATACGGTTAGGCTGTGGAAACTCATCATATTATTGGATAATTGGTGTGCTTCATCAACAATCAAAAACGGCCTTTGAGGTAAAACCTTCCCACTCTTGTTAATAGCCATCATATACGCCGTATTCCCAACGAAAAACATTGAGTTTTGCGCTCTCGTCAATGCACCATAGTAACTACACATATTGTTTGGGTCGGCGGTGAAGTCATACTCTCCTATTGCATTCTTTGGAGTCATTTTCGTGCATTTGAATCCTTTTGCGTATTTACATGGGGCAAGAGCCGCCGAAACTTGTTCGGCGGCTCTTGCCCCATGTAAATACGCAAAAGGATTCAAATGCACGAAAATGACTCCAAAGAATG
>Ga0164321_10000178_pt1 | contig 10155 bp, 7 predicted proteins | sample GuaBasSediGuay12_FD_121799 | JGI IMG/M metagenome (GOLD analysis project Ga0164321, IMG submission 121799) | Subseafloor sediment microbial communities from Guaymas Basin, Gulf of California, Mexico - Guay12, Core 4567-28, 21-24 cm | ecosystem: Environmental > Aquatic > Marine > Hydrothermal... | reverse complement strand
ACTAAAATCATGCCATACATTAATACTCTGGTTGAAAACAGACGCCGCAGCGTTAACGCCTCCCATGGAGCTAATTTTAGAGCAAGCTCATCAGGAATTCGCGCGGCTCGAAAAGCCTCTTTACGTTCACTTTTAGGTAATCGCCGTACAATCCATCGGATTGCTTTTCGTGCTGGACGGCTTCGAGGATTAATCTCCAGCGCACGGGCTACATATGCTAATCCGGCTCTTGGTTCAGAAACCGCAGCCAAAAATAGCCAGGCGCCTTCCGTATGAGGCGCGAGCTTGACCGCTAGCCTGGCTAGTCGGCGCGCCTTGGCACGATCACCACGCGCCAGTGCAACACGAATGGCTTTTACAACGGCAGGATAGTCATTGTAACCATACTGTTCGAAATCTCTCACGGTTGGTCCTCCCGCGTGAGATTCGCCGGCTCATTGTTGACATAGCACAGGATCCCTTCTGCGATACCCCGGGCGACTTTCCCAGGATCTTTTGTCAGAAGATCCCGATCTAAATATAAGAACCCGACCTCAATAACCACCGCAGGGGTCTGACTGTGAATTTCGTTGAATGTGTGGTACTCCGTCATGTCCCGTGTAATACTTCCTGGATGGTGCCGGAGACCAGTCGCTCGTCCATATCGATCGACCATACACGCCACCAATCGCTGAGCCTTATCCTGCACCGCGGTGTCCACCGCCGCGGTGATCTTGTAGCCGGTGGCTTGGTCATTTATTTGCAGACAGGCATCTGCATGGATCGACACTAATACTACCGCTCGATAGCCGTAGAGTCGATCGTCCCATTCATCCATCAGATCTACATGTAACCCGGCTGCTTCCAATGCTCTCTGCACCTGCTTGCCTACTTCTTGGTTGACTTGAAGTTCGGTAAGTCCATCAGGGCAGGTCGCTCCTGGGTCTACGTAACCTGTATCTGGATGCGGACCAGCATGCCCTACCACTATTCCAATCGACAACTCTTCGGCCTCTTCTGAGGTGCCAGCACTCCCAAGTGCATCATTGACGGATCTTAGCTCCAACGCTGCCGCCAATTGACTGGCAAGTTCTCCCGGGCTAAGGCCGGCAGGAGTCCAAGCTGTAAATACTGTGGCCAATGCGGCTGCCACTACCATGGCTATAGCCAAATATCGCATCACTTGCCTTGCCATTGGTGTTGAGTCTGGAGAGTGTAAGTCTTGGCGTACTCTACGATACATATCCCGCTAATATCCCTTTTGATGATGCCATTATACCAATACGGAATAGGTTTGAACGATAGAACTTGGGTTCCAACCACGACGGTATCATTTTTTTGGCTCACGGCATCTAATCGCATCTAAAAAAATGGTTGACTTCACTAAAAAAGGTCAAACGCGAGAAGAGGACCAGTATATATGGGGGTTCGGGCTGCGCCCGAGCCCCCATATATACCTCCACACTCCTCGATGGTATTTTTTTTAGTGCACCCATGATTTTCTATCAAATTTACCTTCCGGCTTTGCTAGAAACATCCTAGTAAGTGAGATCTTTCTCATTTCTTCCCTGGCCTATTGGCGCATCCACAATACCTGCTTTTCTACAGTTGGAGTTCGTGATCCATATCCTGACAAGCGCGGCAATTACTCCCACTTTTCATCGTTCCAATGGTATGAAATTAATACAGACTACTTACACATCTGAAAACAAATTGTAAGGTCCATTTCCAGACATTAATCCAGCGCTTTCACGCTGGTCATCGATTCTCAAAGCCGAAAAATGAAGCCATCGGTATTCTCGTCATTTCTCTAGTGCGCCTCCGTTAGAGCCTATCCTCTCCGGTGCGAAGAGCGATCCCTTTCATGTCACCCAAGGAACTGTGGGAGCATGCAACCCACAGAAGCTATCAGAAAATCAGTGATCCCTACGTCAGCAGCTCGCCGTTCTTGGACCCGCGATCAGCGAGCTTTGCAGAATAAGCCTGAAGAATCCCTCTGGTCTTTATTGTGATGATGCCGCGGGTCTTTGTGTTCCGGGAAGTTGATGTTGTGGCAGGCTCTCGCTGGAGGGTGCAAACCAATGCATCGACTGCTATACTTTAGGGAAATCGATAGGGAAGCTACCTATCGATTTCCCATATCGTACCTATTCAGCAATCTTTCTCTCCCCAGTGAAATGTGGAAAATATAAAAGATAAGGAGCTCCCAGATGATGAACCATACACAAAGGACCCTCTTTCTACTAGCATTCTTAACATCGCTTTTGTTGGCTTGTGGACCAAAAAACGGAACTCCGGAAGAGCCGACGAAAGTCCAAATTCTTCAACCAACCCCGATATCCCAATTTCCGCCGGCAGAGATCACAATTGATGAAGGTGGAACAGTAGCAATTACCGGCGAAGTCAATTACACAAATCTCTTCTTTACCGCGGGGGTCGCTGAACCAATCATTATCCTTGAAGATCAAGCTGGTTTCGTTGACCGAGACAGAAATTTTATCTTCCCGCCAGATTCACAAGTGCTTGGACAGATCACTTCAGATTTTTATACCTCTCCCTTCACGTACAGTCTCGCCCTTCCAATGGTGCCCAAGGGATCCCTCAGGGATGTAGACCAAGATGGCGAAGAGGACACCGGTCTGATGATTTTCGCAGTTGCATATTGGACCAATATATGGGGTGACCCTTACCTTGAAAAACGTGATCAATATGGAGGTGGATGGTCCGGAGCATATGCTTCGACTCTGATCAGCGATGATCGGGATACATATCTCGAAGTCTATGGTGGTAAATACATAATCTTCGCCCCCAATAACCAACAAGGATTCCCCTCGAGTTTTGGAGAAGACGGGAAGTTGTTCACTTCGGATGACCCCATTGTCCAAGTCCCACAGGGTTGGACAGTTGTGGATCTAAATACCGATCCATTCATTTTCGATCGCTCAACAGAACCTGAAATAGAACTGCTCGAGCCGGAATCAACCGCGTTAGATGATTTCTCCGAAATGGGTTACACAGAGGCTTTCAACGCCATGCTGGAGAAGATACGAACCGAATACGCATTTACAAACTACAAAGGTATTGATTGGAATGCGCTTGCGGATGAGTTCTACCCCCTTTTCGAACAAGCCGAGAGTACGAGAAATCCAACTCTTTACTCACAAGCTTTGCGTGATTTCCTTTGGTCCATTCCAGATGGCCATGTCGGTTTGTCATTTTCCCTTCTGGCTTCTCAATTCCGGACTGAAGTTGCCGGTGGGCTGGGTATCGCAATCCAAGAGCTGGATGATGATCGTGTAATCGTTTACTACCTATTGGAGAACAGCCGGGCTGATAACGCGGGCATCGAGTTCGGGGCTGAAATCCTAGCCATCAATGGCAAATCTATTGGGGATGCGATAAGTGAAAATATTCCCTGGTCTTCCCCCTTCAGCACTGACCATGCCATGCGGTTGGAACAATTACGGTATGCGATCCGATTTCCAATCGGGACAGAGGTTGAAATTGAATACAAGAATCCAGGCGTCGCAGCTACTTCTGCGAGATTGATCGTTTCCCCAGAATTTGAGAGCTACAATTTCTCCTCACCGTTCGCCAGCACTACCGGGTTTGAATTACCAGTCGAGTTCGAGTTACTGGACAGTGGATTCGGATATGTGAAAATCACAGACTTCTTCGACAATGAAGTGCTTACTATCCAGCTTTGGGAGCGCATGATCCAAGATCTCATTGAGGGCGATGTGCCAGGGTTGATTATTGACCTAAGAATGAATGGTGGAGGAAGCGGATACCTAGCAGATCAAATGGCGGCATACTTCTTTGATGATGAATTGATCACCGGCAATACAGGCTACTATGACAACAGCACAGGTGAGTTCCAAGCCGACCCGGGTGACCAAGACACCTTTTTCCTACCTCGGGAGGATTTGCGCTATCACGGTAATCTTGTCGCTTTAGTTGGCCCTTCATGTGCTAGTGCATGTGAGTTCTTTGCTTACAATCTAACGCTTCAGGATCGTGCTACGATCATTGGACAATATCCCACTGCCGGCTTAGGCGGGAGTATAGAGAAATTTATCATGCCGGAAGAGGTTGAAGTCACATTCACAATTGGACGCGCTATCGATGCCGATGGGAATATCCACATCGAGGGAGTAGGCGTTGAACCTGACGTGCGTGTTCCGGTAAATGAGGCAACAGTGTACGCCGTGTATCTCAACCACGAGGACGTGGTCCTCGATCGGGGGATTGAGGTTGTCAGCACACCACGAGGTGCTGGCATCACACCGGAGGGTCCACCACGAATTGGCTCGGATGAGGAGGTTCAAACCGCTCTCCAATCGGCCCCACTCTTAGATGACCTTGCGCTTGAAATCTACGAAGATATGCTTTTTGAACCGTCAACATTAATCTACAATGTCCCATTGGGACGCTCTCGGGAAGTACTGTGGGCTGCCTTGTGGTGCACCTCACCAGAAACGTTAAACCAGAATTGGGAGAACATCACCATTGTGATGACCCTTGACGGAGAGAATATCCCACTCAATCGCTTTCTTACGGGTGATGCGCCATCTGGTGGACAAATATGCCGATTTTATGTCACAGCATTGTTCGACTGGCCGATCGGTGAGCATGTTCTCATAACCGAGATGATCTTCTCCGCTCAGCTTGATGACGGAGTCCAAGCTCAGCTTTTCGCCCCGGGATCTCGGTTATACGAATATCATGTTTATGTCAATGAGTAAGTCTTTCTAATGGCTGAAGAAAGCTCAAGTAAGGCTAGCGAGGCGAGTTATCCATCTCAATATCAACGTCTGCAAACATGGCAGGAGACCGATTTTCGCTTTACCGGCCGTCAATTGTACTTAAGGTTTTCCTGAGTCATCCCCGAGATAAATCGGTGGATACATTTTTACATTCATCGATTATATTGAGGCTATCACCATTAAGTGACGTGATTTCAGAAGAGTAGACAAGATTAATCTGAACTCACAAACTCAATCCAACATGCGATGAATTTTTACGGTATCCTATCGAATGTGAGATCACATACCACCCTGTTCCTTCTTATAACAGCGGTGGTGGTTGGATGTGTACCAACCAATCAACTTGTTTCACCGACTACTCGACCTGATACTTCCTCAGATCTGTGGGCTGATACATCTGAGATAACACCTACCCCAACGCTCGAAGCCGAGTTCCATGATTTAACTATTTTGCCAGGTGATAATGCTTACGATTGGGTTCTAATCGGTTTACTGGAGAACCGTTCTGAACACGGGGCAGCCGAAATTTCTATCCAAGTATCCATTCAAATCGAAGGTGAAGATCAGACGATACAACAAATTGTCACCCCGTTATTATCGCATCTTGGTCCAGGAGAGATCAGTCCTTTCTTAGCCCGCTTCACGAATGTGCGCCGGATTGCTTCTTACACTTCCGAGGTATTAGCCTATCAAACAACATCTTTTATAAGAGCTCTGGTGAAGGTCGATACTCTCTCAATTTCCCCAACTGCGGTTGGCGGTCTGGCAATCCTGGGCATGGTAACAAATCCCGGATCGAAACCAGTGGCTCTTGAAAATCTTGGATTACTCGCGGCAGATGCTGACGGAAAGATTAAGGCCCTTGCACCTCTCTACGGCGGTCTCACTATGCTAGATTCAGAGGAACAAACGCCATTTATTGCCCTGATGGAAGTAGATCCTGGCGAATTCGAACTTTTCTCTTACGTCGATGCCATCGTAACCGAAAAACCTGATGACCCCTTGATTTCCATAATAGAGCCCCCAACAATATTACAAACAGAACAAGGGACACACATGGTCGTGGGATCAATAAAAAATGAGAGCAACCAACCCCGTTGGGCAGTGCTTCTCCTGGTCTTGAGCCTGGAGGACGAAATCGTCGCCGTTGCACCCGTCAGAATGCCATTACCTCTTCAGCCAGGTGAGATCCGGGCGTACGCCATCAGCGACTTCCCAGGTTTGAGGTCGCAACTTCCACCACGAACCTCTCTAATAGATGACATGTCGGTTGAAGTCATAGTCGACTCGCTTGCTTCACACTCAACTAATCGAAGCTCTACCCCACTAGCCCTACAGATCACTCACTTTGAGCCGATTGGGAGTTCGCTATTTCTCAGAGGTGTGATCTCCAACAACGGAGAGGCCGATGTTGAGCAGGCGATGGTACTGGTTACTATGTACTCTACAACGGGGGAGTTAATCACGGCTGGTTGGTCCGTCTTGCCCGAAAGCCTTGCAGCTGGATATTCAGCCGAGCTCATCCTACCCCTAACCTTGCCGCAAGGCACCGACCCTGCGATGAGCGAGTTTGATGTGCAGGCCGCGGGTTTCACAAGTTCAGAATGAACCTCAAAACATACGTTTTAGCAACTTCTACTCTCTAATCTCGCCGCTGATGGTGCCTAAAGTCAATTTTACTCAACTGCAAGCCTGATCATCTTAGGCAAGTAGGTCTATTTGTCAGGCTTTTAGGAAATGGTATACAATACTTGAGTTCACAGATCGGAGCGGGTAACATGACCGATGCGGTGCAAATCCTAGCGGTCGATGATGAGCGTGACACCGTAGAGTTGATTCGGCTGACTTTGAATACCGCAGGCTATAGAGTCGATATAGCCACTGGCGGCCAACAAGCCTTGGATAAAATCCGTTCGAACGCCTTCGATGTAATCATCCTCGACATCATGATGCCTGATATCTCTGGCTTTGATGTGCTGCGAACGCTTCAAGAGGACCAGACCCCTATTCCCCCAGTAATCTTCCTCACTGCTAAGAGTGGAACAGATGATCAGCAAATAGGGATAAATTTAGGGGCAATTTGCTACCTACTAAAACCGATCACACGTGGCAGTCTGCTTGACGCCATCAACAAAGCTCTTAACCCATCAACCGAATCTGATCAACCCTCTTAGATGCCGCGCTATTTTCTCAAAACAACCACGGCACTTAATATCGATGCGGCTATTTAGCATAATCGATGGCGCGTGTCTCTCTAATAACCGTCACCTTGATCTGACCAGGATACCGCATCCCTTCTTCAATCTTTTTAGCCACGGATCGGGCTAATTGAGTGGCTTCGAGGTCGTCAATATCCTCGGGGAGGACGATTACGCGAATTTCCCGCCCGGCTTGCAGAGCGTAACATTGTGAGACGCCAGGGAAAGAACTAGCAACCTCTTCCAACGCCCGAATACGTTTTATGTATTGCTCTAGACTTTCGCGTCGCGCACCAGGTCTAGCGCCACTGATAGCGTCGGCGGCCTCCACGATTACCGCTTCAACTGAGTCTTGTTCGCTCTCGTGGTGGTGAGCCGCAATAATATTGACCACATTTGGATTAACGCCATAACGTTGGCAGAAGTCTGCACCAATGGCAGCATGGGTACCCTCCACATCATGGTCCATCGCCTTCCCCAGGTCATGGAGTAAACCTCCCGCTTTTGCCATCTCTGAATCAGCACCCAATTCGGCAGCGATCACTCCAGCCAACTGGGAAGTTTCAATCGCATGTGCTAATTGATTCTGACCATAAGAAGTACGGAACTTCAATCGACCCAATTTCTTGATAATTTCCGGATTCAACCCGGGTACTCCAGCTTCAAAAGTGGCTTTTTCTCCCTCCTCGAGAATCACACGATCCACCTCATCCTTCATTTTATCAACAATCTTCTCGATTTGAGCAGGATGGATCCGACCATCAAGCACCAACTTCATCATTGCTCGTTTAGCCACCTCTCGCCGCACCGGATCGAAGCACGATATCGTCACCGCTTCTGGTGTGTCATCAACCACAACATCCACACCCGCAGTCTGTTCAAATGCGCGGATGTTCCGGCCATTCCGCCCGATAATGCGTCCTTTCATATCGTCAGAGGGAAGCGGAACGACGGATACTGAGATCTCTGCCACATGTTCCGAAGCTACCCGTTGAATTGCATCCGCGATCAATTTACGTGCCTTCCGGTCCCCCTCAACTTGTGCTTCCTCCTCAATCTGCCGGATAATTCGCACCATGTCTACGCGTGATTCCTTTTCCACCTCTGCTAGCAGTTGGGTCTTGGCTTCTTCCTGTGTCATGCTTGAAACTCGCTCCAACTCCGCCAAGGCCTCGATATGGCGCTTCTCTAATTCGTTCTCACGCCGATCCATGGTACTCTGACGTTTATTAAGCGCTTGATCCCGCTTCTCATTCTGCTCGACACGTTTGTCAAGGTTTGCCCGGCGGTGTTGTAAACGGTCCTCCTCTTTCGAGAGCTCTGATCGGCGACGTGAGACTTCAGCTTCGGCCTCATCACGCATACTCAAAGCTTGATCGCGCGCTTTAAGTTCAGTCTCGCGAGCAGCTGCCTGCGCCTCTTCGATCAAACGATTAGCCTCAGTCTGACGGTTTCTAATTGAACGATCAAGCTGTAACTGCCTCAAGAAATAACCAATGATCGTGCCTGCGAACAAAGCTAATACTAATATAGCCACCTCTATGGTAGTCATTTGGATACCTCACTTTCTTCTCGCACACCGGTGGTCTCTTGCCACACGCGCTCCACCACCGGGGATATCATCGTGTAATAAAAACCTCTTCGAGCAAGGTATGCTCCTACACGATGTTTAAATTCACTCCAATTTGAACTCTTCCATCGATGGGCAGCTTTCCTGGCTGCCCGGTAGGCTGCATGCTCATCGTCGTATTCTTCCAGAACTTCATCAATCGTTTCTTTTGGTACGCCTTTCTTGCGCAACTCTATTCTCAGGGCTAGCGCGCTCCGTGGTCGAAAGGCGAGTCGATTCTCAACCCATGTCTCGGCAAAAGCCAAGTCGTCCACCAATCCGGCTGCTCGCAACCGATAGAGGGCAGACTCTTGGGCTTCGGACGGTACTTTATGTCGCTTAAAATTTGTGCGTAGTTCGAATTCAGAACGAGGTCTGCGACTGAGTAATCGAAACGCACGTTTATAGGTCTCTTCCTCCACGTCCTTCAACTTCAAGTTCGCGATCTGCTCATCCGACAATATCTGTCCGACTTCCAATTCGTATCCCAGTTTCCTGGTCAGACTAAAACTGTACACACCATCCAAATAAACATTAAGACGATAGCGTTTTTTCGACCGTTTAAGGGCAGTTATTACGGCCGCCACTTACAACTCCTTGCAAAATAACAACAACCGCGTTCCGGAATTCCGGATCGCGGCTAAGATAAGCGTGCCCCATAGTGGGGTTCTCATAATGTAGATTCGACGCCGCTTAGCTTTCCTGGGCTCTATGAGTCCATGCTGCAGCGAGGTACTTCGTATGACACCCTTCAGGGTGAGTTCACACTAAATTTCACCTTCCGCCTAACACAACACTACCTTGCGGAGTCAAATCTCATTCCAGAGATTATTCACGTTATCATAGCCGCGCCCTTCATAACTCTTTATAATCTTTATAAGCGCAGCACTTTCAAATACCGTGCGGGTGTCAATCCCGCACAGCTAATCATCAAGATTTACAGGCGCGGCTTCAATCCCAGCAGCTACCTGGATACCGGTTTCTAACTCATCCATCAACTCGGGGTTCTGCCTCAAGTATTCTTTCGCGTTCTCTCTTCCTTGCCCCAACCTCAGATCTCCATACGAGTAGTACGAACCCCTCTTCTCGATCAACTCCATCTCCACTCCAAGATCCAATACTCCCCCCACTTTCGAGATCCCCTCGTTATACATGATGTCAACCTCTGCCACCTTGAACGGCGGCGCCACCTTGTTCTTCACCACCCTCACTCTCACTCGATTGCCCACTACCTCCTGCCCCACCTTTATGCTCTCTATCCGCCTTATATCCAATCTCACCGAGGCATAAAACTTCAGCGCTCTTCCTCCCGTCGTCGTCTCAGGATTCCCAAACACCACCCCTATCTTCTGCCTCAATTGATTGGTGAAGATCACCGCCGTGTTCGTCTGCTTGATCACTCCACTTAATTTCCTCAGCGCCTGACTCATCAGCCGCGCCTGCATCCCCATGTGCGGGTCCCCCATGTCCCCCTCTATCTCCGCCCGCGGCACCAGCGCCGCCACACTGTCGATCACCACTACCTCTACCGCCCCACTCCTCACCAACGTCTCGGCTATCTCCAACGCCTGCTCCCCCATGTCCGGTTGCGCAATGTACAGGT
>Ga0164321_10000177_pt1 | contig 10208 bp, 8 predicted proteins | sample GuaBasSediGuay12_FD_121799 | JGI IMG/M metagenome (GOLD analysis project Ga0164321, IMG submission 121799) | Subseafloor sediment microbial communities from Guaymas Basin, Gulf of California, Mexico - Guay12, Core 4567-28, 21-24 cm | ecosystem: Environmental > Aquatic > Marine > Hydrothermal... | reverse complement strand
GTACCCAACAAAGATGGTTTGACCATACTTGTCGACTATGCTCACACCAGTGATGCTCTGGATCATGTATTAACCATGCTTAAGAGCTTACAGCCAGGAAAATTGGTTACCATTTTTGGATGTGGTGGAGACCGGGATCAAACGAAAAGAGGGCCCATGGGCAAGATCGCAACCAGTAAGAGTGATTTTACTATTATCACTTCTGACAACCCACGCACAGAGGACCCCATGGATATCATTGAACAGATTGAATCGGGGATTGACCAATCCATTGCTAAAAAATATCGCTTACAGGAATTAGCAAACATCGAGCACAGCAAGGGATACACCATTATTTGCGATAGGAGAGAAGCCATCAGGATAGCAGTTAGCCTGGTCAAACCTGGCGATATCCTGCTTATTGCCGGCAAAGGGCATGAAGATTACCAGATCACAGGAAACAAAAAGCATCATTTCAGTGATAGAGAAGAGGTAATTGAGGCACTCACAACACTGGATGCTGGATGCTAGATACTGGATCCTGGATGTTAGATGTATTTATCCAGTATCAAGAAACCAGTATCCAGGATCACTATGACAGCCACAATCTATCCATAACCAGAAGATTACTGGCAAAACAGTAAAGCAAACAAACTAATAAAATGGAACTTCAAGCAGAAGAAATTCAAAGAGCGGTTGAAGGTCGGTTGATACAGGGTGTTCCCAATCATCTTTTGAGAGGGGTTTCTACCGATTCCCGTACCATTAAAGCAGGGGAATTATTCATCGCCCTTAAAGGTGATCGGTTTGATGGTCACAACTTCATCAATAAAGTTCTAGACAGAAATGCTTCAGGATTGATTGTTGGAAAGGGATTTCACTTAAGAGATGTGTCTGCACTAAAAAAAGATATTCCTGTTATTCAGGTTGATGACACTCTCAAAGCTTTGGGAGATCTAGCCTCCTTCTGGATACAACAAAATAGAGCAACTATTGTAGCTATTACTGGCAGCAACGGAAAAACCACTACCAGAGAAATGACTGCAACTATTTTAGAAAATTCCCATCGCGTACTAAAACCCGAACACAACTGGAATAATCTGATTGGTCTTCCCCTAACCTTGTTGCGTCTTAAGCCCCATCACGAAATCGCCCTTCTAGAGATGGGTATGAACAGGATAGATGAGATTAAAAGACTTTCCCAAATAGCAAAACCTCAAATTGGCTTGATTACCAATATCAGCCCTTCCCACCTTCAATATCTCAAAACCCTTCAGAATGTAGCTAAGGCTAAAGGGGAACTCTTCGAATCACTTGCCTCTGAAAACTATGCAGTGGTTAATACTGACGATCATTTGATTGTTTGGCTATCAAAGTCATGTCCTGCCAGGAAGGTTACCTTCGGTATCAATTCTCAGGCACAGGTTACAGCCACTGATATGACAGCTTCAGACTATAGCACAAATTCATTCACTCTAAAAATAGAAAGGGAAAGTATCCCTATTGTACTCAAGACTCCGGGACTCCACAATATTTACAATGCTCTGGCAGCAGCTTCTATCGCTACCATTTTCAAACTGAACTTAGAAGAAATTAAAGCAGGGCTAGAATCTTTCACTGCTTTTCCAGCGAGAACGGAAATTATAACTATCGATAACAACATAAATATAATCAATGACACATACAATGCCAACCCCAAGTCTATGGAGATTGCACTCAGAATCTTGTCTCGACTGAAAGGTGAAAACAGGGGAATTGCTGTTTTAGGTGATATGCTGGAATTAGGAGAAGCTTCTAAAGATTTGCACCAACAAATAGGTTCTTTAATAAAGAAATTGGATATCGATGCAACATTTCTCATAGGAACTTATGCTCAAGTAGTTGCGGAAAGCGCAACCTCTCATGGAATAAGTGAGGAAGCAATCTATATTGGGAAAACCCACGAACAAATTGCACAACAGCTCTGCAAGAAAGCAAAAGAACATGATTGGATACTCTTTAAGGGATCCAGGGGAATGAAGATAGAGCGAATCTTAGAGCAATTTATTCAAATGAGGAACAACACTTCTAAGGTTCCATCTGCTGCGGCTGTAACTGCAGGGTGTAATAATTAACCCGGGCTTCTCACAACATAGAAGGAGAAGTTAATGGCTCAAAAGCATATACCAAAAATCCTGGTTGTTGATGATGAGAAAGTGATAAGAGATATAACGCAGGCTTTCTTAATGTTGAACGGTTATGAGGTCGACACAGCTGAAAACGGGAAAGAGGCACTTGACAAGCTATTAAACAATACCTTCGACGTGGTAATCACAGATCTTAAAATGCCTCTGATGGGAGGAATGGAATTACTGGAGAAAATATCCAAAATTAAATTGAACGCAGTTACTATCGTATTAACAGGCTGTTCTGTTAATAAATCTGATTTTCCCAAGGAAACCTTTGCTCATTTACGTAAACCTTTTAGTCATAACCAACTTATCCAGGTTGTTCAAGAAGGACTAAAGACCCAAAGGACTCAACAAGAAAACTGAACCAACAGGAACTATTCTGATGCTATACCATCTGTTCTATCCTCTTCACGAAGCCTATAGCATATTTAACGTATTTCGTTACATCACTTTCAGGACTATCTATGCCATCCTTACTGCCTTATTGATTACCCTTATACTGGGTCCCTACTTAATTAAAAAACTCCAAGCACTCAATATAAAACAATACATAAGAGAAGATGGGCCATCCGCTCACCTAAATAAAAGTGGGACGCCTACCATGGGAGGAATCTTAATCCTTCTCTCTTTAACCATTGCCACTTTGTTCTGGGGAGATTTGACCAATACCTACATCTGGATTGCTCTCCTCACCACCTGGGGATTGGGAATAATAGGAATTATAGACGATTTAAAAAAGCTAAGAAGCAAAAGCTCCGATGGGGTCTCACCACGTTTTAAACTGTGCGGACAGATTCTTTTAGGAGCAGCCCTTGGTACCTTCCTCTATCTTTCTCCTGATTTTGATAAAAATCTCACGATACCTTTTTTTAAAGCAATTTCCATCAACCTGGGAATTTTCTATATTCTCTTTGTAATCGTACTCATCGTCGGCACTTCTAACGCTGTGAATCTTACTGACGGGTTAGATGGCCTGGCCATAGGGCTGGTTTTGATTGTTACAACTACATATCTTCTGTTTTCTTATTTTTCCGGTCACATAAAGATAGCCAACTATCTTCAGATTCCTTACATTCCAGGCAGTGGAGAATTAACCATTTTCTGTGGTGCCCTTTTTGGAGCTGCCACAGGATTTCTCTGGTTCAATACCTATCCAGCACAGGTCTTTATGGGAGACGTGGGATCTCTTGCACTGGGTGGTGCTTTAGGGACAGTAGCTATCATCACTAAACACGAAATTCTCCTCGCAATCGTAGGGGGAGTGTTTGTTGCAGAAGCACTCTCTGTAATCTTGCAAGTAACATCATACAAGTTGAGAAAAAAGCGGATTTTTGCAATGGCTCCGCTTCACCACCATTATGAGCTGAAGGGATGGGCAGAACCAAAGATTATTGTCAGATTTTGGATTGTTGCTGCCTTCCTGGCCTTAGTTGCTATAAGCACCCTGAAGTTGAGGTAGATGAAACAGCAGGAATTTCTCTGGCCAAAAACATGATTTCGCTTTTTAGAAACTCGAAATCCGAAGCACGTGCGAAGCTTCCCGAAGGGATCAATCCGAAACAATAACCGAAATTCTAATGTCCAAATTACCAAAACCTCGGAATTTAGGTGTAATGTTTAGAACATTTTGTCATTTGATATTAGAATTTGTTTCGAATTTCGAGCTTCGGTATTCGGATTTTTATCTGAACGAAACTCTTCGATTAGTCACTATATACACCGAGCATCAAGTATCTTGTCCACCTGAAGGACGTTAAGTTTATGGAACTAATCAATAAAAAAGTCTTGGTTGTAGGGTTGGGCACAACCGGCGTAGCAACTTCCCTCTTTCTAAAAGAGAAGGGAGCCAAGGTTACCGTCAGTGAAATAAGGAGTGAAGACGAGTTGCTCCCTACCGTTCAAAGGTTTAGAAACCTGGGAATAAAAGTTGAAGCAAAAGAACATAAGCGAGAAACATTCTTGAGTTCTGATCTCATTGTCGTCAGCCCGGGAGTTCCCCTTTATACTCCTTCTTTAAAAGCAGCAGCAGAAGCTGGAGTGGAAATAATAAGTGAGATAGAATTGGCATATCGTCACATTAAGACACCCATTATCGCTGTAACAGGCACAAATGGGAAGACAACCACTGTTAACTTAATTGCTGATATTTTTGAATCTTCAGGTAAAAGTGTTTTTTTGGGTGGCAACGTAGGCACCCCCCTCATTGAATATGTTTTAAACCATCACGATGAAAACTACATTATAGCTGAAATAAGCAGCTTCCAACTGGAAGGAATACAGAGTTTCAAGCCTTACATTAGTGTGCTTCTTAACCTTCAACATGATCATCTTGATCGTTACTCTTCCTATGAAGACTATGTAGCAACCAAAGCAAGAATATTTATGAATCAAAGCAACAATGAATACGCTATCCTTAATGCTGATGATTTAGAAGTTAAAAAGCTATCATCTTCTATTAACGCTTCTACCCTCTACTTTAATTGCGAGAAAGAGGTACCTTATGGCATCTATTACAAAAATCACCTCCTATATTTCAACAATGGCAGCGGTCAAATCCGTTTTACTCTTGACAATATCCATCTTAAAGGCATCCACAATCTGCACAACATTATGGCTGCGGTAGCCATAAGCAAAATTTGCGGGTGCCCTCAAGAAAGGATTCAAAAAACTATTGACAACTTTAAAGGACTACCCCATCGCCTGGAATTATTTAAAGAAAGTCATCAGATAAAGTTCTACAATGATTCCAAGGCAACCAACGTTGGTTCAGCAATAAGCGCACTAGAGGCCCTCGACTCACCTTTAATTCTAATTGCAGGTGGAAAAGATAAAGGTTGTGACTACAACCCTCTCACACCCCTTATTAAAGAAAAAGTAAAAGCCCTTATTCTTCTGGGGGAGGCTAAAGAAAAGATGCATCAAGCTCTCAAATCATCAGCATCAATCTCTCTCGTCGAAACATTAGAAGATGCGGTTAAACTATCATTCAAAAAGGCATTGCCCGGAGATACCATACTCTTATCGCCTGCCTGTTCCAGTTTTGATATGTTCAAAAACTACGAAGAACGAGGGAACGTCTTCAAGACACTGGTGAATAAACTTACAGAAAAATAAATATGATTGCTAATAATCTATTTTGGCAAAAAGCTGACAGTTGCAGTAAATTGTATAACTTCCGGAAGGCAAATTATGGAAAAACGTAAATTCCATGACCACGTGTTACCCTTAATCGTGCTTACCTTCGTGATTATTGGCATCGTCATGGTCTATAGTTCAAGTTCTATTTCCGCTAGCAATAGATTTGGCGACAGCACTTACTTTCTTAAGCGACAGCTATGTTTCGCAGCAATTGGCTTTCTTCTTATGCTTTTAGCAATGAAAATCAGATACCAAATTTTAACACGACTGGTTTACCCTATTCTTATAACCAGCCTTCTTCTTCTGATCTTCGTGTTGATTCCAGGAATTGGTACGACTATAGGTGGTTCTATGAGGTGGTTCAGGTTTGGACCTCTTTCTTTTCAGCCTTCAGAATTTGCCAAACTAGCCTTGATCATTTTCCTGGCCTACTCTTTGTCCAATAAGGAAAAGAAGATCAAATCTTTCTCCATAGGTTTTCTTCCACATATGATTGTTACCCTTTTCATGTTTGCCCTGGTTCTTCTGCAACCAGATTTTGGTACAGCCGTGATATTGCTATTACTCTTTTTTGTCCTGGTATTTGCAGCAGGAAGCAGGGTCCGATATTTAGCATATTTCGCGGGCATAGCTTCCGTGGGATGTTATTTTCTCATATCTTCCGTAGGCTATCGATTGGATAGAATCACCGCTTTCCTGAACCCCTGGGAAGATCCCACTTCTACAGGTTTTCAGATCATTCAGTCATTCCTGGCTTTTGGTTCCGGCGGATTATGGGGTACAGGTCTCGGCAATGGAAAGCAAAAATTATTCTATCTTCCTGAACCCCACACCGATTTCATATTCTCAATAATTGGGGAAGAACTGGGTTTTATAGGAGTACTATTACTCATTATCCTTTTTATCTTCCTGGCATATTGCGGAATAAGAATTTGCCTCAAGGCACCAGACCTCTTTGGAACCTACCTGGCACTGGGAATCACCTCTCTTATCGTTTTGCATGCGGTAATAAACCTGGGAGTCGTCATGGGACTCCTACCCACTAAAGGGTCTACGTTACCTTTTATTAGTTACGGTGGTACATCTCTGGTCATCAATTTTATTGGTGTAGGAATTTTACTCAATATCTCTTCACAATTATCGGTGAAACGCAGATCATGAGAATAATCATTGCTGCTGGTGGAACAGGAGGACATTTATTTCCAGGAATTGCTCTAGCAGAAGAGTTTAAGACAAAGAATGAAGGCAGCAAGGTGCTTTTCATTGGCACAACGAGAGAAATGGAAAAACGAATCCTCAGCCCACAGGATTTTATATTTAATTCTATTGAGGTATCAAGCCTAAAGGGGAAAAATCTATTTGATATGTTGAAATCCTTGATTTCTATTCCCAAAAGTATTTTTAAATCCATTATAATTATAAAAAATTTTAATCCTGATTTGGTCATTGGTTTGGGAGGATATGTTTCTGGACCTGTTGTTCTGGCTGCAGCACTTATGGGTTTCAAAACAGCTATTCATGAACAAAATACCCTCCCCGGTCTTACCAACAGGATACTGAGCAAAATAACTCATTTGATTTTTGTTTCCTTCGAACAATCTCTTTCCTATTTCCCAAAAGGGAAGACCATGCTATCAGGAAATCCTATAAGAAAACAGTGCTCGGAAGCTTTATCTTCACGCTCTTTGAGAACCCCCTTCACTCTGCTGATTTTAGGAGGCAGTCTTGGTTCTCATCAGATCAACTGTGCCATGATAGATGCGCTGGAGGATTTACTGCCAATCCGAGATAAGATAAAGATTATTCATCAAACAGGTGAAAAGGATCTCAACCTGGTCAAAGAGGCTTACCAAAACAAGGGATTTACAGCTGAAGTGTCAACTTTTATCGATCAGATAGTCAATGCCTACCAGCAAGCCAGCCTCGTTATCTCCAGAGCTGGGGCAACTACACTTGCTGAGTTGATGGCTCAACGCAGGGCTTCTATTCTCATTCCTTACCCCCTGGCGGCTAATCAGCATCAGCATCTCAATGCTATGGCAGTTGTTAGTCAAAAAGCAGCTCTAATGATTGATCCTGAGCAAATAACAGGAAAGCGGTTGGCCGAGCTTATACTTAACCTTTACCAACACCCAAAGCACTTATCCGAAATGGAAAATAACGCTGGCAAGTTGGGAAGACCAAAAGCTGCTCAGGAGATAGTTGATCACTGTTATAAACTTATAGCCCAGGTGTAAATGTATCAACGTATAAAACACATATATTTTGTGGGAATAGGGGGAGCAGGAATGAGCGGCATCGCCGAGGTGCTCCTCAATCTGGATTACAAGGTAAGTGGATCTGATATCAAACTTTCTGAAATCACCGAGAGGCTTAAGCGGTTGGGTGCAACCATTTATCAGGGACACAGTGAAAACCATATTACGGATGTTGATGTAGTCGTTACCTCCTCGGCAGTCAAATCCAATAATCCTGAAGTCAGCGCAGCACGAAGCAGGGCTATTCCAGTAATCCCACGGGCTGAAATGCTTGCTGAATTGATGAGGTTAAAATATGGAATTGCCGTGGCAGGTGCTCATGGAAAAACCACTACCACCTCCCTCATTGGAATAATCCTTGATAGAGGAGGAATCAGCCCAACAGTGGTTAATGGTGGTATCCTCAACACCATTAACACTAACGCAATTTTAGGCACTGGAGACTTTATGGTTGCCGAAGCAGATGAGAGTGACGGTTCTTTCCTAAAGCTTTCCCCTACTATTGCTATCATTACAAACATCGATTCTGAGCACCTTGATTATTACCAGAATATTACGGAAATCAAGCGAGCCTTTATCCAGTTTGCCAACAAGGTGCCCTTCTATGGGCTCAATATTCTCTGTCTGGACAATGAATATATACAAGATCTTATACCCCTGTTGGAAAAACGATACCTGACCTATGGATTGACTCCTCAAGCGGATTTGCAAGCCAGAGAGGTTACTGTTAAGGGGTTATCCATGATCTTCAGGGTATACTACCACAATGAAGAACTTGGCAAGGTAGAACTTAAGATGCCCGGTCTCCACAATGTCTACAACGCACTGGCGGCAATTGCCACTGCAGTGGAACTAAACCTGGATTTTTCCGTGACAAAAGAAGCTCTCAAGACTTTCGAAGGCGTTAAGAGACGATTCCAAATTAAAGGAGAGTCTAATGGAATCACTCTGGTTGATGATTATGGACATCACCCAACAGAAATCAAGGCAACCTTGAGTACTGCTAAAAACATCTGGGAAGGAAGATTGGTAGTTGTTTTTCAACCCCACCGTTACACAAGAACCAGGGATTTATTTAAGGATTTCCTAACTGCTTTCAACCAGGCAGATCTTCTCCTGCTTACCGACATTTATCCTGCAGGTGAAGATCCTCTACCCGGGGTAAATGTAGAAACTCTTTGCCATGGGATAAGAGAACACGGGCACAAAAATGTCTACTATCATCCCCAAAAGGAAGAAACTGTAGAATATCTTACAAAATTGCTCCAACCTGGAGATGTAGTCATTACCCTAGGAGCAGGAAATATCTGGCAGTTGGGAGAACAATTGCTTCAAAATTTAAGGCAATAAGATGAGCACTCTTCCATGCAGAGCAATGCATTTAAGGAACTGAGCAAAGATATAAAGGGAAAGATATTATTCCACGTTCCCTTAAGCCGTTATACCTCTTTGAGAGTGGGTGGACCTGCGGACATAATGATTTATCCTTCAGACGTAATGGAACTTCAAAAGGTCATTTGCTTTAGCCAAACTCAAGCCATACCGTACTTCGTCATAGGCAGAGGGTCAAACCTGTTAATAAAGGATGGTGGTTTAAAGGGTATTGCTATTAGACTGTCTCTTGGTTTTAAAAGGATAAAATTGCTTAATCTCTCTCGGAATCACACAAGCGTGCTGGTAGAGGCTGGTGTATCCTTAAATAGTCTCCTGAAGTTTTGTATAGGAAGAGGGCTTTCAGGTTTGGAATTCTTAAGTGGCATCCCTGGTTCCATAGGTGGTGCTTTGGCTATGAACTCCGGTGCTCAGGGAAGGCAGATGAAGGACGTTACCGAATCTCTGGCTCTGATCACTCCCCAGACAGAAGTGATAGAAAGAAGTAAAGAGCATTTAAACTTCGAATATCGAAAGTTGCACCTGCCAACCGGTACGATCATTTTAAAAGCACAGATTCTAATGAAGCACAGGAGCAAGAAAATAATTCTTAGCGAAGTTGAAAAAATAAAAAAGTGGCGTAGACAAACACAACCTCTCAATTTACCCAGTGCAGGATCTGTATTCAAAAATCCCATTGGGAAATCAGCAGGTCAATTGATAGAACAAACCGGTCTTAAAGGATTTCGGGTGGGAAATGCAAAAATCTCGGAAAAACATGCCAACTTTATAGTTAACCTGGGTGGTGCAACTGCAAAGGATATATTATCAATCATGGGAATCATACAAAACAGAGTCTACCAGAAAACGGGAATACGGCTTGAACCAGAAATAAAAATAGCAGGAGAAAATGGCAAGGTCAACCCATATCAGACATAAAGACAAAAGGATAGGTGTCCTGATGGGTGGCGTTTCTGCCGAACGGGAAATTTCGCTACTCTCAGGCAAAACCATTCTAAAGGCTTTATTAAAGAAAAACTACAAAGCCTGTTCCATTGATGTTAATTCCTCTTTGGCACAAACACTTCTCAAAAAGAAGATTGAAGTCGCTTTTATAGCTCTCCACGGAAAATGGGGAGAGGACGGAACCGTTCAGGGAATGCTAGAAGTCATGCAGATACCTTACACCGGCTCAGGGGTGTTAGCCAGCGCTATTGCACTAAACAAGGGGATAACTAAGAAAATTTTAGGCTACCACCGACTCCCCACTGCTGATTTCCAAATTTTAAAG
>Ga0164321_10000176_pt1 | contig 10237 bp, 15 predicted proteins | sample GuaBasSediGuay12_FD_121799 | JGI IMG/M metagenome (GOLD analysis project Ga0164321, IMG submission 121799) | Subseafloor sediment microbial communities from Guaymas Basin, Gulf of California, Mexico - Guay12, Core 4567-28, 21-24 cm | ecosystem: Environmental > Aquatic > Marine > Hydrothermal... | reverse complement strand
TTAATATATCCCTTTGAAACTCAAGATTCCTTCTTTCAGCAGAATCAGTCTGATAAAACCGGCTATCTATAGCTGCTTTAGCAATCTTGGCTTTTTTGAGCTCTCCCTCAGCAACTTCTCTATTTTCAAGATTTAGCCTCTTTTTAAGAGCGGCCATCTTATCATCGTAGTATTTGTTAGCATCAGCAAGCCTTTTTGCATACTGCTTCCATATTTTCTTTGTAGCACCCGTTTCCATACTATAAAGTAGATTGAGATACCTTCTACGAAGAGCAACTTCTGCTGATGATAACTTATCGGTCATATCTCCTACATATTTTGATAAATCTTTAAAGCCTCCTTTCAAATTTTTGACATATTCTGCTACCTTTTCCAGATTTTCTCCTGATACACCAAACTTCTGGAGCTTGCCTATAATCACTTCTATAGGGTCTCCTGCTTCATGCATGGCCTGAGCAATGGATTTCCAAGCCTCAGTTATTCCCTCTAACCTTAATTCCTTCCAAGCCTTTTCAAATGCTTTTACCCGTTCGACACTCAAGAACCCGGAATCAGGGTCTTCAACCATAATTGCATTCTTGAGATGCTGCCAAAGTACAGCCCACTTCACCATGTTCTGTAACTCAAATCTATACCTTTCAATTAGCTTCAGGTTACTTGAAATCAAGTTTTCAGTTTCCTTACCCATTGCCTTCTCTATTGCTCGGGCATTATCTTCCCAAGCTCCTATAGTAAGCTCTATCTCATCCCTTAGATCTGGATAAGCTTCCATCAAACGCTTTAATGTGCTCAAATAATCATTAGTAACGTCCTCACCTTCAGCATACTTCTTTCTTAGCATTTCAAGAGTGTTGCCATACAAACTCAAAACAGAGGTGGCTTCTTTTAATTTAACAATATGTTGTTCCAGATTCTTGGTTACCCGTTCCTGACTTGTCATAAGATAACCAAGTACAGCAACAACTGCTGGAATAATAAGCAACCACTTATTGAGACCCAAGTACAATAGATACATAGTTGCTGATAAACTTGCGATACCCGGACCAAGAATAACGATGATAGCATTAAAAGCATACATAACACCCGTCAACATAATAAATTGAGTAATAGCCCTTCCAACTGGATCTTTTATAAGATCAGCCAAAGCCTCGAAAAACTCTCTAAGAGCGTCTACCATTCCTCTCATAACTCCACCAAGGCCAGCATCTCCTATAGCTATAGCTACTATCTTAGCCCTATCAGCAAGGTTCTTTAATTTGACTCCCAAACCTTCTGCCTGTTTAGCTGCCATTTTAGCCGCCGCTCCAAGTTCATAAACCTTTTCAAGCATAGCGTCATAGCTATTTGCTCCTGTAGATACGAAAGATTTTATAATAACTGCTGCTGCCTGAGCACCCCTTAAACCAAAGAGTTCATAAGCTTTTGCCATATCCACTAACTTCTTTTTACTATCAAAAAGTATGGGAGCAAGCCTCATCATAGACTGTTCGTACCCAACAAGACTTGGGTTTACCCTTTCCAAAGCTATACCATGAGATTCAAAAGCATCTTTAAGCTTCCTACTTGGAGCGAGCAACCTACTTAATACCTGCCTCAGCCCTGTACCGATAGTACTCGCCCGTAAACCATGATTAGCAAGTAACATCATTGAAGCTGCTGTCTGTTCGAGAGTCAGTCCTGTCATGGCAGCAGCAGCACCAACAAAGTTGAAGGCAATCCTAAGTTTATCGATTGTGAGCTTTGATTTGTTTATAGCATTTGCCATTACATCAGCCACTCTGGTGGCTTCGATGGCTTCAAGGCCAAATGCTCGGATGGTGGTGGTGAGAAGATCTGCTGTGAACTGCATACTGGCTAAAGTTCCAGTAGCAAGATCGGCTGTGGCTTGGATGGCTTGCATGGACTCTGTGGCTGAAAAACCAGCCTGACCTAAAAGAACCATACCTTCGGCAATTTCGGTCGTAGAGAACTTAGTCCTGGTAGCAACACCCTCAATGGCCTCGCCCATGGCTTCTATCTCAACACCAGTAGCACCAGTAATAGCCTGAAGGTTTTTCAAGGCTTGGTCATAATTTATTATTTCAGCTATACCGGCCCTAACTGCTTCGACTACCTTAAACATAGCTGCTGCTGCAATACCATAAGCTGCTGTAACCTTCATGGCTGCTGTAAGCCGCTCCCAGACACCTCTTACCTGATTAAGTTGTTTTCCGACCCTCCGGGTGCCCTTCTCTACACCTGCCATTTCCTTCTTGGTTTCTTTTGCCCGATCACCCAGTTTCTTTATGCCCCGAGCAGCAGCCCTACCTCCTCTATTAAGGTTCTGAAACTCTTTATTAAGACCTTTAGTTACTGTCAAAAGTTCTTTAATTGCCTTATCAAAAGCAGCGTCTACGCGACCTGTAAATATAGTACCAAGGGATAGGGTTTTATCAGCCATCTTGCTTCTCCGCTATACCAGAAAAGTATGTGCCTGGTCTTTTAGGTGTTTTAGCCATATGTTTCATAACGCCCATCATTTTCTGAGTTTCTGTTTCTTTTTCCTCCTGGGTCATGTGTTCATATTCTTTTGGGTCTTTAAAGAAACCTTCAGACTTAGATGCCTTAGTATTCAATTCTGATCCATCTGTACCTAAATCATCGTCAAAGGTAGCCCCATGGATTGTAGCATGGAACCTCAACAACGACTCCTCCCGTTCCTGGCAGTGTTTATAAAGAGTCATTACCTGTCCAAATGTCAACCCTCCGTCTCTGAAACTTCTTCTGTAGAAGTAGCTGAGATCGTACTGACTGTATCGTTCAAGGACTGTTGTGACGGCCTCTGAGACAGAAACAGATCCTTCACTCTTTCTACGAGGCCGAGTACGTTTTTTGCCGGTCCTTCAAAGTTTACCTCTACTATGGTTATAGCAATTTGAGTCATTTGAAGGTTAGTTATATCGTTAAAGAATTCCTCTCTTTCTTTACCGGAAAGATCAGTGACTATTTTAAGGATCTCTTGAATATTATCCTTAACTAATCCAATCAAATCCTGAGCAAAAGGGAGAACGTCTTCCTGAGTCAGTTCCACTCCTTCAGGTGTTCTTGCCAAATACGATTCAATGGCAGCTTGTATCACTTTACCAAATTGTGCTTGTCCTGCCATGGACATCGGATAGATGTTGATGTTCCGCAGATTCTTGACACCGACATCGATGGGTTGAATCTGCGGATTGAGTAGTTGTTCGTCTCCGGACATTTCAATTTCCTCCTATAAAGTTAGGTTAGTTTAGGTGAATTCAATTCTTCCAAGGGGCATATCATCCCACGCAACATTTCCACCAGCGACATCAGAGCTGGCGTTCTTTGACTCAAACACAAGTGGGACAGCCACAGCGTCTTCCTCTTGCAGATCAATTTCAACTGCTGAGGTAGGCTGTGCCCTTGGGAAGACAATATCCATATAATTGGTCCCGTTCGGGAATGTGTATCGTGCTTCCATCCGGACATAAGCAGGAGCAACACGACCACCAAGCTGTACTTCACCAGAATGAACTTCAGTATAACCACCACCTGTGGGGTCAATTCCATAAGCAAGTGCCATATTATAAGGACTAATCTCCTTAAACGCACACTCAAGAGAAGCTGCTTCCCTGATTGGAACAGCATAATCCTCAATAAGAGGAAAGCCTGATTCCAACCTGAACCAATCCGTATTACCCATAAACTTCGTGCTTGCCATTGCTCCTACAGAATCAGAAGAAGAACCTTGTGGGTGGATCTTGTTGATATTAGCGGCCGAAGCCAACACCCGGATCTGAGCCAATCCCAAAGCAACAGAACTTGTATCTGTGGTAATTGGACCTTTACGTGCCATAAAGTATCACCTCCTTTACAATAGATTTTCATTCTTATACCGGAGATTATTCGATTTCTCGATTGGACTATTCAGACAAGCTGATTGACTAACTATCTTCTAAAAAATCAGTTGATTGTGGAAAGTGTGGTAATATATTATCATGGTTACATGTCTTTCGTAAACACTTCATTTTAATAGAGCCACGAATTAATAAAATAACAGCAGGTTCATACAATTCCTTATCAAAAGGAACAGGTTCTCCAAATTCATCTACCTCCTTTCTCTGTCTACCAAAGGCAAACTTCCAGATTCCATTAGGCAATCGTTCAATAAGCTTTTTACTACATTTTTCACATCTATAGAAGTTCTTCCTCATACCTTACTCGCAAACCTCAATCTACAGGTTAATGTTATAAACTTTGTCTCATCAGTAGATTCCATATCATCAGATTCATGTACTTCTGTGACAAGGAACGCCCCAAGTAACGTCCAGGGTCCTGTCATTTTTATCTGATAAAACGGGATTCTACAAAAGCCGTCAGTCGTTGTTATATCACTAAGATATCCCATAACAACGTCGCGAAGTTTTGCAAGCTTAATTCCTTCAGCATCCTTTCGAGTACAACAGTGGACTATAATATCATGAGACGACAGACTTTCTACATCCATAGATCCATGATTAACAGACACCCACTCATCAACCGGTGACTGTCCCTGAATTCGAGGGTTGGAAAGAGACTTATCAAACGTAAGCCTCTTCCCCCCAGTCCGAGCTACATTCTCTACAAAATACTTTCGGATAGAAGCCTTTATGTTTTCTTTCTTTGCTGTTTCATCTAACGCCATTGGTCTTTCTCCATACCTTCTATAAACCGATCTAATTCAGGATAAAACGTTTCTGTAACATACTGAGCGGCGATTACCATTTCCGGATCCTCTTTAGAATCATAGCTTGCTTTAGAACAAGACAAGAAGTTACGTAGCCTGTCAAGTTGTTCCATAGAGAACTCGATTGTCACGTACATTCCTTTTGGTCGAACCTCTAAGATATTCACATTTCCCCCAGTATAACATTAGCCATATTAAAGTCAGTAAAATCATCCATCAGATCAAAATCATTATTGACTATACACTTTCGAATAATCTTGGCTCGTTTAGCAATGCCTTTACTCTTCATCTTTTCAATAAACTTTCCCTTATGGTGTATTTCAAGCAACTGACTCATCAGAGTCCAGTAAACAAACACATATTTCAAGGATAGTTCTTCCGGATCATTTTTAGATTCTATCCTCTTTCTTATTTCAAGATTCATCTTCCTGGACCACATTCCCCATTCAGGAGACAGCCTTGAAATATTCTTTGCTTTTGCAACCTGGTACTTTGCCCTTATAAATTTTACATAAGTCTTTGCAGATGTTTGTAAAGGAGTCATGCCCAGCCCTTTTTAATTTTAGACCTTGACTTCATAAATTGACGATCCCACTGCTTTCGAGAATATTCATCTGTAGCTGGTACAAATACAGGCCTCTTGGGATGTTTTCCAGCCCTACCAAAATCTCCACCATACTCCATCATCTTGGCATACTGGGCGACAGCTACAGATTTACTGCTTCTATCTCCTTCTCCAAACCAAGACTTTCCACCGGCACTTCTAACTGTATTAGGAATTCCCCCCATCCAGGCATATGTCCTTTTACCACCCACACTGCTTGCTGAAACCTTAAAAGTTGTTAATGCACCAAGCACTTCATTAGCCAATATCCAATATCCAGTTCCAGGACGTACATTAGCCTTCCATTTACCATATCTTTCAGAGTACTGTTGGTATCCTCCAAGCCTTTGGCCTACTATATTTCGAAACACTAAGTCTGAGAAATCAGTAGCACACCTTTTTGGAAGATCCTGGGCTTCATTAAGAGCCTTCTTAGCTACCTTCTTTACGGCACTCTTCCACCTACGATAATCCCTAACATCAAATCTTATGCCTATTCTCGTTGCCACTTTTTAATCCACCCATCTAATATACGTTCACACCTTAATGTTTTGTCTTCCGGAAGGAAGCTGTCCCTTTGTAATCGAACATCCCTTCTAAACATCCTTGGCGACTGAAATACCTTACCTTCCCAGGTTTTCTCCATGAATATAAAATAATCATAGTCTGGGTCTGTCTCCACAATAATCTTTATTGCATCCCTAAGATCAGGACTAACAAATTCATTATCAAACATAACAAGATACCAATCAGAATCTTTTATCATATTATTTATATCCCAAGTCTTTCCCACAGCAACTATCGAGGCGACTAAAGGATTCAAGGACTCACAAAGCTTTTGTAAATTCTTGTCTTTGTGGTGTGTCTGCATGATAAATAATATTAACATTCTAATCCATTAATATGTATGAGTTGTCCAAGTGTCTGTTGTTGCCGAAGTTGTATAAGTTGCCCAGTATGTTCTAACGTTCATTGGTCTCATTTGTACTGGCACTGGTCTTGGTGCCGGAGCCACTTTCAAAGCTTTGACAAATTCGTAAGCATGGTTGATGATCTGCATCTTCTTTTTATCCCCGCCCCTATCCGGATGGTGTATTAAAGCCAATCTTCGTCTTTGATATTTGGCCTTACGTTTAAATACTAAAACCTGCTGTTTGATTTCCTCAAACGTCCCAGCCTGTTTCACTAAAGATAACAATGGAAATGTTATCTCCAAAATACTCTGTGCATTACGTAACTGGTCTTCAAATGTCAACATAGTGTAAAAAACCCGTGTGCTTTAGGATACTTCTCGTAATAGCTGTCCTTGATTCCATCAATCCTAAATTTGAAATCCTCAATGTACATACCTACATCATGAAAGAAGTTACTCCATTGATCTTCATCCATACAATTAATATGTGTCGTGTCCATGTTGTTCGCTGATGCCCTGTATTCTTCACAATCCCCAAGAGGAACAATAACAAAATACTTCTTGGATATTCTGCTATTCAAAAAACACCTCACCCAATCAAGACTGATATGCTCAAAGACATCTTTGGCTATACAAAAATCAAAAGGACGATCATACCAAGATATTACATAAGCAACGTCTCCATTAGTTTGGTGGCAACTATTCTTGACTTCCGAATCACAATTATCTATGGCATACTTACTTATATCCATTCCATAAGCATCTCTATTCAACCATCTAAATGCCTTAACAAGATAACCCTTTGCACACCCAAAATCTAATATCGAATCGTTAGGTCTGATTCTTAGATAATCAATCATCGTCATTGCCATAGGGACCGTAAGCTCCGGTATCCAACGATAATTCTGGTAACAGCTTTTACCAGTCTCTAATCCTCTCTCAAAATAGTCTCGATCAAATGTTTCTGTCATTCTATAGTATCCAGTATATGCTGTAAGAGATTGGTCGATGTTGCAAATTTATCTGGCTTTATCCAGTGTTTATACAACTCATAACAGTTGTTGGATATATATTCGAACTGTTCTTTGGTCACATCTCTAACCCAATCAATATTAGAGAAGTCCTCTTTGTATGTCAGATAGTGTACATTATCCTCCATACATGGAAAATATTCCTGATCGTTCACCCTTTCTGCAACATAATTAATGATTCGAGCTTCAGCCGCTTCCCAGAATCGTGGTGGAGCATAGATTGAGTGTATCCATTTATGATCGGCATAGAACAGATACTTATTTAATATGCTCATTCTGTACCCACCAACAAACGAGCTATTCAATGCCTTCTCTACCATATTCAAATCCATGCCGTTTTTCTTTGCTAACAACTTTGCCGTATCTAAATATCTTGTGACACAGCTATTATTCCATCTTCCACAATTCAGCATGAAGTTGTGTTCCCAGAACTTCAATCGGCAGGGCATATTGGGGTTCTTCTCGATGTAATCATAAGTGACACCGCCTTGCTCCTTAAAAGCCCTCTTACAATCGTCACAATATTGATGAATATAACCTGTTCCAGCAAACATAGAATTATCGTCAACCATCCCTTTTGCCAACAGATTGAAATACAGATGAACTCTTATATAATGATGACCACCCCTAACAAGAGCAAGCTTGTTTCTTTGTTCCCAAGGAATGTTAGGAACGTCAAAGTAATCCCAAGGCGGATATGGCAACGACTTTACTTTACCCATTTCAACCATATCAAAGTATTTCCCAAAGTTTCCACCTCTGAACGGTACTTTGCTTCGGGTATAATTAAGATCATCGTCTATGATGGTTTCATAGGACTCTTTCTCTGTCTGCACCCCTGCCACCTTAAATATGACATCTATCAATTCCACCTCGTCAGCTTGAACATAGGAGTAGGTGAAAGATGTCCCATCATTGATGTCAAACGATATGATCTTGTTTTGGTTCTCTTTCAGTCTGACTATAACTTCAGGCTCCAGATAATCGCCGTTCACAAGTACAGTAGAGTTTGCCACAACATCCAAATTTGCTATCTCCTCAAAAGGTATTCTCTTTTCGTTACAAAGTCCTTTGAGTCCTTCAAAATAGAACCTGCTCAGATAATTGTTCTTTTGTGGTTTTGGGTCGTACAATTTCAAGCTCACTTGATTGCCTCCAGATTTAAACTCATTAATATTCCTTTCTTCTTATCCATGTGAGGAAGATAGGCTTGACTGTAATCATCATGGAATTTGTGTTCGGTCTTTTGCCAATCCCATTCAAGTATATTCCTAAACCCCACTTGCTTTAATGCTAATGACAGTGTTTCTTTATTAAATACAATATGGTGTGTATTCATCTCATTCTTTTGCCCACCATAAAGTAAACCAGTAACAGCATCCAGAGATCCAGTCTTGGTATAGAATTTCACAATGGCATCGAAATCAGGTACAGATAATCTTAGAATGCCTCCTACCGTCAATAAATCCTTCCAATGAGTCAGAACGGCAGAAATCAAATGCCTATTAAAATGTTCAAGGACATGACTGGCATAAATTATGTCGCACGATTCCCTATCATAAGGAAGTGCCATAGCATTTGCATACAAATCAGCCCTAACAAACGAGAACACATCAATGTTTATCCATCCTGGAAGATATGTCGTTCCTGTACCTATATGAAGTTTCATTTCAACCCTACTTGTTTCTTACATTTGAAGGCTTTTCGGGTTTTGTGGCATCGTAAGGGTTTGACCATTCGGACCACCACCCCGACCCGTCATGCCATCTTACTTTAAAAGTATACTTACCCGTGGTAAAGCCAACGAGATCCAGAAAGTAAATATCAGCCCCATTGATTGCACAAGTTCCCTGTTGTACCGTTCCATTTACTGAAACTTCACAAACGGCCGGGATAAACGTTGGCGTGTCTGCGACAAGAAACGGGTCGGCGAGTGCCACATCAAACATCATCAATAAAACAAAAACAATCGATAAAAATAGTCTTTTCATTTGTATGCCTCCTTAACGGCTGGATGTTTATAAAGTTCATGGAGGGCCGATGTTCCCCATGCACGATGTTCTTCCCTTAAATCTACATACTCTCCTCTATTGGTAGCTTGGTTCATAGCTGGATTCAAAGACATCCAACCCTCTTGTTTTTTAGTAGGCTCCATATCCAAAAACCTTAGAATCTTCCTTAAACCTAAAGTTCCTCCTGTAGTAACGTCAACAAATAGGATGTCAAATCCCTTTTCCTTTAATGAATAACATTTATCAAGAACGTCCTTGGTGTTTGCAAAGAACTTGTCGATTTCTACTGATCTATCGTGTTGGCTGTTGCGTAGCCTAAATAACCTTGCGAAGAATAATTCATACGGCCTCCGCATACAGAATATCAACTTAGCCTTGTTGTAGTAAGCATTCAAATTCTTACCTTTCAAAGAATTGTAAAAAGTGACAAGTAGACTTTGCTCTCGAATAGCTATTCTGTGGTGAGGAAGAATACCCACACTATTCTTTGCCTCGATGGTCTCCCTAAATATTTTATTGGAACTAAAAGGAGGTTGTCCTTTTCCTGCCCTTTTCAAATAATCAACGTCTTTATTAAGAGCGGCATACCCCTGCCCATAGACAAAAACATCGTCACTTAAATGTAAAAAGATGCCTGTTGTATTCGTGCCACACCAAACAAAGTCCCCAATTAGTATTGGATTATTCAATACCTATCTCCTTTTCGATGTCCGCAACCACCTTTCGATGTTCTTCAGGGACAGTCTCCATCCAAATATCATGTTCTCTTTGTTTCCAGAAAGGAGCAGAGTCTCTAACAAACGGATCCTCGACAACATGCTTCAGATCATCCCAAGCTCTTGTCCCTCCCCAATAATGAATATAATAAGGATCGACTTCTCCACCATAAAACGTTCCACAAGGGGCAGTATGTTTATCTGCCCAGTTCTTGAAAATATGATCACAAGGAAC
>Ga0164321_10000175_pt1 | contig 10245 bp, 9 predicted proteins | sample GuaBasSediGuay12_FD_121799 | JGI IMG/M metagenome (GOLD analysis project Ga0164321, IMG submission 121799) | Subseafloor sediment microbial communities from Guaymas Basin, Gulf of California, Mexico - Guay12, Core 4567-28, 21-24 cm | ecosystem: Environmental > Aquatic > Marine > Hydrothermal... | reverse complement strand
TCCAAGGGACATTCACCTGCCTCCAAGACCCGAATTATTGATCTTCCGGAAAGAATAAAGGAGGTGGAGGCCCTGGAGGAAGAGGCAAAGGCCAAGCCTGAAAGGCCCTTACCCACCCAGAAAGTAAGCCTTAGAATGTATAAAAGCAATATAATAGCCATTCTCAGGGCCTTGGCCCGGGCTGCCAACCAAAATCTCCTAATGAGCTCCAATATAAAAGGAGAAATTAGCATAAACATACAGGATACAAGCTGGGACCAGGTCTTTCGCGGTATCCTGCGCACACACGGACTTACCTATACCTGGGAGGGGGACATCATCCGTGTCATGACTATAGAGGATATGGAGCAGGACCTGAAGATAGATGCCATTCAAGAGAAACGAAAGGCCCACAAGATAACCATAAAGCGTGTTGAACCATTGCTGACCAGGGTCATAAATATCAATTTCGCAGATGCCAATGAACTAAAGAAAAATCTAAAGGAATTCTTAACCAAAGACAAAGAAGGAAAATCGCGGGGCTCGGTGATGGTAGATGAACACACCAACTCCCTGATTATACAGGCCATCAGGGACGATATTGCCAAGATGATCTCTCTGATCGAAAAGCTGGATAGACCCACACTCCAGATCCTGATAGAGGCCAATATTGTTGAAGCTACCAGGGAGACGGCACAAGAGCTGGGCATTCAGTGGGGAGGGTTATATCACGCTGGAGATTACTGGATCACCCCAGGGGCGAACACTGGAGGGGTTATGGGGATGTCTCTAAACACAGGCATTAACCCTACCTCTGGAATGGCCGCCAATTTTCCTGCCGATCTCAGCGCTGGAACAGGCCTAACATTGGGTGTTGTGTCTGAAAAAATCGGGAGTCATCTCTTGAATATCCAGCTTTCCGCCCTTCAAAAAGACGGCAAGCTCAATATCCTTTCCAGCCCCTCAATTACCACACTCGATAACCAGATGGCCTTTACCGAAAATGGGGAAAGGGTGCCCTATGTGGCAACAGATAAAGAGGGCAACAGAGAAGTCAGGTTTGAGGATGCTGTTCTCAGGCTGGAGATTACTCCTCATGTGATTGATGATAAGAACCTGAAAATGAAAATAATGGTTAAAAAAGACGAAGTTGATACTACCCGCACGGTGGAAGGAAATCCTTTCATCATTAAAAAGCATACCGAAACGAATCTGATTGTGAAGGATGGTGAGACAATCGTCATCTCAGGACTGACTAAGAGTATAAGATCAGACTCTGATAGTGGCGTGCCCGGGCTAAAGGACGTGCCAATTTTTGGATGGCTCTTTAAAAGGAAGGGTGAAAGTGATAAAATGGAAGAAGTTCTCATTTTCATTACACCCCATATCTTGAAAAGGCAGGTGGTAAGCGAAGCGCAGGGGTCTGGAAAGCGGATAAAAGAAGTGCCACCATCTGAAAGGCTATCAGTCCCTAAAGAGCCACATTCCGAATAAAAAGAAAATGGATTACTTCAAGATTCTTAATTTTAAAAAGGAACCCTTTTCTAACTCCCCCGACCCCGAGTTTTTTTTCGAGTCCCTGGAACACCTGGGATGTCTCCAAAAATTAGAGCTTTCTCTACGTCTACGCAGGGGTTTGAATGTAGTAATCGGTGATGTGGGGACAGGAAAAACTACCCTCTGCCGTCAGCTTATTCGTAAATTTTCCGGGGAAGAGAAGGTGGAAACTTATCTCATCCTTGATCCATATTTTAGTAGCCCTTTAGAGTTTTTGTCCACCCTTGCAGGCATGTTTTGGAGGTCAAAATCTGGAACCGGCATCAGCGAATGGCAAATCAAGGAGAGCATAAAAGAATATCTCTTCAGTCGTGCCGTGAGTGAGCAAAAAATCATTATCCTGATTATAGATGAGGGGCAAAAAATTCCCGACTTCTGCCTGGAGATCTTGCGGGAATTACTTAATTACGAAACAAATGAATATAAATTACTCCAAATAGTTATCTTTGCTCAAAAAGAATTTGAAAAGACACTTAAAAAACATGCCAACTTTACTGATCGAATTAATCTTTACCACCTTTTAGGCCCTTTGAATTTCCGGGATACGAGGGAAATGATCCGGTTCCGCCTTAAGAAAGTCAGTAATAGTAGTGATAGTTCTTCACTTTTCAGTTATCCGGCAATATGGTCCATTTATAGGGTCACAAAGGGATATCCGAGAAAGATCATACATCTGTGTCATCGGATCATTTTGGCCTTGATCATGAAAAATCGTTCCAGGGTCGGCTGGTCATTAGCCCATGCTTGTGCGAAGAGGGTTTTTCCAGAGCAATCAAAAAAATGGCAATGGGTCGCGGCTACAGCCCTTACTGGCTTGGTGGCGGCGTTTCTCCTCTTAATATTAACACCTTGGCCATTTAAATCGCAGATACCCTGGGGAGGGAAAGATTCAAACCGGGTATTGGCTCAAACGCACGAAGTATCTACGGACACCCAGGTTAGCACTGTAAAGATAAGCCCAGATATGTTGGCTTTATATAAGTCAACAACTGGGGCCACACCCGAAACATTAACGAAGACCTCAGCCAATGCCTTAGATAAAGATCTAACTGGAACAGGATCTGAAGAGCCAGTTAATGCCTTTATTCAGGAAAGAAGTTTTCCCAGGCTTTTGGGGCAGATCACCGCGAAAGAGGGTGATACCGTTGGGGCTATAATCAGCAAGATCTACGGGAGTCTTAATGTTAAGTACCTGAAGACTGTGGCTTTTGTAAACCCACATATCAATAATTTGGACATAATCCAGGTTGGGGATGTGATTAATTTCCCTGCTATTTCAATCACACCCGGCCCTTTTTTGCTAAGCAAGAACTGGTGGGTCCAAATCACTGAAAAGGAGATGCTTGAAAATGCCTACCAATTCTTGAGGGCATATCCAAAAAAGGCGCTACCCGCACGCATAATCCCATGCTGGAATAAGCAGGATGGTTTGAAATTTGCCATCGTCCTCCAAAGTAACTTTTTGGATGAAAAATCCGCCCGGAGCTTGATGAGTTTACTGCCGCCAATGATTGCCTCAAGTTCAAAGAACCTTAAACAATGGAAAGAGGGCACTGTTTTTTTTGCTGAGTTAATGTAAAATGAATCTGCGATCAGGTAGAAATAACCTGGGAGGATAACAATTGAGGAGAAAAAAGAGATTAGGAGAGATGCTCCTTGAAGCCGGCCTGTTGACTGAAGAACAGCTCAGACAGGCCCTGGGAGATCACAAGAAATCCGGTCTAAAGTTGGGTCAGTTTCTGGTTCACCAAGGGATCTTGAATGAATCTGAAATTGTGGAGCTGCTCTCCAGGCAGTTAAAGGTCGCAAAATACCGTCCGGATAAATATCCTGTAGATCTTGGGCTATCAAAGATTATTCCAGCAGATATAGCCCAGAAATATCAAGTGGTACCATTAAGAAAAAAAGGGCAACTCCTTGTAATAGCCATGACCGATCCCTTAGACATAAAAGCAATGGATACCATTGAGGTGCTGGCGAATACCGAAGTCGAGCCTGTAATATGCACCGAGCAGGAATTAAACCAGATGTTTGGTAGCCTTTACGGAGCGTATTCAGATATCGATGGTGTCCTGGAGAGCATTGAGCAGGTACAGTATGATACAGATACCGATACCGAGATAGAGACAACCATAGAGGATGTCGAGGTAAGCTCACTCCATGATATGGCTGAAGAGGTCCCTGTTGTCCGTCTGGTTAATTCTATCCTTTCCCAGGCCGTTCGCGAAAAGGCAAGCGATGTTCATATCAGTCCGGAAAAGGACTATGTTCAGGTCAGGTTCCGGGTGGATGGAAGACTCCACGAGGTGCCTGCACCACAGAAGTCCATGTTCCTGCCTATCGTATCCAGGCTAAAAATCTTGGCAGGTATAGATATCGCCGTATCAAGAATCCCACAGGATGGAAGATTTACTATCAAGATGGATAACAAGGAGATCAATATCAGGGCCTCCACGATACCAACCATCTATGGTGAAAACCTGGTCCTCCGCTTGCTGGATACGAGTGCTGGCGTTTACACATTGGACCGCCTCGGTATGTCCCAGGGTGACATTGATAAAATCGAATCGATGATTACCAAGCCTTACGGCATGATTCTGAGTACCGGGCCTACTGGAAGCGGTAAGAGCACCAGTTTATACTCCATCTTAAAAAAGATTAATGAGCCTGATATTAATATTATCACCCTTGAAGATCCGGTGGAATTCAGGATAGAAAAAATTCGGCAGATCCAGTTGAACCGAAAGGCAGGTATGACCTTTGCGAGCGGACTGAGATCTATACTTCGGCAAGATCCTGATGTCATCATGGTTGGGGAAATCCGGGATGATGAAACGGCCACAATTGCCGTTCAGGCTGCCTTGACCGGACATCGAGTCTTCAGCACAGTGCACACCAATGATGCCGCCGGCGCCATCACGCGTTTATTAGATATGGGAATAGAGCCATTTCTTGTCTCTTCCGTGATGCTTGTATCTTTTGCTCAGCGTTTGGTAAGGAAAATTTGTCCTTACTGTAAAGAGCCCTACAGCCCTCCTAAGGAGGCCTTAGCCCATTGGGGACTGGACAAGATCGAAGGGCCCAATTTCCAGCGAGGCAGGGGATGCTTTCAATGTATGGGTACAGGGTATAAAGGGCGAACGGGCATATTCGAAGTCCTGGTTATTGATGAAATGGTCCAGGACATGATTTTGAAAAGGAAATCAGCCCAGGAGATCACTCGTGCCGCTCACCAGGTTAGAAGGCTCAGAACCTTAAAGGAGGACGCTGCCGACAAGGTGCTAAAGGGAATCACAACTCTCGAGGAAGCAGCATTAGCGGTGATAAGTTAAAGATGCCAAAATTCTCTTACAAGGCCATAAACGAAAGTGCTAATACGGTATCCGGTGTGATTGAAGCCGATTCACTCGAAATGGCGACTGATATATTAACCGAGCGAGGATATATCCCATCCAAGGTCACAGAGAAAAGGGAGACTTCACGAGGCTTCACGTGGTCCAACATCAACGAAAGCATTACCCCGATTAAGTCCCCTGATCTGATCCTTTTTACCAAACAGTTTCGAACCATGATCCAGGCAGGAGTTCCCATACTCAGTTTATTGCAAGTGCTGGAAAACCAGACAGAAAATTTAAAACTCAAGAAAATCATAGGCGCTATGACCCTGGACATCAAGGGGGGCTCCAGCCTTTATGATGCCTTTAGAAAACACCCTGCTACATTTTCTTCTTTTTACTGTAGTATGGTCCGGGCCGGGGAATCGAGCGGGGAACTGGGGGATGTCATGGACCGGCTTATATATATTTTAGAGCACGAGCATAAGATCAAATCGGATATCAAATCAGCGCTTCAGTATCCGATCCTGGTGGTTATTTTTTTAGCTGTCGCCTTTTTCGTCCTACTGACCTTTGTTATTCCAAAATTTGCTAAGATACTTATCAGTGCCGGCATAGAAATACCCCTTCCCACCCGTATCTGCATGTTGTTATACCAAATCTTGTCTAATTACTGGTTTCTGATCCTTGGAGCGGTAATTGCCGGGACAGGGGTCTTGACCTATTATCTCAGTACAGAACAAGGCAAATATGTTAGGGACTCCTTTGTTCTGAAACTCCCTATTTTTGGCCCTCTCTTTGTCAAGGCTGCCATGGCCCGCTTTGCCAGTATTTTTGCCATTTTATACAAAAGCGGGATACACGTACTTGACTCCATTAAGATTTTGTCTGGAACTATCGGAAATGCGGCCATTTCCAGGGAATTCGAGCGGATCAGGGGCCAGCTTGAAGAAGGACGAGGCATTGCAGAGCCTCTCAGGACTGCAAAGTATTTTACCCCCATGGTAATCGATATGGTGGCCATCGGTGAGGCTTCAGGGAAGCTGGAAGATATGCTCCGTGAGGTATCAGCACATTACGACGATGAGGTGGAATATGCTACGAGCCAACTATCCGAGGCCATCGGGCCAATACTTGTGGTTGGACTTGCCGCTGTGGTGGGCTTTTTTGCCTTGGCTATATTCTTACCAATGTGGGACTTGACAAAAATTGTGAGGTAAGTTAGATAATTTAGGTTGGCGTGCAGTCTTTCAAAATCAACAAACATTGAAGATTGACCTACATTCCTTGTAGGCTTTTGATTTGGTAAAGATTATGCAGGAAATTAAAAACAAGAATCATGCGTTAACAGAGGGTATATAATGCTTTATCTAACGGGAAATTAATTAAAAAAGGGGGAATTAAAAATGAAAAAGAAGAAAAAAATCTTAAAGGGCGAAGAGGGTTTTACCCTGATCGAGATAATCGCTGTTTTGATCATCTTGGGTATCCTTGCAGCAGTGGCAATACCTAGATATGTCGATTTGACTGCCAATGCCGAGAATAGAGCAATAGATGCTGGAATATCGGAGCTCAACGGAAGGGAAGCCCTAACGTGGGCTAACATAAAAATTTCCACTGCTGGGTGGGCGGACGATGCCACTACCTTTGCTGCAGTGAGTACCGACCTTGGAGCTGATTATAGTTGGTCTGTAGCCGCTGCCGTAGGTGGTGGAACACTCGATTTTGGAAGCCAAGCCGTTGCACTAACTAGAACCGCTTCCACTAACACAACACCGGGCAGATGGTCACGATAACCATAAAAATGATCCAAATATAGGCTGGAAGAATTGGGGAACTATAAAATATTTAGCGGTAGCTTTTGGGGCAGTGTGTGAATGCTGCCCCCTTTTTTTGTATTCTGAGTTTCTGGGGCTTATTCCTTTTTAACAAATTACCCATATCCTAAAATCCTTTGTTCTGATACCTGCTTTCCTCCACGTCCCTGTGTGGCCAGTACCTCAGCCCCGTGATTTACTCTTCAGAACTGTACTCTCATATTGAGATTTTGCAATTTTAAATGTATGAAAAAAAGACTTGGCTGTGTGGCAATTTAACAAGGCAAATTCGAGGTAGGCAACTATCATAGGCTTAAGGAGGGTAAAATGAAAGAACATGATGATCGGGATAGAAGGAAATACCGAAGAGGCGATGCAAATATTGTCGTAAGTTATCATATACAGAAGGAGGATGCTAACTACGACCTTACTCAAACTAAAAATGTCAGTCAAGGAGGAATGCTCCTTACCACTAATCGTAAGTTTGAGAAAGGGACACGCCTGGATATGACCATGCAATTCCCTTTTTTTGATGATAAGATACGGGTGGTAGCTGAGGTTGTGGGTTCTAAAGAGGTGCTAAAGGATCTCATCTACGAAACCAGGCTTAGGTTCTATGACTTAAAAGGTCAATGGTCTAAAAAGTTGGATAATTTTGTCAAAGAACACTTAAAGCCCAAATCTAATGAATAAATTGATAAATATCCATTTCAAAAATAATAATGGCTTCACCATGCTCGAAGTGATCGCAGTATTGATTATTTTGGGAATCATCACGGCATTCGTTGTAAGCCGAGGTGTGAATAACAGGGCGGAACTGAGCAGTGAAAACGAGATAACCAAGGCTCATCTGCGCTATGCCCAGTGTATGGCCCTGGCCAATGATATCTATTCCTGGAGAATTACTTTTTCATCTGGCTCCCCTGATTATTACACCTTATCTAAGATAAATAAAGATGATGGTACTGAAACAAATCCGATAAATCTCCCCAATGAGGATTCCCCTACCCATAATCTACCGTCAGGCATCTCCATCACTTCAGGGCTGGGTGCAGTTACTTTCGATGAATGGGGCAGCCCTGGTACCATCACTCAGAGCATCATACTTTCTGACGGGGCCGGTAATTCCGAAACTATCACGGTAACAAAAAATACAGGTTTCATTGAGTGAATGAAATCGTTATTAAGAAATAGCCAACCGGGTTTTACCCTGCTGGAAATCATCGCAACTCTAATTATTGTCTCAATTCTGGGCTCGCTGGTGTACACATACTTTGGTTCAGCTTTCACGGAGAGTGGTACACCAATTGCCAGGTTAAACTCAGCGTTTGAGCTTCATAAGGCTATGGAAAACATCACAGCCGACTACAACAATCATACAATATGGCAAGCATCGACGAGTTATTCCATAGACGCCATTGTTATTCCAACTACAAAAAATTGGCATTTTTATAGATGCACAACTGCCGGAACAAGTGGTGCATCTGAACCTACATGGCCAACTGCTACTGGAGGTACAGTTACAGATGGAAGCATAACATGGACTGAGGACACTCCTCCAGAATGGGCTCAGTTGGCTATCTATTCCATAGGCGACTTTATTATTCCAACTACTAAAAACGGACATCGCTATAGATGTACAACTGCTGGAACAAGTGGTGCATCTGAACCTACATGGCCAACTACAAAAGCTGGGGCTGTCATTGATGGCACTGTAACATGGACTGAAAATGGCAAACTTCCCGTTTTAAAGGACAACATCGATGCATTAAACTACGGAAGCTATACTGTCGTAGAAAATAAGTATATCAAATTTAACCCACCCAGTAATCAAGAGAAAGATATTGTAAGTGGCGATCCGGAAAATATCCTCAAAGTGAAAATTCAAAATGATCTTGGCGAAACTTTGACAGCCCTGTTTACGAGTGAAGATTAAAAAAGTTTATGAAGAAAAATAAGAATTGCAACAATCGTGGATTCACCCTTATTGAAGTTATCGTATCTTTGGTTCTTGTGGGTATTATTGGTGCTATAGCAGGAATGGGTCTGGTTCAAATTAGTAAAGGATTTGTATTTTCAAAGAAAACCGCAGCAACAGCACAAAAAGGTCAAATAACCATATCCAGGCTTGTAAAAGAGTTTAGTGCAATCACATCTATCTCTTCCGGAACAGCGACATCAATAACATTCACGCGTGATCCTGGAGTAACGCATACTATTTCTTGGGCTGGTGCAAATAATCCACTTTTAATCGCTACAGATATCTTAACTGACAATGTAAACTCATTTAATTTAGAATACTATGATTCATATGATGACCCTTCGCCTTCTACAACTTATTTACCTTCTACAGCTATGATTGAGATTACACTGGAATTAAAAGGAGCAGATGATATTCCTTCAGAATTTGTCAATCGTGTATTTATGTATAAATTGATTGAGTAAATTATGTATAATCTAAATCAAAAAGGCGCAATACTGATAATTTTGATTATAACCATAACAGTGCTTTCAGTGCTCAGCGTTGGTATCTTATCCATGACAACAACATCTACCTTCAGTGAGCTTAATGCTAATAATTTTAATAAGGCGCAATATCTTGCCGAAGCAGGTATAAGGTATGCTATATTAAAAGAATTGCCAGACCCAACTGATGAAACCTATAAACTACCCAAGGGTGATAAGTTTCATGTACTTATAGCTGGCACTACACTCGAATCTACCGGCATCGTAAACGAAGATACTCCACTTGAGGCCATGTGGAAAATCACTCTATCTAATTACACGCCACCAACTAACGTGCCTCCAGTGTTCACCCAAGACCCGATTAGTAAGGCTAATGCCATTATTAACCAACCATACACAGGTCAGACACTTGCTGGTTCGGCCACAGATGCAGACGGTGACACTCTAACCTACTCAAAGGTGACCGGACCTGCCTGGCTGAACATTGCTCCTGACGGCGCCTTGTCCGGCACGCCCGGTTCTACAGGCAATAACAACTGGACAGTTGAGGTATCCGACGGTAGGGGCGGTACGGACCAGGCCACTTTGAGGATCAACGTTAAGAAAAAATAAGCCTATTTGCGATAGTACACACATGTGCAGTGGCGCTAAAGATATTTCTGTTGTGGCCTCATTGTAAATCTGAAACTTCTCCTCAGGTGTTAGCTGACTTCTCTTTCTGACCTCATCCATATCTACACCTCCATGGTTTCTGTTTCTTATTTCAGGTCCATGGAGATTACAACCAATAGAAGTGTTTAGAGATATAACCCCTTAAGTATATACAGACTCAGAATCATTTTAAGACTCTGCTTTTTCCAAAATATCTACATGTTGTATCTGGGCTGTTTAGCTCAATAATGTTGATTTTGCTTTTACTAACCTTGAAAGAGAGAAATAAAAAAAATTAAAGATTGCAAGATCTAATCTACAATAATAGGAGGCTCGCTGAGGGACTTCGAATCAATTGAGGCCTGTAATGAGGCCAATCCTCAAGTGACCATGGTATTTACCGGCCAGAGAGCATTTAAACATTAACCTTAATGTTCTTA
>Ga0164321_10000174_pt1 | contig 10285 bp, 8 predicted proteins | sample GuaBasSediGuay12_FD_121799 | JGI IMG/M metagenome (GOLD analysis project Ga0164321, IMG submission 121799) | Subseafloor sediment microbial communities from Guaymas Basin, Gulf of California, Mexico - Guay12, Core 4567-28, 21-24 cm | ecosystem: Environmental > Aquatic > Marine > Hydrothermal... | reverse complement strand
GTATATGGACCTTGCGCTTACAGACGAACAAAAAGCTCGCAAACAGGAGTTTAATGACGTATGCAAAGAACTGGAAAAAAAGAAACCGCCAAGCTTTCTGGGATTTGAGACCATCTATGAATATGACGAGGCTTGGGAGTACAACCTATATTGTGCCAGAGAATTTGCCAAAAAGGGATGGCTTGCCCTGGGTTGGCCACCAGAATATGATGGCAAAGGAGACATGATGGACCGCGTCCTCTTTGCCGAGGCCCGAGGATACTATGGCATTCCCGGAGTAGATATCTTCGGAGTGCAAATGCTCGCCCCGACCTTGTTGCAGGCTGCAAGTGAAGAGATAAAGAGAGAATTCCTGCCACCTATTGCCCGGGGAGAGGTTATGTGGTGTGAGCTGTGGAGCGAGCCCAATGCCGGCTCAGACCTGGCCTCTCTGAGCGCAACAGCAATAAAAAAGGGCAACGAGTACATCATAAATGGGCAAAAAACCTGGAACACCGGTGCTCACAAAGCTGATTGGGGTTTTGGTGTATTCAAGACAGACCCGGATGCCCGAAAGCATCATAACATGACCTTCATTCTACACGATATGAAGACGCCAGGGATCACCATAAGGCCAATTCCATACCTGGATGGCCATGCTCCTTATTGCGAGGTTTATTTTGACGATGTTCATGTGCCAGCCAAAAATATTGTCGGCCAGGAACACGAAGGCTGGGCTGTTGTAAATCTTCTGGCTGGTTTCGAGAGATCCGGCATAAACGAAATCGTGAGCATGATCCGTGGGCTAGAAGACCTGGTGGAATTCTGCAATAAAACCAAACGGCACGGGCAGCCACTGGCCAAGGACCCGCTTGTCCGTAATCGGCTGGCTGAATTAGCCTGCGGATTAGAAGCAGCCCGCGCCCTGGCATACCGTGTCGCTGATCTGCAAAATAGGAACGAAATGTCCCTGATGGATGCCTCGGCAGGTAAAATTTTCTTCAGTGAACTGGGCGAGCGGTTTGCTTTTCTGGCTACGGACATTTTAGGTCCCTACGGCCAGGTCAAGACTTCAAGATGGGCTCCCTTAGACGGGGTATGGGAGAGGATGTTCCACGAACATTTCATTACTACCATATCCATGGGAACAAATGAGATACAAAGGAACATAATCGCCTGGTACGGCCTCGGCTTACCCAGGATGAGATAAACCAAGCTTCGATAAGGAGGAATTATGGACCTTAGATTTACTGAAACACAAGAGATATTGAAGAAAATGGCACGGGATTTTCTTACTACAGAATGTCCTAAGACTCTGGTAAGAAAACTTGAACAAAGTGAGGAAGGGTACTCCCCCGAGGTCTGGAGGAAAATGTCTGAGCTGGGCTGGATGGGCCTTATCATACCTGAAGAATACGGAGGTATGGGCTACACATTCCAGGACCTTATCGTCCTCCTGGAGGAGATAGGCAGAAATATTCTTCCTGGCCCATTAATAGCGACTATAACTAGCGCTTTCCTCATACTCGAGGCGGGAACTGAAGAGCAAAAGAAGGAATTGCTTCCCAAGATAGCCCAGGGTGAACTAATTCTTACCACGGCTCTCCTCGAAAATGAAGGCGTCTTCGATGCTTCTGGAATCACGATTGAGGCAACACCAAAAGGAGACGACTGGCTAATAAATGGTACAAAGCTCTTCGTGGAAATGGCCCATGTTGCCAACCACATCATCTGTGTCACAAGGACAAAGAATGGAACTGCGCTCGAGAAGGGCATCACCCTCTTTATTGTCGACGCCAAGACTCCTGGAATAAGTTATGAGGTAATGCCTACCATCGCTGCAGATAAGCTATGCGAGGTGCGTTTTCAGAACGTCACTGTGCCCAAGAAAAATATGCTTGGTAAGATAGATGAGGGGTGGCCCATTGTGGAAATGATGTTGCGCAAAGGTGCCATCGCTAAATGTGCCGAGTCCCTGGGCGCTATAGAGACTTGCGTAGAAATGACCGTGGCTTATTCTAGAGAAAGGACTCAATATGAGAGGCCCATAGGCGCTTTCCAGGCACTTCAACACAAGATGGCTGACATGTGGACAGCGATGGAAACCAGCCGTTATCTGATTTATGAGGCAGCCTGGATGGAGTCGGAGGGCCTTCCCTGCGCCAAAGAAGCCTCTATGGCAAAGGCATATGTCAACGAGGTCTACAAGGATACCGCCAAATGGGCAGTGAGAGTACACGGAGCAATCGCTACCAGTGACGACCACGACATACCCTTCTATTACCGCAGAAGCAAGGCCGCAGATATTGCTTTTGGCGGCACTGACTTCCACAGGGAGATAGTTGCCCAGAAAATAGGGTTGGCCTGAAATTCCGTATTGCAGTGAGTAGCTTATTAGTCCTCAGCTTTGGCTAGCTGAGTTTGCTCGTCTATATTTGATCTTGTCTGGCGACTCAGAAAATTTAAGGTTTGGATATTCTACGCGACAAAGTTAGCGATTTCTAGCGATCACAGAGCCTGTGGGCTGCGACATTGAACTCGGTATCTGTACAAGTTGGAGAGAGCTTTAATTGCGGCACCAAGCGCGGGATATACTGGGAATCGTTCGAGTTCAAAAGCCTTTTTAACCAGCAAGTGATACCTTCTATCCTCTTCATCTTCCGAATAAGCATCAAGTGAAACGCAAATCATTACAGTCTTGCACATCTCATCTCGAGCATATATACACCCCTGGACCATAATCTTAACAAGTTCCTTAAGGAAGTTTTCAAATGCTTCTCCCAACGCGTACCGCAGGTAACGCACTTCATCAAAATGCAGAATTATTGAATCAATATTCTTATCGTGAGATAAGGATCTAATAGCATCTCCAAGTGTCCCTCTTTTTCCAGGCACGTTATAGAATATTGGCCAGGCATCCAGGGGATTATTTATGCTTGTTCCCGCTAGTGGAACCATTTCACGCAACTTAGCTAGCGTTTCCTTTGTGAATCGAGGGACTTCCAGTCCTGCTTTTACGCATAAATCAGTTTCAAGCACGCTAAAACCACCGGAGTTGGTAATAATAGCAGTCCCCTTCCCCGACGGGCGTGGAGCACAGGACAATGCCAGAGCGGTATCAAGTAGCTCATCGAAGTCTTCCACCTGGACTACGCCGGCCTGTCTGAACAGTGAACTCCAGATTTCTGGTGAACCGGCTAGCGAGCCTGTGTGAGAAGACGCTGCCCGTCTGCCGTGCTCGGTTACTCCTCCTTTGAGTGCCAGTACCGGCTTCTGTCTTGCCGCTTCAGTCATCGCTGCCCTGAGACGCTCACCGTTTTTTGTCCCTTCCAGATATAGAGCAATGACCTCAGTTTCGGAGTCATGCGTCAGGTATTCCAAGAAGTCGGGACAGTCCAGATTTATGGCATTCCCGTAGCTGATAACTTTACTGAACCTTACATTCCTTAGCTCCCCGATGGACAAGAATTGTTCGGCGAAGGTTCCGCTTTGTGAAATGACTCCAACCGGGCCCTCCTTGGTTAAGATTCCTGGCACGAAAGCTAAGCCGGACTTTGGGCAACATATTCCCATGCAGTTGGGACCAATTAAGCTAACTTTACCTCTGGCTATCTGCCGCACCTCATCTTCCAAAACTTTCCTCTCTTCTAGTCCAGTTTCACTGAAACCGGCTGTAAATACATGCACCGCCTTTACGCCTTTTTCTATACATTCGGTCAGTACTTTCGGGACAAGTAATGCCGGCACTGCTATAACAACATAGTCAATCTCGTCCTCTATATCTAGGATGCTGGCGTAGCATTTCTTACCATGGAGTTCTTTGTATTTGGGATTAGCCAAGAACAGACCGTCTCTGAGTTTTGTGCCCATTAAAGCCTGCGAGAAGCCATCGCTGTCGGAAGCTCCTATTACAGCTATCGTTCTTGGGTTGAAAATATACTCGAATTTTCCTGGTTTCTCTGCTTTCAATACGAGCCTCCTAATTGCAGCGTGAATTGAGGAATTTTCGGACCGGCTTCAAATTAACTTGTAGTATAAGTATTATGAAATGATTTGGTCTTTTCAAAATCTAGATAATGTATCATATCTTTGTCAGCCTATCAAATGCACTTTTTAGAAAAGCTGTCGAGTAAATTACCAAGTGTAAACCCCCAAGGCACAAAGTGAAATTTACAACCCACGAACTATTTGCTATACTTCGGCGGAATCAGCCATGCATCTTCACTCACATAACACTAAGCAGCATGGCAATCTCAAAAAAATTGATGAGTTATCAGCCGCAGGTCATAATAGCCATGCAGCCTTTTTACCGCGGACTTTCCTCGCCTTCCACTTGAGTTAACTTAAATACTACTGAATAAGGAATATGAAGAATACGCAGCAGCATAACTTGGACTTTCTCTTCCACCCCGATTCGATCGCCCTTGTTGGCATCACGACGACCGAACCTCAACACTGGACGCGCACTTTTTTGGAAGGCCTTATCGAAATGGAATTCGACCGCCCTCTCTATCTCGTTAACCCCAAGGGAGGGGAGATCAAAGGTCGTAAGGTTTATACCAGCCTCAAAGATGTCCCGGGCAACATCGACTACGTAATTGGACTGGTCAATGCCCAGATTACTCCCAAGCTTGTTCAAGAATGCGCCGAAAAGAAAGTACGGGCAATTCACTTCTGTACAGCTGGCTTTAGTGAGACCGGTGAGGAATCGCGAATAAAGCTGGAATCTGAACTGACAGAAGTCGCCCGCAGAAATGGGATCAGGGTTATCGGTCCTAACTGTATGGGCATTTACTGCCCCAAATCACGCCTATCCTTCAGTCCGGCTTTTCCCAAAGAAAGCGGCCCAGTAGGAGTCATTAGTCAGAGTGGTGGTAATTCCATATATTTGGTCAGGCAAGCAGCATTACGAGGCGTCCGCTTCAGCAAGGTCGTAAGTTACGGCAACGCATGTGACATCGATGAAAGTGATTTGCTCGAGTATCTTACTCACGATGTAGATACCAAAATAATAGCTCTTTACATCGAGGGGATTAAGGATGGGAGACGATTCCGCAAGGCCCTAGAAGAAGCAACGAATGAAAAGACAGTGGTACTGCTTAAGGGAGGGACTACTGAGGGAGGCGCTCGAGCAGTCGCCGGTCATACTGCATCACTCGCTGGAAGCCGGGCTACCTGGGATGCCCTCTGCAAGCAGTTGGGAATCATCAGTGTAAGCAGCTTAGAAGAAATGATCGATGTATTGGTCACACTTCTGTTCCTGCCGCTCCCTGGTGGCAGGAATGCGCTGTTATTCGGTGCTGGAGGAGGAGCCAGTGTGCTAATCGCCGATCAATTTGAAAGCAGAGGATTTAAGGTCCCTCCAATCCCCCCTGAGATGGTTGCGCAAATAAGTGAATTCACTCCCATCGCAGGCAATATCTTGCGAAATCCCATAGACTATTCACAAGCCATGACAAATATTGAAGGGGTAATTAAAACCTTCGCTATATTGTCAAGGTGGGAAGGGGCTGACTTCTTTGTTATGTTCATCAGGATAGGCCAGTTTACGGGATCTCGGATTTCAGATCACCAGCTAGGTTATCTATTGATGAGCAGATTTCCAATAAAGCAGGGACAGTTACCCAAGCCAGTGGTCATGGTGATTGAACCCAGCATTATACCGGAAGAGGCTGAGGCCATTATGGCTGCTATTTGTAATAGTATCTTGTCCGGGTTGCCTGTGTACTACTCTTTTGCTACCGCCGCTAACGCTATCAATTTGGTGTTGAACCACTCCGAGAAACAGTCCGGAAAATTCTAGGCGAAGACTCGAGTAGCTGCTCTTTATTACAGTTGCCGGGCTGGCGAGAGTATAATACCCAAAGAAAAAAACAACAGTAACCCAAACACCTTAAAATAGGGGCCTCGAATTATGGGTTATATTTGGCTTTGTCCAGGATTTAACGTTTAGAATTTGGTACTTGATATGAGTACATCTCGGAATTATCAAACACAAGGCATCATCTTAAAACAAACTAAGCTGGGTGAATTCGACAAGATTGTCACTATTTATACCCCGGAATTCGGTAAGCTAAAGGCAGTGGCTAAAGGAGCTTGCCGTCCCAAGAGCAAATTGGGTGGCAACGTAGAACCATTGACATATAGTTTAATGTTGTTAGCCAAGGGGCGTAATCTCGATATTGTTACCCAAAGTCAAACAATAAATGGTTTCCTGGCTTTGAAAAGTGATTTATGGCGTATGGCCTGTGGTTTTTACATCTTAGAACTCATTGATTCATTTACTGTTGAGGGTGGTGATAATCACCCTTTGTTTGATTTACTACTCGATATCTTAAATCAATTGAGCGAGCCGAACAGCAATGAAACTCTATTGCGTTATTTTGAGCTACAGCTTCTTCATCATCTTGGTTACCGTCCCCAATTGCGCCGGTGTGTTAGCTGTGATTCGCCCCTCAAACCAGTAGTTAATTTCTTCAGCTCTAGCAAGGGAGGACTTTTGTGTCCTCACTGCAATTCTGAAGAGAATCACCCCTACGGGCAAACTGAAGCAATTCCACTAAAACCCTCCCTTCCCTTTTCGGTGGGAGCTTTGAAGGTTCTTCGTTTGTGGCAGAACTGTGACTACACCACTGCAAGGCGAGTCAAAATAAGCCCTGAACTATCTTCAGAGCTAGAGCGGGTATTACACGAATATATAAGATACATTTTACAGCGAGAGGTTAAATCAATGACCTGGCTACAAGAGTTAAAAAATGGAATTGCCCCATATAAACTCGGTACTTGACAAGCATGGTAGGGGGGATTAAAATCGCTGAATGCTTAATAGCGGTGGAGTAGCGAAGCAATATGAATGGAGAGTACTTAGCATCCTAAAGCAATCGTCAGTTTGGTTGTTCCCTAACCTGGAGCTTCTTTCCGATCATTATTTCATTGATTCATTGAGAAGATAACAAAGTTGGTTCAGTATTGAAGATAAAATCATGTATGTCGTAATAGCAGGTTTAAGCGATATAGGTAAGAATTTGGCGGGACTCCTTGTTCAAGAAGGGAATGAAGTACTAGTTATAGAGCGGGACTCTGCGAAATGTGCTGAAATAGCAGAGGGCTCTGACATCATGGTACTCACCGGAGATGCTAGCCAGAAGTCCACTCTCGAAGAGGCGAGAACCAAGAATGCCCATGCCTTTGTGGCTGCAGCTGGCGATGACTCAGAGAATTTAATGCTTTGTATGATGGCCAAGGAGATTGGTCCAAAAACCGTGATTTCTATTGTTGATGACGTAGAGCATACAGAAACCTTCAAGCAAGCCGGGATTAATTTGCAGGTTAATCCGGACATCGTAGCTGCCAAATACATCCATCGCCTAATTTCGCATCCTTATGTAAAGGACTTTATGTCTTTGACAGGGGCGGAGATTTTCGAAATAGAGGTTGAGGATGATATGAAATGTGTCGGTCAATGGGTTTCTAAACTTGCAACCCCGAGTGGGGTAAGGGTCCTCGTAGTGCAAAGAGCGGGAAAATATCTCCTTCTGGATACTGAGATACAGCCCAAGGATTGGCTGACTCTCATCGTGACCCAGGAATCTGCCAAAAAGGGGACCGAATTTATGAACAAATGGTTCGCCAAAGGGTAGGATTAACCCTACACATCATTGGTTCGTTCCTAAAATACTTCGCCATAGCATATATCGTTCCTCTGATCACCGCACTTCACTATGGCGAGGATTGGCGGATTTTCTTATATTCGCTATTAATCACTTTAACTGTCGGGCTACTTCTCGAATTTGGTTTTAAAACTACCAAGGTTATAGAGCGTAGCGATGGTTTTACCATAGTGGCTTTCACATGGCTTCTGATTCCCCTCCTTGGCACACTCCCTTACCTGTTTCTGGGATTGGGTTTTCTCGATTCCTTTTTCGAGGCTATGTCAGGATTCACTACGACCGGAGCTACTGTCCTCAGCGCCACAGGAACAGGAGAATTTTTCGCAGTACCGAAAAGCATCCTCCTATGGCGTAGCCTTACTCAATGGTTGGGCGGAATGGGAGTGGTCCTTCTCTTCATTTCTATCTTTCCCAGGCTGGGGGTAGGAGGTTCTCAGCTATTTGACCGGGAGTTTCCCGGACCATTACCTGAGAGGCTGCGTCCCAGAGTTAGAACCACTGCAAGGCTTCTCTGGACTATTTACGTGGGTTTTACTGCCGCTGAGATAGCACTCCTTTATTTTCTGGCCAGGCTCCCGCTCTTTGATTCATTTTGCATCTCATTCGCAACCATACCTACTGGCGGATTTACTCCCACCGTAGCAAGTATCGGGTCCTATGGTAATCCCCTGGCAGAATACATAATCATGATCTTTATGTTCCTGGCAGGCATGAGCTTCATAACTCACTATCACGTTTTGCGGGGAAACTGGAGAGCAATTAAAGGCGAGGAATTCAGGCTTTACTTGATTATTCTGGTGGTCGCTACTCTACTATTAATAGGTTCACAAGGCCTGCACTCATACAGGGAGGGAATGTTTCAGGCAATCTCAATCATGACTACAACCGGCTTCGTCACTGCTGATTTTAGCTCCTGGCATGCTGGTGCCAGAATAGTGCTTTTGGCTTTGATGTTTATCGGAGCCTGTGGTGGCTCTACTGGAGGGGCAATAAAAGTGGTGAGGTTTTTAACCTTGATAAAACATACGCGTGTAATGATGAGGAAAGCCATTTCCCCGAAAGCTGTAATTCCAGTAAAACTTAACCAAAAACCCCTACAGGAGGGAATAATCCGGGACATAATCTCTTTTATATTTCTGTACATTATCGTGGCTGTTGCAGCTTCAATAGCACTTGTTTTTCTGGACCTTGATTTAGAGACATCGATTTCAGCAGTAGCTGCTGCTTTGGGGAATGTGGGGCCTGGTTTGGCCGGAGTGGGGCCTATGTCGAATTATGCGGACCTTAGTGGCCCAGTTAAGGTCATCCTGACTATCTGCATGTGGTTCGGGCGGCTAGAATTGTTTACGGTTCTTATAATACTTTCTCCTCGCTTTTGGAAAGCCTAATCAAGCTACTGTAGAAGTTCAAGGAAGGTTTAGGCTATACTTCGGACTAGGTTTATGGTCAAAGTTGCTTTTCAAGGAGAGAGAGGGGCTTTCAGTGAGGACGCAGCGGCAAAACTTTTCGGTGCAGACATTGATTATTTACCGTGTGCCCGGCTAAAACAGGTTTTTGAGCTTACGTCGCAGGATAAGGTTGAATTTGGGGTAGTCCCCGTGGAGAACTCTCAAGCCGGCAGTATCAACGAGACCTACGACCTATTATTGGCGTATCCTCCAAATATATTTGCTGAAGTTATTCTCAGAGTAAGCCACTGCCTGATGGCTTTGGACGGGGAAAAGTTAGAGGATATAACAACGATTTATTCCCATCCCCAAGCTATAGCTCAATGTGCTGAATTTTTAAGCAACCTGAATGTCGAAATCATGTCTGGTTACGATACTGCAGGTAGTGCCAAAATGATAAAAGAGAAAGGACTGACAAACTGTGCTGCCATAGCTAGCAAAAGAGCTGCAGATATCTATGGCCTGGAGATTCTGGCACCGGAAATTGAGACCAGTGTTAACAACTACACCAGATTCGCGGCTATTTCAAAGCAGAAAGCTAAACCTGCGCAGAAAAATAAGACTTCTCTCGTGTTTGCTACTGAACATAAGCCTGGTTCTCTATACAGAATTTTGGGTATACTGGCTACCAGGAATATAAATTTAACAAAACTGGAGTCGAGACCGAGCAGGAGAGAGCCTTGGGAGTATGTTTTCTACGCTGATTTCGAAGGTCACCTAGATAGCAAGATTTACCAGGAAGCTGTAAATGAATTACAGAGAGAGGCTGCCTTCGTCAAGATACTTGGCTCCTATCCTCAAGCCACGTGAAATCCAGCTGCCAATAACCCTACTCAACCAAACTTGTTCGGATTCTGGTGACTTCATATCAGCTTTCCATTTGGCAAAATGCTATGCCGCTCTTATTACCAGTAAGAATAATGGAAATCGAGATCAGATCCGTGACGGCAACAAACAGGATCAAGTAAGTACTAGAGAGTTCATAGAATAACCGTATCAAGGCACTTCCCCAGAAACAGGACAACCCTTATATTGTTACAAATTGCCTTAACTATGGTGAGAGACGCCGAGCCGTTCCTAATAAAATTGGGCTATTATTCTTATAACTTCGCTTTTAGTTTCAAATATGTGGAAATCAAAGCTTCGGATAAGACTTTGGTGTCCGACAACACCGGCATGAAGTTAGTG
>Ga0164321_10000173_pt1 | contig 10316 bp, 9 predicted proteins | sample GuaBasSediGuay12_FD_121799 | JGI IMG/M metagenome (GOLD analysis project Ga0164321, IMG submission 121799) | Subseafloor sediment microbial communities from Guaymas Basin, Gulf of California, Mexico - Guay12, Core 4567-28, 21-24 cm | ecosystem: Environmental > Aquatic > Marine > Hydrothermal... | reverse complement strand
GACGAGGTTCTGCCCACCAGTACCTATGTTTGTGATTGGACTACCTCCGTCCTGGAAGCGGTAATCCCAGACAGGGAACACGTCATTCCATGCACCGTCATGATCTGTAGCCATTATCTCAACTCCACAATGCTAACGCACGTCTTCCCTTGTCCTGCTTCCAGGTTCTTGGCTGATGTGTTATAAGCTCGTACCCTCATCTCCTGACCGGAGGATAGGTTTACTACAGCGGAACAGCTACTGGCCTGTGTAGAGGCTCCGTACCCAGCGAATACTGTAGCGTTACCTCGCGTACCGACATCGGTACCATTCTGCTGAATCTGAACGTAAGAGTCATCTCCGAGACCCTGAGCTGCTACACTGATACCTGCTGTCACAAAGATAGTAGCCCCTCCTGATCCTGCTGTATAGATACCAGTGGAAGTTGAGAACGTACCTCTCGTCAGGTTGTCCACTCCTGTAGCATTAAACACTACAGTTGCTTCTGTCGCTGCTCCTAGAGCCTGTACCGCATTACGGTACCACCGTCCTTCCCCTAAAGCAGTACCAATAAGTGATTCTATAGGTACCTTTCGGTGTGCCATTGCGGAATCATCGTAGAATGCTACATGATCTAGCTCGCCGTCTACGGTAGTTTCAACAGTCAGTTCGTCAATATCCATGTCGATGGTAGCTGAAGCGGTCAGATCAGAACCTCCTACAGAGTAGCTCAGACCTTCTCCAGCCGTCAGAACTACTGTCGTAAGGTCGGCCCCACCTTGAATATTAGCTGCGGATAATGCAGCCTCGAAATTAGCGAAGGTGATCTTGCTGGAGACTGTACCTGTCAGATCTAGGAAGGTTACAAGGTCACCAGTAGCGATTGAAGTAGCTGTAGTTAATTCATTGAAGTCGATAGCCAGAGATATATCTGAGCTAAGTGCTCCTCCTCCAGACAGACCATTACCAGCAGTAACCGTTCGAGTAAAGGAAGTCTCATCCAAGTCAAGCGTAGTGTCGGTTAGAGTAAAACCAGTTCCTACTGTAAGGAATGTAGTAGTACCTGCCGAGTCATCCCAGAACAGGATACGGTCAGCGTTAGGATCAGCCAGTGCTTGAAGGTCCTCAATGATACCAGCCTGTCCCTGCCCCCAGGCAGTAAGCCTAGCGGGAGTAATCAGGACTGTATTGCTCGTACCAGCTTGTGCTTCTCCAGCAGTAGCAATATCTGTGCTGTCGTACTTGCTGGCGCCAGCCGTGCTTACAGCGGAAAGCTCAGCGTCAATGTCTGAGCCTTTGATCAGTTTGAGAGGGTCACCCGTAGCGAGTGCATCCTTTGCGCTATAATCATTTATCTGAGTGTAGTCTGCCATTATGCAATCCTTCCTACTTTAGTGAACAGTTCAACTTGCTGAAGCGCAAACTGGCCTGTGGTCGTCGTTTCAATCTTAACTTGGTAATACTGCCCGACATCCCGTGCGGGTACCTTAATGATCTGTAGGAACAGACCACCTGACCATTCTCCTACTCCCCACTCGGCTATGTTCCACTCCGAGGAGGCGGGATCTACTATCTCCTTGGTAACCTCTCCAGAGCCTTCCCTGAAGTCGGTACCCCATTTGAACTCAATGCCTGAGTTATTTCTTACGAAGATGATAGCACCGATCCTCTTAAGGATCTTGAGCCTATTCCCGAGGTCTTCCCCCAGGTCTAGCCAGGGTGAGGAATACTCGAAGCGTATACCTGTCGTACCACCACCGTCTGTGTCGGCACCACCATAGGTGTAGACCTCTCCTAGTCCTGATCCCATAAGCAGAGCCCCAGCCTGCGTGACTGCTAGGCTGTATGGCGCAAAAGCTGAGCCATCTGACTGCTTAAAGAACCACTGGAAGCAAGGGAAGATTCGATCTCCCTCCTGGTCACCGATAGCGTTCCGAACGTCGAAGGCGTAGACTACTTTCTCAGTCGGGATGCTAAGGAAGTACTTTCCTTCCTCTGGAGAGTACACCGATCTCAAGTCAAGAGGTGACGCCTCCTTCGATACATCCTCTAGTAGTTGATCTCGAACGTATTTAGATACAGTCCTGAGAGGGTTTGACTTCTCCTGGATCACACGTCCCAGGCTCTGGAGCCCATTACGTGACATGAACACGATATCTGACTCACCTATAGCGGTCATAGTCCAGTGTGATATACACCCTGTCCCTTCAATAACGTCTACCACTGCGAGGTCAGTCGGGTTAACACCAAGCTGAGAGCCTAGCTCATCTTCCCAGATGACGATGTGGTTCTTGCCGAACACCAGGACAGATCCGTTGAAAGCCGCGATAGCTTTCACTTCGTCCATACCCTGAGTCCAGATGTTGGACATATCTATCTGACCTGCTCCTGCTCCTCCCCAATCGGTCTCATCCAGCAATCCGCTGTACTTAACTGTCTGTCCATCAGAGTCGAGAACCCATACGCGCCCATAGGCGCACATGGCGATACCGTCCTTGGACGTAGGAATTGTGCCGCTGCTAGCAATGACAGTAGCAAAAGTGGAGCCAGTATATACAATAGGATCTTCACCATCTTGGAATCCTAACACTTTATTGTTGAAGTTCTGGAAGTACCATCGACCATCTGTTATGGTTAAACCTCCCTTAATGCTGGAAGGTGAGCTTATGTCGGTGTATATATTGTCATTAGTTGCGTAGATAGTCTCTACCGTACCATCTCCCTGGAGGTATTCATGCAGGGATTCTATCTGGTCTGTAGCACCCGTAGGTGTACCTGTACTGACTGCGTATCCTCCTCGTAAAGCGAGTCTGAGTGCATCATCTAGGTAGCAGTTCTTAGCATTTACTGCCCATTGAGGAGGCAGTAGACTTGTCTTCTGCTGAAGATTCAACCCCAGCCTTCCAGGAGTAACTGCGTCGATGGGTAGTATTTGCTTTGTCATACCGAGATAAGCTCCATGTTGTCTCCCTGCTCTGCGGCATCCCGTGCTATTGCATCGTCTAATGCCTGCATGAACCTCTGCTCAGAGAACAATCCTTGTGTACCTAGCTCCTCTCCTCGCTCCTCCAGAGCATACCATACAGTACCCATGACAATAGGTCTTACAGGTACTGAGATGTTGGCAGAGAGTACATTCTGCTGCGTAAAGTCAGCCCTACCCTGCGGTGTGATCATCGTCACTTGTATGCTCTTACTTCCGCTAGGTCGAGGGTTGACGTAGAGATCCATCCCGTCTCCTGCACTATTGTCCAGTGCGAAGTAAACAGGATCTTGATATTCATTAGGGTTTACCGTGTCACGGTATATGATCTCTGATAGATCAATCTCTATCAGGGGGTCTGGATTCGAGGCGTCTGTGACATCAAATACCAGGGGAACTACCGAGTGTCGATTAGCTTGGTAGATTCGTACAAGTCTGCTTCTCTCTGAAGCATTCGTTATCGTACCTGAGAGTGCTTGTGCTGGTACGGTAACGGTATAGGTTGTTCTTAATGCTCGCCAGTTGTGAGCGTCTTCTACTTGCTCCATGATCTCATTAAACAAAGCACCGATAAGTAAATGGTACTCAGAGGTGAGAGTAGTAGCTGCGCCAGGAATCTTATCCTCGCCAATAATCTCAAGCACACGGTTAAGTGCTTGTCGGTATGTAGTAGCCATAGGTTAATCCTGTGTGTTGAGATAAGAGGGTAGCCCCTCCCCGAAGGGAGAGGCTGGTCCCAAGGTAGTCCTACCTATCCTCCCATCATGGGAGCCATAGGAGTTCCGTCGCCTATTAAGTGGTCGGGACTACGAACGTAACGATAGAGCTATCACGCAAAGCCTTGACACCGTAGAGCATGTCTGAGGTGAAAAGGTCAGCAAGATATTCCTGCTTGTATTGCGTCTGAGAGCGAACTCCCAACTGCTCAACAAGTGCCATACCGTCAGCCTGGAAGCAAACACCAGCGATGTTGTCTTCGTTGGCAGAGCTATCTTCAACGATAGGTGAATTGGTCGTTACATATACGTCCATGCCGTATACGTCACCAACATAACCGTTGCGGATGCTGTTACCAGCACCAACTTCGCCAACGAACGCTTGCTCAGTGAAGCGGTTCAGACCCAGAAGGTCGAACTTAACGATAGTAGGAACTGCCATGACTCGACCCATCATAGGTGCGTCTACGTCATCCAGGAGCTTAACGAAGGTACGAATACCAGCGTCAGATATGTCCGTTGAGGCGGTCTCGTCCCAGATGGTACCGTCGCCTTCGCGGATCTCATCGAACGTAGAAGCCGTCTCCAAGACGTTGCCCGTGTTTACGAGTGAAGCAGAGCCGGTGTTGAACATCTCAATCCACAGGTCTTGGTCAACCTGCTTAGCGATTGCGTAACCAGCGTCATCCGTATAGAACGAACGAAGAGACTCAAGAGCCTGAACGCTAACGATGTCTTCGATCAAGCGGGAGTATTCCTTGTGCTTGTCGATGCTGATAATCAGACCGGCGTCCGTACCATGCTCCTGCAAGGTTACTTGCGTCTGTGCCGCCTTGTCGCTTGCTGCGCCACGAGTCGGGGTCGGAACCCTGATCGTATCGCCTTTCTTGCCGCGATGGTTGAGTTTGCGAACCAGTCCGCCTAGGACGAGGTTGCTCTTGTAAGCCGCGATAACTTCATCGGACCAGAGTTCTGGGATAAAGTTAGGGACTTCAGTTGTAATGATATGGTTAGTACCAAGTGCCATTTTACTGTTTCCTTAAAAGGTTGATAAAGGTTAATCAGTCACCCTCCCTTCAGCATAGGCTTGAGTAAACTCTTGTGCGCGTAGTCGGTATTCCTCTGGGTTGCGTATCTTGAGGTTGACTATCTCACGTCGAGAATACACCTTGCTGCTAGATTTAGGTGTACCTGAAGATGAGGATTCCGTTACAACTTGCTTTGCACGGGATACCTCTTGTGCCTTCCGATCATCAGCGGGAGCAGCGGTAGTGCGCTCCTTGTAATCGGTCAGAAGGTAGTCAAGACTATTATAGTCTTGGTTCTGGACAGCAATAGCTGCCATGTTTGCTCTATACGGATTGGACTGTACCCATTCCACAAAAGCTGGGTCATTGAAACGTTCGCTCGCATCAGGATGCTTCTCAGCAAACTGCTGCTCAAGGGTCTGCGTCTCAATTCGGTCAAGTCTCGCCTTAAGCTCCTGATAGCTCGTATCTTGAGCTAACCGTTTCTCGTAGTAGCGATCCATGACCTCCTTCGGATTAGCTAGTAGTTCAGTCGGGTCGATGTCGTAAGACTCAACCTCAGTCGCACCACCTTTCTCCAAGTCGGATACTCGCTTCTCCTCCAAGTCCAGTAGTCTATCAGTCATACTGCGGTACTCACCGAGTTGGTTATTGACTTCACCCAAACGCTTCTCAGCGTTCACGTAGGCTTCGGCAATCTCCTCTGCGCTTTTCCCTTTGAACTTATCGGGCATCTCGAAAGAAGGTTGTTCCTGTTCAGGAGCCTCTTGTGCTACTTCAGCCTCGATCTGTTCTACTTCAGCTTGATTGTTGATATCTCCTTCCTCTGGAAGGTCTACTAATATACCATTTGACATGATGTCTCCTTCATCCCGCCTAGAAAGGTTATGGGATTCTGTTTAGTTATGAGGGGGGATTATGAACCAGGAGCGGGACCGTAGTCACCATGCTCTTTGAAGGTCTTAGCCTCCTTATCCCTCTGTTGCTTGTGGACACGCTCAAAGCGGTCTATCGCCTCTGGTGAGGCACTGTCACCCATTGCCAGTCCCGCCCAATCGGGTTGTGGGGCTGTCAGGATGACTCTCGTAGCAATGCCGCCACAGTCACAGCCCACCACGACCTCTTCGGCCTTGACGAAACGCTCCTGTACGACACCGCACGATTCACATCGGTAGTCATGTAAGATCATAGCTGCAAGCTCTCCTCGAACTCGGCTACATCATCTGCTACCGTCATTTCAGATACCCTAGCCTCTAGGATAGACTCAAGATTGAGCACCATATTCAGTGCGTCTCGTTGTCCACGAGCATATACATGCTCATCCCAGGAGTTAGGGTTCTGGATTACATTATGTACGGAATCTGCCTGTCCCTGTAGGAACTGGCATAGGATCTCGTACCCTTCGCTGTTCAGGAAGCTCTCCCAGAGGTTGAACTCTGCCTGTTCAGCAGGTGTCATGCGCTGTAACGCATCGCTTTCAATACGCATAGTCTCTCCCTAGTGCGTTTACAGATCAGTTGTATGTGGTATAAGTATGGAAGCCTTCTGCACTCCCTCATTAACAATACCCAGGCTTGTAGCGTTATCCTCTATGCTTTGGTTGATAGTCAAGTCTACTACGTTGCAGTTTCCTGTGCTGAAATCATCCACACGAGCGATACCTCGTATCGGCATGAATCCCTCAGTGCAAGAGGAGTCTACTATAACTACTCCAGATGACATGTCGATACACACATCACCATCAGCGTTAGGATCTGTGTGATTGTGTAGCTCGATAACACCTGAATAGTTTCTTAGAAGTAACTGGCCTGCTCCGTTAAAGTCAATTATAGGGTTAGGTTGTCCTGCTAATGTGTTCGAGAAGCAGTCTAGTATGCCTAACAGGGTACCTGAATTGAGTGTTATTGTTCCGTTTAGAGAACATTGAAACAGAAATCCTGAAGTGAATGAGATGTCCTGTATAAGGCATTGCCTGTAGATGTTGTTCCCGTCAAGAGTTCCTTCTACAGCGCAGAACTCGAAGTCGCAGTTTTCCAGGTTTGCAGACGGGTCTATTGTTATCAAGATAGTCGCTGGGGAGTCTGTTGTGAACCTATACCCTGCCGAGAAGTCAACCGTTTGTATGGTCATACTTTCGAGTATACGTATCTGATGCAGACCTTCTCTATCTGCTATAATCTTTGCATCCGCCAGATTGTCTACTGGTGTGCTTCGTGTGCCCAGAGGTACGGTAGTACCGCTTTGACCGTTCGAGGGAGATACACAGACCTCACCTTGGAAGGCTGCTGAGAGCAGTGTGCTTAAATCCTGTAGTCCTGCGGAGTTAGAGCTTGCCACAGAAACCTGGTTAACGTTAGTCACGTCGGCAAGATTGGTGTTTGCGCCTGTAAGGTTTACCCTGTATTGATCGTCCTCGAAGGTGACGGTGTAGCCGTTAATTAACTCGACCACTCTAGCAAGTACAACACCACCAACCGATATAGGTCCTACGTAATTATGCGTAGTTTCATTAACAATGCCGTCGAAGTCATCCTCGATGTCTCTCAGAGTCTCATGGAAGAAGTCCATGTTTAGCTGGTAGATGAAACTCGGGGTGCTCTGAATCAGGATCATATCCGCCTTGTTGACGGTGATAACCTTAGTCGGCCAGTCTATTGTAATAGCCATTAGACCTCCTTAGTTGGTCCCATCCCTACTCTCTGCATCTGGAAAGATATCTGCTTAGCTCTGAGGACCTCAGCCTCTAATATAGCTTGTTTCGCTTGCAAGTCATTGCAGACATTCTGTAGCCTGCCTAGTTCTGCCCATAGTTTGTTGAGAGCATTTTGTATAGCTTGATTGTTTCTGTTCGTTACATCACTCATCTTCGATCATCTGTAAAGTAACATCTAGCCCAGTTGACGAGATAGTGCCAATGATAGGCGCAGTCTTGTATAGTGAACCTGGGGTTGATGACTTACGTGCCCTCCCTGTAACAGGTTGCGGGTTCGTATAACTGAACCCTGTATTCTGTATCACCCCTGATACATCGGTAAGCCCTGTGACTATGTCCGTTCCGGCTGCTAAGTCTCCTCCTGTATCAGCCTCTAGCAGAACTCTGGCATCCTGTATTGCGGTTCCCGAGGTATCCAGAACTGTAACCTTTACGGTCACCGTGTTGATTGCCTGAGCAGTTCCTGCGTAAGGCGCTCGTGTATCCAGAGTTGGTGTGTTACCACCGGATACATTGAAATCAACGTCAATCGTCGTTGTGTCTGTATCCATATCTATATCAGAGGTAGCAGTATCAGTCGCACCACCACCACTGAAGTTTATATTGGTTAGAGGAATACCAGAAGCACCTGTTAAGTTGGTCGCGCTGTTGTGAGTGAAGTGTATGCTATGACCTGTGCCATCTCCGAAGAAGGAGCAATCCTCCATATCGGTCTCTTCATCCCACTCGTACATCCCTGCGGCTGCAACGCCATTCCTAAAGAAGCACTCTCGCATGACTGACCCTGTGTCTGTGATCTCTCCACAACCCAGGAAGGTGTCTCCTGTGTATGTGTTCCCACTGCCTCCTAGACCAAGGGTTGTGCCATCGAAACCTCTCCACGTTGTAGTATCGCTAGTCACGTCACCAGCAGAAACAAAGTCGATCTCTTTATCAGCGTTAGTGCCGTTTATATCAGCATTAGACTCGGCGATGATAACGTCCCGAGTAAACTCGATAGGATCTGCGTCAGCAGATGTGATACCAGTCAGCGTTAAGGCTGAGTCTGTATTACTACCGTCATAATAGGAAGGTTCTTCGAATACCACAACCTCATCAGTCGAAGCATGTCCTGTAGCGTCTGGGCTTAAAATCACAGGGCATCTAACGAACACTACACCAGCACGTTTCTGTACAATTCCATACAGCGATGTGTCGTCCCAATTGTATAGCTCATCCCACAAATTGGTGGTGTTTCCAGATAGGGTAAGTCCCGTGTTAGGAAGAGACAAGACCTCATCGACATAGACGTTTGGGTCACCACCAGAGGAGGCAGCAGCGTCTACAACAATACCTACGTACTGTATTAGCTGTAGATTAGCTGCTGTACCGCTGTTTCCAGACTCAGCGGTAGCGGTGTCGATAGTAGCTTCTCTCCAACCACCTGTGTAGGTATCAGAGCCGTCTACGTACCAGTCTGACTCATTGCCAGACGTATCTTCTATTCTGATCCTAGCTCCACCCGCTGCCTTAGTGCTTGCAAGACCACCGTTAACAAGCCATCGCACTACTAATATAGTGTTACGCATATCGGTACCGGCTGCATTCACTTCAAAACCGAATCCTTTCACTCCAGTGAATTTACGTCCCTGTGCAGAAGTGCCTGACAGAAATGTCGCTGTGGTGCTTCCGGAGCCACCACCAGTTGCCCAATCTTGCCAGCTTCCTCCACCATTCTGAGTGTGGACTGTTAAGCCTGATACCGATATTGCCATGAGTCACCTTTACTCGTCTGCGGTACGGATAACCGTGGTTGTCCCTCCATTGGTTCCAAGAGTACCTGTCGTTTCAAACGTTTTAATACCCGCTAAGTCACCGGCAGTACCACCGTCCCTGACTCGGATAAACATATTCCTGTCACTGTCATATACCACGGTAACATACTCTGACGCGCCCGTAGCCAGTAGATCAAGGTAAGAGATAAACGCATTGTTAGAAGCAGCCGCTGACCATGTGCCAGTGCCAGTACATCCCGTAAAGTCGATCTCTCCACTACCTGCTGTAAAACCAGTGTAGTTGATTATCTGAAAGATACCGTTCGAGTCTAGCACTCGAATTGTACCGCTCGTGGGAGTGTCCTTCTCTGAAGGCTGTCCTGTACCAATAGTCTCTGTGTTGCTCGCTAGAACTACGACACCAGCACCAGATCCAGCAGAGGATACAGAGCCAGCGGTTACAGTGATAGCCTCGCCTGTGGCAACTTGACACTGATCTTCTCGTAACCCAGTTCCTGCGTCTCTAGGTCCGAGTAGTATTCTATCCTCACCGGATACAACCCCGTCGATAAGGTACGTGACGTTGTTTGGAGGCTGGTTTGTGGTACCATTAAGATCCGTATATCTGTCGTTAGTACCTGTGTCGGCTTGCTCTAAGGCAAAGCCATATGCGCCGATTACTGCCTGTCCTGTCGATACACCGAAGAACGGAGCTGATACCGTCTGAGATGTGTTACCTGATGCGGTGAATGTAGCACCACCATTTCCTGTAATAGTACCGCTGGTAGGAGCTACACCAGTCAGAAGCTGAATCCACATCTTAGTTGCTGCCGTGGTAGAGTCGATAGCTAACAACTGACCTGTACCGCCAGTCCAAGACACAGACTCAGGTTCTACGAACGTACCTGCTGCCTGTGTTCCTTGGATCTCGTGAGTAATACCTCTAAAGATGTTACCATCGAGACCATAGAGAGTGCCATTAGGAGTTGCATCAGTAGATCCCGACTCACAAGCAGATAGCCACTTCAGTCTCTCGGTAAGCTGATTCGTGGTAAAACCAGCTTTGTTCCACTCGGAGTAGTAAGGCTCATCAGAACCGTTACCGTCGATATCAATCAGTCGATAACCTTCGGTGTTTGTGAT
>Ga0164321_10000172_pt1 | contig 10319 bp, 9 predicted proteins | sample GuaBasSediGuay12_FD_121799 | JGI IMG/M metagenome (GOLD analysis project Ga0164321, IMG submission 121799) | Subseafloor sediment microbial communities from Guaymas Basin, Gulf of California, Mexico - Guay12, Core 4567-28, 21-24 cm | ecosystem: Environmental > Aquatic > Marine > Hydrothermal... | reverse complement strand
GTTTTTGACACCATTATATTCTTCCTTAAACATTCAGATTTAAAAAAAAAGAGATAACGTCACGACTTGAGCCTCAACGACCTCAAACACACATCGATTACACGGCTCCTCACTTAAACATATGGATTTTGCAATCAAGACTAACATCCTCTTACCAAAAGAAAAAACCTTCTAGTTGATAGCAAAGACAATTTTAAGAAATCCCATATAAACCTTGTTCTCATGACGCCTCCACACTTAGAAAAGTCTTATAATTAATGAACAACTAGAATAAATCGTGATATTTGCGAAAGAGGGAGATCCATATACTTGCAAACTATTCCCATAAACAAACCAATAATAGGAAACGAAGAAATGAGGGCCATGGCAAAGGTTTTACGAAGTGGAATCTTGACAGATAAAAGGGGAAGTGGACCCTGTGTGACAAAGTTTGAAAATGCTTTTTCTAAGTATGTTGGAGCAAGATATGCTGTTGCCGTGAACAACGGCACCTCGGCTCTTCACGCCGCCCTTCTAGCTGCAGGAGTGGGCCTTGGGGATGAAGTGATTGTCCCGAGCCTGACCTTTGTGGCAACAGCAGAGGCCGTGGCGTTAACTGGCGCAACACCCGTGTTTGTCGACATCGATTCCCAGAGTTATTGTATGGCTCTTCCTGAGGTAAAAGAAGCGATTAATGCCAGAACTAAGGCGGTCATTCCTGTCCACTTATATGGCTTGACGGCAGATATGGATCCGATTATGGAACTTGCTCGGGATTATGGTTTGGTCGTCATTGAAGATGCCGCACAAGCCCATGGAGCGGAATACAATGGTCGTAAAGCAGGAGCGTTAGGGGATATGGCGTGCTTCAGTTTTTATGGCAGCAAAAACATGACGACGGGGGAAGGCGGCATGATTACAACGAATAGTCGGGAGTTTTTAAATGACCTTGGTTTAATCCGGAATCATGGGGAAGAAAGGTATTATCAGTCCGTCACGTTAGGACACAATTATAGGATGCCTGAATTAGAGGCTGCCATAGGATTCGAGCAGCTTCATAAACTTCCCCACTTCCTTGAGACCAGGAGGAAGAACGCAAAAACCCTTTTAGATGCATTTGATGGTCTGAACAAAATTCAGCCTCCGCTGATACCTACAGGATATAAGAGTGCATGGTATGTTTTCACTCTTCGTTTGAAAGGCGCGAATGCAGCTAAGAGAAATAAAGCACTTAACAGAATTCGTGAGAGAAGAGTTGGAGCTCAGGTATACTATCCAATACCCGTTCATAAAATGCCATACTACCAAAATAATTTTCCTCAAACACGGTTACCTATAACTGAGACAGCTTGCCGACAAGTTATCTCCCTCCCCGTCCATCCCAGTTTAAGCGAGAACGATATAAATCGAGTGATCTCCGCAGTCAAAGCTGCTGTTACATAGGCTTATATAAAACGAGTTGGTGCCCATGGGAACCTCATCAAATCGTATCCCCATTAAATTCTTTATCCAAGGGTTGGGCGAAGTCGAAGGAGAACTCGTTCGCTTTCGAGCTCCCAGAACCGTGGATGCCCTTGTGCGAAAAATGCCTATAGAAGGACGTGCTGCCTTGTTGAAAGGAGGCCTCTACTTTACTGTACCCTTACAAATGGGTCTTGAAAAGCCAGTAAAAACCGTTTCATCAGGCACTATCGCCTTTTGGCCTTTAGGGAGTGCACTCTGTCTCTTCTACGACGATTCTACGACCTACAGTCCAGTAAACGTGGTTGGAAACACTACTTTTAACGATGTTTTACAAGAGGTTCAGATGGGAACGATTCTTCGAGTTGAAAAAATGTAGTTTCTACGGTGTTCTATCCCGTAAATCGGTATAATTTTAAGTTACTATTCCTGGCCATTAGCTGGATTAATCCTCTTTGTTGAAGCGAATCAAGCAGGTTCTTTGCTACACTCAGACGAACATCATATCGAGACGCGACCATGTAAGGTGTAATAGCCTTCATCTTAGATATCTCCCCAATAAGTTCTTTATCCTCTACACCGGGAAGGCTGGCTCCCTCTGTTCGATGATTCAAGATATTAGCGCTAGTTCTTTTTTTTCGCGGCTCCTGCTTTTGTTTTTTTGTTCGTAATGTTTGCTGTCTTTCCATTTGTTTGAGAGACCGTTTCTTCGCACTACCCAATGATTTCACCAAATAACCCTTTAGACGTGTAAAATAAAAAGTTGATGGTTCCCTCTACTGCATCATTGCTTATTCTGCCATTCTTTTATTGGAACACCCAGCTCCTTCTCTATTTTTGATCGGTACAGGGTGTTCATTGCGCAAAAGGGGATTACTCGACCATCAGATACGGCATAGTGTATCCCACACCGCTCCAGCCGCTCTAAATCGAAATTATACGGGTCTTGAAAATGCATAATACCTACCATGAGAATTTTTTTCATGAAGTTACCCAAGGCGTCATACGAGGCTTCCTTAAACACCGATCCCAGTAATTGCTTAAGCAGCCCTAGTTTCGTGTGGCGTACAACGGCTGAAACCATTTGAAGTTGCGCCCGTCTCTTTGACCCCTTCAAAGCTGTGTCGCGAACTTTTTTCATTGCCTCAATAAATTCGTCAAGGTCAATATTTTTAGTTATCGAGACCAGTTTTTTGTCCGTTACAAACAGAAATGCAGCCATTCCACAGTGTTCGTGCACCGTGAATTCGGGGTACGTCTTTCCCTTCAAGGCTCCGAGGGCCTGAGAGATTGGAACGACGCTGGGCACTGGATAGAAGTCAGAGGCCTGAACTTGGCCCTCTGTCTGCTCCTCAATCAATTGGATGCAGTCGGGAATTGTGATGCGCATCTGTTTTCGCTTCTCAAAGTCTATTCTTCCCGTTATAGAGACGGGCTGAAAGTTGACGCATCGAATGACGTCGAAGTTTTCAGCGGCGAAGGCGAGGATGTCTCCTAGCTGGTCATCATTTACACCTTTTACTACCGTCGGTACTAAGACGAGGCTTGTCAAGCCCGCTTTGCGACAGTTTTCTATGGCTTTCATCTTGGTCTTCAAAAGGTCTCGTCCGCGGGTGATTAAGTATGGCTCCGGTGTGATGCTGTCAAACTGGAGGTAAATTGTACTCACTCCCGCATCGAGTAATTCCTGGCAGTATTCAACGCTTTCAGCCAGTTTGACGCCATTGGAGTTTATTTCTATGTGGTCGAAGCCATGTTCCTTGGCCATCCTGATGATGTCAGGAAGATCTTTACGGACCGTTGGCTCGCCCCCACTGAATTGAAGGGCGTTTGGCGGAATAGGTTTTATCTGACTCAGGGTTTGGAGCATGTTTTGTATGTCTTCTTTGGAGGGTTCATAGACGTATCCAGATACGGCGGAGTTGGCGAAGCAGATTGGGCATTGTAAATTACATCTATTCGTCACGTCGATTATTGCTAAGGACGGATGAGATTTGTGATTGGGGCACAGTCCACAATCAAAGGGATGGCCGTGCACTGGCTCTGTCATGGGGTTTTCTATTCCATTGCCTATTATGGAGTATTTCTGCGCCCTTGTGTATTCCTTAAAGCTTGACCAGTAAATGTCCTCAAAGTCACCGTGTTCAAGACACTCTTTCCTCATTAGAACTTGACCGCTTTCTTCGTAGATGGTTGCATCGATTACCTTGAAACATTCTGGACAGATGCTTCTGGTCTTTTTAATAATTTTCAATAGATGCCGCCACTTAAAGATGGGATATAGGATTAAGGCTATATAAAGGAGTTTCCAAACTATCAGCCCTAGTGAAAATGGGTGAACTGTGAGTACCCATACGCTTGGTTGAGAATAATTGAAACATCACCGTCAATGAGAGAGTTAAACGATCTTTGAAGTAAATTGGTTTAATGAAGTATGAGAGCACGATGCACAAACTCATTTTCCTGTTGGGAACCACCGAGACCAATCAAATATGCCCAGCCACACAAGTCTTAGGGTGAAGAAAGCGTTTGAAGACAAAATCGACCACCTCCTGGAAGAGCTTCAGCCTCGGTACTGTTAAAAGAAGGTTATACCGAGCGACTCAAAATTTGGGTCATTCAGGTGGCAGGAAATTCAACATTCTTGCACGGATTCGGGAGATGCTTGGAGAGATTGAATGGGAGTTGATGATTGTAGCAACCATGCTTCCACGAGCCTTTTAGGAGGCGTTCATCCCAAAACTACTTGAATTATAAAATCAGAGTACTTCTGTGAAATCCTTGGTGGTCAAGACTGTCATTCGAGATGGTCTGATACAATTGAATGGCATCGGAAAAAAAATATTAAGGAATAAATATTTGGCAATGATATAATCTTTGGCAGTCGACGAGTAACGCTTCTCGTAGGAATCAGACGGGACTCCAAGTATGTGACTAATTTTCAGTCCATCTCTGTCTTGTGGGCTTGGTGAAGGTATAATTTGACTATATGAGAGGACGCTGAACCGATATAATTTCTCCATTAGATTTATGAGGAACAGTTCAATCGTCAATGAGCGTTTTTCGAAATCGCGGTTCACCAATACAATTGACTAAAAACATAAGTATTCCGGAGGGGATAATATGTCTTAATCGTAAAGGGGCATTGATGATTTGAGGCTTGTTACCGTAAAACTTCCCGAAGCTCTGATTGATGGATTGGATAATCTAGTTCAGTCAGGCCTTTATCCCAGTAGAAGCGCTGCAATCCGAACCGCTGTACGAGATATGCTTAAGAGAGAGCTTTGGCGAACCGATGTCTAATTACCTCTCCCTTTTTTTCTCAATGAATTCTTCAACCCAAGCCTTTGCAACTTCGTAGGGAGCGTGTTCAGGCGGATGCTTGAAAGCGTATGCGGAGATGCTTGTTAAAGGTCCATAAACGCCTCGGTCTAACGCGATTTTTGTGGCACGAATGGCGTCGATAACGACTCCAGCGCTGTTCGGAGAATCAGTTACCTCAAGCTTCAAGTCGATTTTGACGGGTGTGTTCCCAAAATATTTTCCGTTAATCAAGATATAGCAAATCTTTTTGTTTTTTAGGAAGCTTACATAGTCACTTGGACCGATTTTCAATGGAATTTGGTACGGAACCATGGCCTGTACCGCTAGAGTTTTGCTCTCTCTCTTAGAAATAAGGCGGTCTTCTTCTATCATGTTTAGGAAGTCGGTGTCTCCTCCCACGTTGAGTTGATAACTCTCTTCCACAAGAGCTCCTCGATCGACCAGAAGCTTCGCCAGAGTTTTATGAATCACTGTTGCTCCAACCTGACTCATGACATCATCTCCAGCAACGGGAAGCTTGGCCCGTTCAAACCGCTTCTGCCACGAGGGAACTGAAGCGATGAAGGAAGGAATGCAATTCACGAAGGCGCATCCTGCGTCCAAAGCCTGTTCAGCATACCATTGGGTTGCCTGATCGCTGCCCACAGGTAAATAATTGACCAGGAGATCCGCTTCAACCTCTCGGAGCACTTCTGCCACGTCAACAGTTTTTTCATCTTGACGAACTTGGACGACGTCTTTCAAATACTTTCCCAAGCCGTCGAGGAGATTTCCTTTCATGACCTTGACTCCGAGTTTGGAGACCTTACAGAAGACGGGGGTGTTGTTTGGTTCGCTGTAGATTGCTTCCGCTAAGTCGTTTCCAACCTTTCTAGAATCCACGTCGAAGGCGGCGACGAATTTCAGGGCTTTCACCGGGTACTCTCCAAAGTTAACGTGGAGTAATCCGGGGATCTGCTCTCCTTCTTTCGCGTTTTGATAATATTTCACTCCTTGAATTAGAGCTGATGCACTGTTTCCAACACCAACGAGTGCAACTCTGATGTCATCCATACAAATCACCATATATTATGATGATAAAATATTATGATGATAAAATATAAAAAGGTTTCAGTATTTGTCTTAAAGTCAAGGCGTCCTTTTACTCTCTGTCCAAGCTTTCATTGAACGCCTTGACTGACTTCAACGGATCGAGAGAAAGTAAGATGGATCTGCCGATAATAAAATAGGAGGCTCCTGCATCAGCAACGCGCTTGAGTGAACCGCCTTGAACGCCAATTCCAGGAGAATATATGGGAATCCTGTCTTTTAAGACCTGATTGATTTCCTTGATTTTTTCGGGATATGTGGCACCTACTACAACGCCATCAGCACCCCATGAAACGGCTCGTTCAGCAAAGATGTTATATTGACGGTGTTTATAGCCTGTTCTAGAATCAACGACCTTCTGTCCATAGCCTTCTCCAGCACTCTTGTGACTCATGTAGACAAGGAGGATAACGCCTTTACCCGATTCCTTCGCTAGCTTAAAGACAGGTTCCAAACCTCCTTCCCATCCGATGAAGGGGTTTGCCGTCAAGGCGTCAAAACCCACCTCAAAGTAACGTCGGGCAATCTCTAGATTTGTGTCACCAATATCGTTAAGTTTACAATCAATGATGACTGGGAGGTCGAGGTCATGGGCAGCCGTGACCAACTGCTCTACATGAGGATGCAAGCCCAACGGTAAGACGAGGTGGCGATTAATCTTAACTGCACAGAGATGGGGAGCGAGTATTTCCACCGTCTGAAGGCTTTTGAGAAACAAGTCCTCTCGGTCACTAAGGATGTAATCTAAGGCTAAAACAATCTTTGAAGCATGGATTTCAGAGGACTCTTCAATGCGCGCTTGAAAGCATTTAGATGACATATAGATTTCCTCATGATATTATGAACGATAATCCTTTAGGTCTTTTCCAAAGAGGCGTCTATTTAAAGATTGCAATCCTCTACTACTTTTCGTTCACTCACACGTTATTAGAAAGCGGTTTGAGGACATAATATGGTGTGTTAGCATGTCGGACGAAGATTCCTAGAAATAGTATATGCCCTTACGTGATAATATCACCATTGTTATAAGACAAATTTAATATTTTCCTCTCGTTATTGGAGAAATGGGAGTTTAAGAAAAGAATGGAAGCGACTTCTTCGATAAAGGAGGTTCTCGCCAAAAGAATTGCAGGTGAGATAATACTTTCAAGTGATCCTGGAAGAACGTTGAGGAAGTGGAGGAAAATCTTAAACACCACTCAAACACGTCTCGCTAAAAAGCTTGACATATTTCCATCAGTGATAAGTGACTACGAAAATGGCAGGAGAACTCCGGGAACCCGTTTCATAAGGCGCTTCGTTTTGGCTTTGATATCTATCAACGTGGAGGAGGGTGGACGCTTTTTACAGGAATTCTCCCGCCTGGCAATAACTCCTTCCGACGCCATCATCGACGTAAGAGAATTTCCTGCATCTGTGGAAGGGTGGAGAATCGCTGAGGTGGTGAAAGGGGTTCCAGTTGCCTGTGAAAATTTGTTACAGAGGCACATTTACGGGTATACTGTTCTTGACAGTATACAATTTATTCAATCTCTTTCCAGAAGTGATGCGTACATCGTCTTTGGTACTACAACGGAGCGCGCTTTAATCTTCACCAACGTCTCTACGGGTAGATCACCAATGGTTGCGGTCAGAGTTCACCCTTTAAAACCGAAAATGATAATTCTTCACGGTCCAGAACGTGTTGATGCACTAGCGGTTCGCCTAGCGGAGGTGGAACAAATCCCTCTAATCCTTTCGAGGATGAGTTCCATTGACATGTTAGTGATTGCTTTAAACAAGCTGTATCAATCCATGCTCTCGCGAACGCCGACACATTAAATGAACAACTATGGTTTATTAACGTCGGCATTAAACGGGTGTCTATTATAACGTAATTCCTCCGAGGAATCGGTTAACGGACGTCGCGTAATAATCGTTAGTTCCCTTACATCGTCTTGAGCGTGGCTGCAGTGACCCTCATTAGCTTTTTTTCATGAAAGTGGGTGTGTTCAACAACGCTGGGTTCGCTTCGGTGATGATGACGGGGCATCTTATCTTGGTTTTCTGAGGATAACAACTGGTTTATCATTCTGATCTCCCTCCTCGTTTTCACCAGTTTGTTTACGAAATACAAGTAAGAAACGAAGAGCGTGAAGAGTGTTCTTTAGGTTAAAAATGGTGCAAATACGAGAAAAAACGTGATTGCAAATGTATTGATTAAATCTCTCGCAGCTCTTGGACATAGCGTTACGATATTGAAGTTGGGATCCATTCGTCCACCACGATCCACTATCTTTTTTAGGGCTGTTAGCACGGCTACTACAGACAATCTAGCCCACGGAAATAGGGCTTCTGAGTCGCAGTGAGCCTTGGCTGATAACGAATTTGAGTAAACACGTCAACAGAGATGTCTTCGGAGAGGCTCCTAGGTGAATTGACCTCTCAATTGGATGCATTTATCGTGGAGTTTACGTCCTTGGCTTTCGCTTTTAGTGGATTTAGTGTGGTAAAGACGTTTGAACTGGCTTTGTTATCCGGTTTTTTGGGATGAACGTTAGATAGAGTCTTGAGAGCCATGATTCAGGCACATTACAAGTGCCCTATATGCGGAAAAACCATTGAAAAAAAGAATTATTGTGAAGAAACAGTTGCTTTGATAAAGGGATAGAATGGTATAGATAATGATGTCATCAACTTGATTTTAACGTTCTTTGGAGCAGTTATTGCCATTATCCTCTTTTCTCTTAAAAGCTTTTTAGATAAAATCGTCGTGAACTATATTATCGATAACTTCACAAACCATGGATGAGCTTGCCGAGGGAACAGAAATGACGGGATTAATAAAGATGGTTGTCTTCGACTTGGATGGCGTGTTAGTGGATATCGATAGTAGTTGGCAGACAATTCACAGAGCTTTTGGCGTGGATAACGAAGAGAATTTTCAGAAGCATTTACGCAACGAAATCGACTACAGGGAATTCATGAGGTCGGACATTGGCTTATGGGGAAACCCTAACGCTACCCGAATAAGACGCATCCTCGACCGAGTGCCCCTAATGAAGGGGGTCAGAGACGTCTTGGACGCGCTCCGAATGAGGAAACTGAAGACCGCCATCATCAGCAGTGGAGTCTTGATGTTGGCCGAGCGGATAAAAGAAGAGTTGGGAATTGACCACGTCTTTGCAAATCGACTGTTAACCGATGACGAGGGACGTCTTCTGGGAGAGGGGGAAGAATTTGTAACCCTGCGAAATAAGGACGTCGTGTTAGAGAGGCTCTGTCGGGCGGAGGCCGTTAGACTCGAGGACTGCGCCGTGGTGGGGGACAGCCGATTTGACATCTCGCTCTTCGAAAAAGCGGGATTCAGCATAGCCTTTAATGCCCAAGACCGTGTAATCACTGAAGCTGCTGATGTGATAATTGAAGAAAAGGATATGAAGCTGATTCTCCCTTGGATTATCGGTTGCAGAGGCGCGAAAACCTATGCCTCGTTTAGGTATGAAACTGAGGCAACGGCGGAGATTATCATTAGCTCCATCTCTCCCGATAATTTCCCGGTACCACCCGGTTTATCCATAAAATCTTCTAGACAAAAGACCGAAGCCAAGACACGGGTGTTTTGTACCAAAGGATTTGGTATGTTACTTGCGACGCTTGATGATTTACTTAGTAATGTTCAACTTGCAGAAAAAACGATACAGACCCTTGAAGCCCTGCCAAGATGACAAACCTTTTTAATTCCCTATCGGTCTTCAATTTAAGTCTAATTATGCAGGAGGACTATGTTTGTCGAGACGACGAAAAAGAAGGGTTCAAGACAAATGGAGAATGAAAGAGTGGTACAACGTTAACAGTCCCGCTTATTTCGGAGGCAAGGTGATAGCCTTAGTTCCTGCAAGCAGTGCGGAGAACATGATGGGAAGGACTATCGAAACCACGCTGTATGATATCACTGGCGACTTTTCTCAACAACATTTGAAGCTTAACTTTCAAGTAATCCGTTTAAAGGGAACTGATGCTGAGACCATTTTTAAAGGCCACGAATACACGGGAGATTACCTAAGGAGCCTCGTGAGACGGGGGAACACACGAATGGACCACATCCTCAAAATAACGACGAAAGAAGGGTACATCCTACGCGTGTCCGTCGTTGCCTTCTCCGTTTTGAGAGTTCGAAAATCCCAAATTCTGAGTGTACGGAAGATAATGCATCGCATTTTAAATGAAAAAGCCAAAACATTGTTTTTCGACCAGTTCGTTCAAGAAGCCGTTTTGGGGAAGATTGCGTCAGACATATACAATGAGGCGAAGAAGATTATTCCCTTGAGGCATACAGGCGTCCGAAAAACAAAGTTACTCTCTTATCCAGCTGAAGAGGACGCTGATGTTGTAGCTGAAGAGGACGCTGATGTTGTAGCTGAAGAGGACGCTGATGTTGTAGCTGAAGAGGACGCTGATGTTGTAGCTGAAGAGGACGCTGATGT
>Ga0164321_10000171_pt1 | contig 10322 bp, 5 predicted proteins | sample GuaBasSediGuay12_FD_121799 | JGI IMG/M metagenome (GOLD analysis project Ga0164321, IMG submission 121799) | Subseafloor sediment microbial communities from Guaymas Basin, Gulf of California, Mexico - Guay12, Core 4567-28, 21-24 cm | ecosystem: Environmental > Aquatic > Marine > Hydrothermal... | reverse complement strand
TTGCTGAACCGATAAAGCGTATGGGTCTTGCAAATTCTGTTGGTACCAAGAATGAAATTGATAAACCGGTAAGAGTTGTTTATCTTGACACTAAAGGTGTTTCGGATTCATTTTCGTTTAATGGTTCTCATTTACAATCAAGATTGAAAGAACTTGGTGGAGAGCTCGATCCAGTAGGTTCATCTGTAAAAGATTCTTTCTTTCAAGTTGATCATTTCAATAGTGGTAAAACGATATCAATGAAGATGTCAACACTAGGATTAGAGAGAAAAACAAATGAAGATGGAGATTATCTTGGTAATAATTTCAATGACTTTACTCCAGATAACAATAATAAAACTGTCAACACTTCAACTCTTGGAGATGCTATTGTTGCTTATGAGAATTGGATTAAAGAAGAAAATCCATATATCAAAGTTGTAGATACTGATGTTACGAAAAACGAAATACCTGATGGTGCTGAAGTAATGTCAGCTGAAGATTTCTTGAGTTATGCAAATGAAGGTAAGTTCGAAGAAATTGAAAAGAGATCTCCTGCAATTGAATTTAAAAATTATAGAACGGTATTCAACTTACATAAAGATTTATCTAAGGTTCCTTTGTCTAAACAAGAAGTTAGATTAGGTTCACAGTTTACCGTTATTGCTTCAAACAATGATACACCTCAACAATTAAATAAAATTGATAATTTGATTGTAGATGTTTTAAGAGGTCAATTAGGTAACATTCCTAGTGAGTTGGCTAAAGTCTCTGATATGATTCAAGCTTCTTTAATGCAAGCTGAAGAGACTCAATCTACTTTTACCAAAAGAATTCTTGAAACAATAGTTGATCATAATGTTCAAGTTGAAGCTTTCAACACTGTAAAAGCTATTGCTTCAGATAAAAGTCTTGATGATTCTTTTGATCAAGTAGAAGCTATTGATAATGGTTGGCCATTTGTAGAAGAAGGTCATCCAATGTTTGAAATTCTTAATGATATCAAAGAAGATTTATTATCCGGAAGAAACATTAAGGATATTGAATCTGCATTGTCTCAAAGAACTACTCCTATTAAAACATTTGATCATCCGAATATCAAATTTTTAATGGAGAACACTATAAGCAGTAGGCTTACTAAAAATGGAATCAATTTGAAAGTTCCAGGAAACTTCTTAAGAGTTGTTCCAGATTTCAATGAGGATTTAGAATTCCATAAACCTGAGATTGGTAAGGTTTCAGATATCGCTGTTCCTTGGTCTATGTTTGCTGAGTCAGAATCTCAAGCTAATTTAATGTTAGAAGAGGCTGGCCCTGAAGGATTAAAGGTAATCGCTGTTCGTATTCCTACTTCAGGTAATACAATGATATTCGCTGCTAAAGTGAAATACTTTATTGATGGTAAATCAAATAACGTTTCAGTACCAGCTCAATTTATTGAAGTATCTGATTCTGACCATGATGCTGATAAGCTTTTCATTTATAGACAAGAATTAAATGATCAAGGTCAATTAACTGAAAGTCCTAAGACAGAGTTATTTAATCAATTTTATGAAAGAGTTAGTTCAAGTAAATTCATCAATCGTACTCTAACTGAGTCAGTTGACGTTGGAAAAATGAGAGAAAGAATTCAATCTGTAATTGGTAAAGTTGAGAATGTAGAGAAGTCAATTAGAACTCTTGAAGGATCAAGTCAGGTTGCAAATGCAATGAAAGATGGTCTTACTGGTGTAGGTATATTTGCTGTGGCCACTAAAACATTATCTGTAATGCATCAATCAGGTGTTACCATCAAGGAGCCTATCAATATAAACATAGGTAAAGCTGAAACATTTGTTGTAGATAAGATAGATATTAACGCTTTAGAGGATGCTGCACTTTACTTACAAGCTGCTTTAGATAACGCTAAAGAAATGGTTTTAGGATTCGGTGGTGTTACCAAAGAAAACATGGGTCAAGTTTCCGCTATGCTTTTATCTGGAATGAATGTAGAACAGATAACCTCTATATTGAATTCTAAAGAAGTTAAGATGTATAATGAATCATTAAATTCTGGTTCATCTTTATCTTCTGTAAAAGAGAGAGTTACACCATCTGACATAAAGAAGAAATTTAAGGAAGCTAGAAGACTTAAAGTATTCTTTGATAATTCAAAAGTTCTAAGTCAAAAAGATAAATTACAGCTTGAAGTAGCTGTATCTAGTGACCTTGTTAATCAACCAGTTAGCACAGAACTTTCTCCTGGTCTTTATAGAACAACAGAGAAAAGAGTTGCTGGTAGAGATGGTACACAATACTTTGAAGTTACAGAAGTAAATGGTTCTACATTCGTTACTAAGTTCAATATGAAGAGTGACAAGGTTGAAAAGTCTTTCATCAAACTTGGTGTTGGAACTGATGCTTTAGGTTCATATTTCTTAATAGAGGGTATCGCTCGTGAACTTTCAAATATTACTCCTATAGTTCAGTTAGATGCCGGATTAAAGAATAATGGATATGACAATTATCAACTTGAGAATAAGATTGAGAATCTAGGTAAAGAAGATGCTTTTGAAATATTCAATGTTGCTCCATTAAAGAATCGTATTAGATATGGTCATTACATGGGAATGAATAGTAGTCAAAGAATGCTTGAAGAAACTCACTTTTTAACAGAGCAGCCTCATGTTTATTCTGCTACTAAAACTGTATTCAATAACCTTTTCAATAAGGAGAACAGATCAGAAAAAGGAGTTAAAATTATAATGGATGAGAACATTCAAACAATGTATTCTCAAAAATTATTATCTCCTACTTTACAAAACATGAATCAAGCTGAATTAGATATTTGGTATAATGATTTTGTTAAAAAGATGACAGCTATAAAGGATATCACTTCAGGTGTTGGTTCTCAGATTAGCCCAGGAATGAGAAGAATTGTTGAAGAAAGATTAACTTCTGGAAAGCCTTTAAATGAACTTCAATCTACTTATGATAAGATGGTTCAAGAAGATGCTGCATTTGATAGCTTAACTGGAACTATTGAGTTCAATAATGGAGAGCAAATAATGATTCAAGATTTCTTAAAGGATAATATGTTCATCAATTATTTAGAAGTAAAACAAGTTGGTGATAATGTAAAATTAGGAATGAAGAAAACTTACAGAGGTCTTTCTGAAAATGAGCAGAAGCAAGTTGCTAATTCATATTCGGACCTTGGTTCGGTAATGCCAAGGTTAGCAGAAGAGATATTAGATTATCAGCTTCTAACGAATGGTCTTAATGATAAGATTGGTAGTTACGCTTCAATGTTTCCAGATTCAATTCACATAAGTTATCTCGAGTCTTTATCTAAAAGCACAGAGAATAGACAAGAAATATCTGAGACCACTCAAACTGCATTTGAAATTAATGCTGCTTTAAAGATGGTTGATCAACTTCCTTTGGCTACTAATAAGATGAGTCAGGATAACATCAAACAGAAGTACTATCAAAATTTTGATGGTGATTTGATGATTGTTGAAAAAGAAAATGATGTTAAAAGAATTGTTCCTGCGAATAAGTATGGTTCTTTTATGACCAACGGAACTTATTACAAGCTTGGTTCTTTTGAAGAATATGCTAAATTAAAGCTAGATAAACCTTCTGTTTCTAAACAAGAAATGGAAGAATTAAAAAAGTGTTTAAGAAAATAAATAAACGACATGGCTAAAAGTTGTCCTAACATTCATTCACAGGACTGGAAGAACTTAGTTTCTCAGCATGGTGAAGAAGGTGCATTAAGAATTTTTGCACAAAATGGTTACAGAGTTCCTTCAACTATTCAAAAAGATATGAAGCCAAAATTGTTTGGCAACAAATATTTATTTGATGGTACTGCAGTAAGTCAAACTTTAGAAAGTAATCCGGAATTAGCTAAGAAGATCTTAACTAAATTGAAAGAACAGTTTCCTCAAGTGAATGTTAATCCTGAATTGATGTTTGATGAAACTGGTAATTGGGTTGAAATGACTCCTGGAACAAGAGGGATGCATGTAAGAAATGCTTTTAATTCAGCTGTATCTTTTTCAAATGAAGCTTTAATTGAAACGGTGCCACATGAATTTGCACATGAATATATTCAGTTATTTAAAAATCATCCAGTTGTAAAGAATGCTTTAAAGGAAAACACTGAAGAAGAACTTGCTGATCAACTTGGTAAATTTTATGCCGGTAAAGAAAATGCCAGCTGGTTCAAAAAGTTTTTAGATGATTTGATGTATGTTGTTCGATCTGTTTTTTCTACACCTTCGGTTGGTGAAATTTTAGCTAAGCATTTTTATGATGGAAAGAAATTAGGTGAAGCTCAGAGAGGTGAAGGATATGTTTCTTATCAAAAAGCTCAACCTTCAATGGTTCCAAAATACAGTAAAAGATTAGAGGGCTCTGGTTTTAATCCGGACCCTAAGTTTCCTAGAACAGATATCAGTCAATTATTTCTCACCAAGGATATGATTAAGAAAAGATATGCTGAGGAAATATTATCTGACTTTACGAAAGTTGATGATTTTGATTATCAAGGTTTTCTTGATCATTTAATTGTTCATACAGATGCTGCCAAAAACGTAAAGCTTAGATTAAATAAAGGTAGTTCTGTTGATGTTACTGATTACAATCATGCAGAGCTAGACAGTAATATACTAGTGGATTTTGAGAACTTCATTCGTAATAAAAATGGTACTCCCAAAATTGAAAATCTAGAATTGCTTAGACAAAGTATGATGAGCTCTGAAGATTTAAATTTATCTGAAGAAAATGAATCTTATTTAAATATATTCAACAGAATACATCAGTCAATTGGTATGGCTGTGAATGGACAATTTGTTATTCCGGGGTACCAAACAATAGTTTCAGACAATATTTTTGCGGAACAAAATCAATTGATAGAAAAGCTTCATGTTGTAAATGATGTTAGAGCAGACTTCAATGAAAAGATAAATACTAAAGACACTTTTTTTCAGAAGGTTCAAGAGAAAATCCCTGAGCAGCTATCTTTTTTAAAGAAGTTAGATTTATCAAAAGTTTCACCATGGTTGTATGATGGTTATTTATTAGCTAAGTCATTAACTAAAAAAACAAATTTTATTTTTAGAAAATTATTTTATGACAGTTTAGGTCATGCTACTAATAGCTTTTATGATAATGAGAATAACTTTCAGGAAAGATTAACTATTCCTGGAAAAATTAAGAACTATAATATTTGGGGAACTGGAGATCTTGCAAATGAGAGTATTAGTGATTACGAAACTATTGAAGTTCAACTTTCTGATACATCTAGAACTAAACTAACTAAGAGTGAAGCTACATCATTGTTTTTGAACTTATCTCAAAAAGATACAGCAAAAGCAATTGAAAAGCATGGTTTCTATTTAAATGATCAAATTAAAGAAAGAAACATTCCAGCTTCAAAAGCTATTAAGTTATCTGAATCTGGAAAAGCTAATTTGATTAAAGAGTTTACAACCAATGAGGATTATAAGTCTGTTGTATCTGCTGTGAGAAGTGGTATGAATTATCTTCATCAGAAAATTACACCTACTTTCAATCAGTTAAATGGATATAAACTTGAATCAAAAGAAAATTATTTTCCGGCTTACTATGGTAAACAAACCTTAGAACAACGTAAAGAGAAAAAGATTATTGAACAGTTTCGTTCTGCTCATGCTAGGCTTGGTGGAAACATGCCGGTTAGAATTGGTGATGTTAAAACTATTTTGAATAATCATGCTGTGGCCAGTGGTATGTATGCGGCATATACAATTCCTTTGAGAAATAATAAGATTGTTTTAAATTCAGTTAGAGCTGATTATAAAGGAACTAATATTGAGTCTAGATTAGATATGGTTGAAGGGTTCTTAAATAAATTGGAGGATCCAACTTTACTTTACTCTTCTCAGGGTGAAAAAAAAATCACTCAGCTGATAAATGAGAATATGTCAAACTTTTCTGTATTCGTTTTAGGGTATAATAAGTTCGTTGTTTTAAAGCAGACTGCTTCATACATGGCAGCAAAAGAACATATTCCAAAAAAGTATCTTAAAGAATCAGGACAAGGAGTTGGTGGTATTATCATTCCAAAGTTGGCTCCTTTCTTTAAGTCTTTGAAAAAAGTTAATAAAGATCAGGATTTAGATACTGTTAGAAAACTTCTTCCTATTGAATATAGAATGGATGAGAATAATGAAAGCTATCAAGAAATAAAAAGAAACTCACCTTATTTGACTCACAGGTTTGAGGGTCACGTAAATAGAGAATTGTCTGAAGCTTTAATGAATCGTTCTCAAGGTAAAGACATTGTTGAAATTAAAGTTCCTGGAACAAAAAAGACTTTGAAGTTTTCTAAGACTAGGGCTATGGAAGGTATTAGAGTGATGGATGCTGTCACTGTAATGGATATCTGGAAAGCTACGAAGCTTTGGACTAATGATCAGATTGATAATGGAGAGCTTAATATTCAAAAAGATTCTAAAGAATATTGGGACCACATAGGAACTAAAGCAGAATTTGCAATTAAAAGAACTCAGCCAGTTTCTGATATTATCAATAGGTCTTTTGCTTCTTCAGAGAAAGCTCCAATACCAAGAACAATAACAATGTTCTCTTCAGCAACTCAGCAGATGGGTAAGCTTATGATTGATAGGGTTATGAATTACAACAACAATCCTTCAGCTGAAAATAGAAAGAAGATGACATCTACAATGTGGAACGTTATGTTTATGACTTCTCTTTATGTTACTGCAATTGACATGGTTAAAACAATGTTGATGCATGGATTTGAAGATGATGATGAGATAACAGAGTTCACAACATTGAGCATAATAAATAATATGTCTGGTTATTTTCATGGTTTCGGAACATTGATTAGATTAATATCTAGTAGAATTGACAATCAACCTTGGACAGCTACTATGCAGCACCCTATTGAATCTTTAGTTGAAGATGGTGCTGATGTTGTTGCTAATGCTATTTCTGGGGATTTTGGAAGGTCAACACGAAAGACACTTGATGTTATAATGAAAGTTAAAGGTATCCCTGGTTTTCCACTAAAAACGGCAGAGCAGTTATACGAGAGATAATATAATATTTGGAAGAAGTTATTTTTTATACCTAAATTTGTTTTGATATGACGTTCGAATTAAACTTTGATATTTGCCAACCTAATTGTGAGTTAATAACATTTAACGATACTACTGGCGAGTATATAGAAGGAGTTAACCAATGTTGTAAATCTGGGTATGGTTATCCGGGAAATCCTATAAAGTCAGATATTTTATCTACCGAATTATCTTTCACTTATCCTAATGGAGATGTTTATGGACCTTTAGTTGATTTGTACACAGTTCCATTATATGCTTGTGCTTCATTTGAAATATTGTCTACTGACCCTTCAGGGAGTATTGCTGTAATGGGGGATAATATGATGATTGGATATGCACTATTAATCGATAGTGAAACTCAAATGATCAATGATTTAATAGCTGATATTAACGCAAACAATAAAGCTGGAAAGCATACTTATCAAGCTTCAGCAAATGGTTCAGTTATTACTATTTGTGATTTATGCGGAGGGTTAAACTCTAATGGAAAGATGATAATGGTTTGTCCTTTCATGGTGGTAGTAGACAATGAAACAATAACATTATCAGGCGCTAATTCAAGTACAGGAAACTGTATTGATATTACGTCTGGACAAATAGATCAAACAGATATAGTCAATTGCTTTGATGATGGTGTATACGAAGTTACTTATACAGTGTATGAGGATGACGCACCAAATGATCCAATTGAACACAGCGTAACAAAGAAATTTCTTTTTGATTGTCGTTCTAATGAATGCTTAAGAGCATTAATTTTATTAGCGGCAAGACCTGATTGCCCTTGCAATGACAAGGACCTTCATAAGAAAATTCAAGAACTTAGAACAGATATAGAATCCGCAAGGGTTATGTTCGAAGAGTGTCAGTATGATTCAGCTAATGAATTGATACAAAAAACTCAAACGTTCTGTACTAACGTGTGTTTAGATTGTGAATAGATGGCTGTCAACATAGCAGTATTGCAGTATTATATCGACCAATGTGAGGCTAATATACCTCAAGGTATGGGTTTGAATACTTACATTAAACCTTGCTTCTTTATTTACGATCAAAATCCTGAAACTTGTACTATTAGAATTGAAGATAAAACTACTCAAGTAGCTTTTTATGATAATCAAACTGATGTACATACTGTTACGATAAGAATTTTTGATACTGAAGGTCTTCTTTGTTTTGAAGGTCCAATGAATCCTTTTGGAACGTTTAGTTTTGATTTACCGGGTTATGGTGAATACAAAGTGGAGATTGATATTAGATATACAATATTCTATATTGATGGTTCTGAAATAATCGAACATACTTTCCAGCAAGTTTTAATGTATTGTATTACGTGTGATATCTGTGGAGATTATCATAATTCAATCGTTCAGGATATTAAAGAAAGAATATCTTGCACTCAAGTTGAGATTGGTAAGCGTAAGTGTGTTGGTAGGAAATGGGACAATTTACAAGAGAATATTTATGCTCTTAATAATTTTCTATTTGCTCTTTGTAATTTTAGTTTTAATGAATCAGAATACGATATGATATCGGGTGCTGTAAAAGGCATTAAAAAAGTTTGTTAATATGTGTTGTAATACTTGTGGAAATAATTCATGTAATGGCGGTTGTAAAAAGAGCTGTGTAAAGGTACACGTTCCTACTACTTGGCACGGTGGAAATACTGGAATACCAGGTTCAGATGGTAGCGCTGGAGTTGGTATTGTTAATATTATTGACAATGGTGACGGTACCATGACTATTTTCTTGTCTGATAATACTCAATATGATATAGATATTCCAGGGGGTGGAGGTATAAATGTTACTGAAATTAATCCTGTTCCGGGAGATGATACGCAATGGGAGTTAGTTTATAGTGATCTTTCTACTGCAATCATTGATGCTGCTTATTACATTGAGAATAGTGGAACTGGAGTTCAAGCACTTCATAATCAAGCGAATCATCCTACAAAACTTAGAACTTTTAAGCCAAAAAATTCTAACAGTAAACTAGTTGTTGAATTATCCGGAACTACAAATGAAATTGATTTCAATGTCAAGCAGTATGGTATGCATGATGCTGTTATCTTTTTAGATAATAGTGGTGCGAATAATTACATGACTCAAGTTGCTCCAAGATATGAAACTGGTGCTGGTGGTACTCAGATTGTAACAAAAAGTGGTGGTGGTTCTCCTATTAGTAATTCTGTAACCGACTACATGGAGCTTGCTGTAAATCCAATTGATTCTTATAAAGCAATTCTTTATTACAACATTAGACAGTCTTGGGATTTAACTTATGATCAAACGTCTTATAATGGAGCTACTGGCTTAGGAGCTAAAGGTAGATTCCATTGTAGAATACCTATAATATTACCTAATTCAACTGGACTTGTTCCTTTAAATTTTTTTGTTAATGGAGATTATTACGGGATGAATCACACTGTTTGTACTTATGATATTTACAAAAATGGTGTTGATCAACTTGATAATAAGCTTAGAAGGTACGGTGAAAGAAAAGTTGCTGATTGTTTAATGGAATCAACATTTCAAACTCCAGACCAAGGTGCTGGTTGGTTGGCAAGTGGATCAGCTGGAGAAAAGTTATTTTTCAGATACCCATATATTGATAACTTAAGTAACCCAGGAGGTGGAGGTGACGTAGTTCAAAGATTTACTTTTGATGTTGTTGGAAGTATTATTTGTAACTTAAATACTGATACGGATACCTTAAGTGGGTTTCCTTCAATTAAAAACCACTAGAATATGTGCAATTGTAAATCAAATACATCTTGTGAAAAAACTACTGAACTTAAATATACAAGTCAAATTATATATGATGGTGATCCAATAGTTTTACAAAATGCAGGAATAAATATAGATCCTTGTGATAATTTAAATGATATTATTACAAAGTTTGCTGAAAAAATTGAAGAATTAACTACACCATAATTATGAATGATTTCGAAAAATTATTTGGAGAATTTACTGCTGTAACAAATGAAGAGCAGATTCTTATTAGAATAGCTGAGCTTATTTCTAGCTCTGGCTCTGTAGATTTAAGTGTTATTGAAGGATTACTTCAACAAATTGCTGACAATACAGATGATTTAGAGTCTTTAGCTGCTGCTGCAAATGCTCTTCTTACAGATATAGAGTTAAATACAGCTAATTTAGAGTCTTTACTTAATGATGTAAATACTAATTTAGGTGATATTCTTATTGAGCTTGAGGCTCAAACAGTAATAA
>Ga0164321_10000170_pt1 | contig 10334 bp, 12 predicted proteins | sample GuaBasSediGuay12_FD_121799 | JGI IMG/M metagenome (GOLD analysis project Ga0164321, IMG submission 121799) | Subseafloor sediment microbial communities from Guaymas Basin, Gulf of California, Mexico - Guay12, Core 4567-28, 21-24 cm | ecosystem: Environmental > Aquatic > Marine > Hydrothermal... | reverse complement strand
GTTCCGCTGCTGGGTGTATGGTGTCTAATCTTTTGGGAATTACTCAGGTAGATCCTATCCCATTCAATCTTATCTTTGAGAGATTTTATAATGCGGGTCGTAATGCACCGGGGAAAATCTCTTAGCCTGATATTGACTTTGATATTCCAAAGGCAGCAAGAGAAGAGACTATTGAATACATAAAAGGAAAGTACGGAGAGGAGTGTGTTGCACAAATCCAAACATTCCAGACGCTCAAGGGTAAGGCATCTCTTACAAGAGTAATGTCTGCTCGCGGAAATATATCGTTTGATGAGCAAAAGGCGATTACTAAGTGTCTTCAAGACGAAGCAAAGGTTTCTGACGAACTAAAAGATATTGAAGAAGAATATGGCTATTCATCTAGTATTCTTTGGGCTTTAGAAAATACCCCTGAGAAACTAAAAGAATGGTGTCATCTTGGAAAGGATGGACAGCTTGAAGGAAGGCTTGCAAAAATATTTGAACAAGCAATCCGAATCGAGCATACTAAAATTATTTCAGGTACACATGCCGCTGGTATTGTTGTATCAAGTAAACCAATCAGTGAATCATGTCCAATGGTTCTAGATAGCAAGGGTAAAAGCTATCGTGCTGGATTCGATGGGCCGAGTTGTGAAGACTCTGGACTATTGAAATTAGACTGTTTGGCTATTAGAGGACTAGACAAAGTTATGGACGTTGTAAACATCGTTGGAGGTGAAGACCTATGTTAGAATTTAGAAGAGATATGATTTCTCTTTCTCAAAAATATCCTTTTGTTAAAAAAGTAATTATTGATGGAAAGTCTTGGTCAAAAATGTGCGAGTCTTTTGATGTAATGCTTGGCAATGAAAAAGGAGAAACAGAAAAGCATATTCAAGTTAAAAATGGATCTATGTGTTTTGAAAAGCTCTATGTGGAGAAAGTAGATGAAGAATAATAGATGGATTATTTGCTTTGACTTTGAGACTGACTTGCCAGATAAGGATCTGTGTAATCCGGTTCAGCTTGCTGCTGTTCCTATTGACCCAGAGACTCTTGAGGTCAAAAAAGATCAGGCATTTAATACTATGATTAAGCCAGACGGTATTGATAAGCCAGAATACTTTGAAGTTCCAAAGAGAGAAGGTACTATTAATTGGCACGCCCAAAACTATGGAATTACATACGAAGAAGTAATCGAAAGATGGAAGCAGGGTGTTTCCGAGAAAGTTGCTTGGAAAAACTTTGCAACCTACTGTAAAAAGTTTACTGTGGACAAAAAACCCGGACAATGGTTCCCAGAACCGATTCCAGCAGGGTATAATATTACAGGGTTTGACATTCCGATTGCAGAGCGTTTGTGCAAGAAGCATAAAGTTAAGATGCCGTTTTCCTCGGTAACTAAGTTAGATGCTATGGATAATCTGTTCTGGTGGTTTGAGAATCTCGAAGAGCCATACGACTTTAAGATGGACACTTGGCGTAAATTCTTTGGAATGAAAGCATTGGGTGTTGCTCATGATGCACTAGTTGATGTTTTTGAAGAAGCAGCAATTATTACTAGATTCATGAAGTTTCATAGAAAACAATCGTCTATCTCGAAGTTCAAAGGAAGTTTTGAAAACGTAGATATCTAATGGAGATGCAATGAGTGATTTTATCGAGTTCCCATGCGGTTGTAAATTTGAAAAAAACTCTAAGGGTTTGCCAGTATTCAACCCGAATATTGAAGCACTACCCCTAGAGTGTGATAGAACATGGGACATGATATGTGAGGGAAATACTAAAGGTGTTTTCCAGCTAGAATCTCAGCTTGGGCAAAGCAAGGCAAGAGAAGTTAAACCTAGAACTGTGGAAGAACTTTCTGACCTTATTGCTATTATTCGTCCGGGTTGTGGTGATGCTATTGTTGATGGTAAGTCTCTGACCCAGCACTATATTGATCGTAAAGCTGGTAAAGATGAGGTTAAATACTTTGACCCCAGACTAAAGCCTATTCTAGAATCAACCCAAGGGATTCTTGTTTATCAGGAACAAGCTATGCAGATTGCACAATTGGTTGCTAATTTCTCTCTAGGTCAAGCTGACAATCTTCGTAAAGCTATTGGTAAAAAGAATGTTGAGCTTATGGCTAAAGTAAAGAAAGAGTTCCTAGAGGGTGCTGTTAGTCAAGGAAACTTTACTGAGAAAGATGCCGAAGAGATTTTTAGTTGGATCGAGAAGTCTCAGAAGTATTCTTTCAATAAGTCTCACTCTGTAAGCTATGCACTAAACGGATATCAGACCGCATATGCCAAAGCTCACTTTCCTAGAGCCTTCTTTACTTCATACCTTCGTCATGCAGATGGTAAACCCAAGCCATTTGAAGAGATCAATGATCTTGTGAACAACGCAAGAACTATGGATATTGATACTAATCCTCCTAGTATCGCTAATATGAACGAAAACTTTTGCTTAGTTGATAAATTGCCTACCTTCGGTCTTGTGAATGTCAAAAGCGTTGGTGTCAGTGTTTTCAAGCAAATTGAGGGTGTCGTAAATGAAAACAATTATAATGTAGCTGCAATGTCATGGGATGAGTTCTTGATGAAGGTTGGACGATATATTAAGTCTAACTCATTCGATGCTATGATTAGGGCAGGAGTTTTTGATTGTTATGGAAGACAAAGAAACGAAATGCTGTATCAATATAACATTTATAAAGAATTAAAAGATTCTGATAAAGATTATCTGACCAAGGTTGAAGCAAAGACATTCTTAGAAGGACTTGAGAAAACAATTCCCCATATCAAACAGTCTAAAAAGGCCACAGTACATAGAGAAAGGCATTTAGAGCAGGTTAATGGGTCAATTGCAGCTTTGAAAAACCCTCCATATGAATTGATTGATAGGTGGTCTTGGCGAGCAAAGCAGGAGAGAGATTTGCTTGGAGTTGAAATTACTTGTTCAGAAGTGGATGAGTATGATACATCAAATGCAAATTGCACCTGTCGAGAATATATTAAGGGGTTTGATAACAACTATATTGCTATTGCAGCACAAATAAGCGATGTCCGAGAGTGGAAAATCAGAGGTGGTCAGCATAAGGGTGAGAAAATGGCTTTCTTGAAAGTATCAGACGGTACTTGCTCTCTTGATAACATCACTGTTTTTTCTGATGATTGGTCAAAACTCAAGAGTAAAATTGTCGTAGGCAAGATATTATTGTTGAGGGGCGAAAGAGATAAAAAAAGAGGAAGTTTTTTAGTAAAAAAAGCACAAACTCTAGAACAATGTATATAATAAGGATATAGTATGGACGAACTGATTGAACAAAACATGGGGCTAGTAGTTTCTATAGTAAACTCATTTGGCCCAAAAAATCATACAGAGCGTGAAGACTTGATGGATGCCGGAAGAATTGGTCTTTGGAAGGCATTGAAAAAATACGACAAAAGCAACGGTCTAATTTCTACATATGCTTGGCGACCTATCAGGTGGTCTATCATAAGAGAGATTAAAAACAGAAAGAGTTTTGTAAATATAGACAGTATTGCTTCTCCAACAACTGAAACAACAGATAAGATTTGGGAATGTTATCTGGACGACATGACCGATGAAGAAAAAACTCTATTAGAACTTAGACAGCATGGTTATAAATTCCATGAAATTTGTGACATAGTTAATGAAACACCGTCTAAAGTCAAAAATAAATTCTATAAACTCGTTAAAAGATTAAGAGAAGCAAATGCAAAATAAGAAACGTATATTGTTTGTAACTGAATCTCATAAACTAGCTTCTGGGTTTGGCACATATGCAAAAGAGATTCTAACCAGAATACATAAGTCTGGCAAATATGAAATTGCTGAGTTCGCATGTTATGCTAGTTCTACTGATTTTGAGAATACGGACTGGGTAATCTATGGAAATGCACCACTGGATAATGAAAAGGACTATGCAAAGCAACATACAGAAAACCCAAATGTCCAATGGGGATGTACTAGATTTGAATTTGCAGTTTTAGAGTTCAAGCCAGACATTGTTGTTACATATCGAGATCCTTGGATGGATGCGTATGTGGCAAATTCTGCGTTACTGCCATTCTTTCATTGGGTATGGATGCCAACAGTAGACAGTGAGCCTCAGAAAAACGAATGGCTATACTGGTTTAATAAATGTGATGGTCTAATGGCATATTCTGAATATGGAATTAGGACTTTAGAAGAGCAAACTCATGGAAGGCTTAAAGTAAGTGATTGTGCTTCTCCTGCCATTGATCCATCTGAATTTAATATTATTCCGAATAAGAAAGCACACAAAGAAAAGTTTGGTCTTGATCCAGACAGCTTTATTGTTGGAACTGTTATGCGTAACCAAAAGCGTAAAATGTTCCCAGATCTAATGCGTTCCTTTTCTGATTTTTTAAAGAAAGCACCGAAAGATGTTGCAGATAAATCTCTTTTATATTTGCATACAAGCTATCCAGAGAAAATGGGATGGAACATTACTTCATTAGCCCATGAATTTGGAACAAAACTTCTTGTTACATATGTTTGTAGAAACTGCAAGAAGCACTTTGTTTCCAGATATAGGGATGCAATCACTGTTTGTGAACATTGTGGATCTCATGCTGCTACTATGCCGGGAGTTCAGAATGGTATTGAACACTCTGAGCTTAATGACATTTACAATCTAATGGATTTGTACGTTCAATATGCTATTTGTGAAGGCTTTGGTATGCCACAGGTTGAAGCAGCGGCAGCAGGAACGCCAATCGCATGTATTGATTATAGTGCTATGGAAGATGTCGTCAAACACTGTAATGGATACCCCATCAAGCCACAATTGGCTAGAGAAATGGAAACCAATGCAGATAGATCTGGCCCAAACAATGCGGCACTAACAGACATTATGCTGAAATGTGCTACTCAAACAGAAGCTCAAGCAAAAAAGAAGCGTCTTGAGTCAAGGAAAGGATGTATTACAAGGTATACTTGGGATATAGCAGCGAACGCTTGGATGAATTACTTCGACAATGTTCAGGTTACAAAACCGCTGCAAGGAAAATGGGATACGCCACCAACTATAAGGCCAGTCCCAACGGAAATCCCACAAGGTCTTAACAACCTTCAATTCTGCGAGTGGATCTACGGAAGTGTAATTCAAGACCAAAGCAAACTTTACGAATATGACATGTTAAATATGTTGAGAAATTTAAACTATGGTGCTAACTTTGGTGTTGATCTTTCACCATTTGACCAGAAAAAAGCATTTGAGCAAGTTCTTGGAATGGCACAACAAAGGCATTTCTTCGACAGTCAAAGAGTCAATAAAACAACAGGCCCAGCTTTTATTATGGAAGCAAATAGGAGAGTTAAGAAATGAGTGTATTGTTAATTGCACCTTATAGACAAACAGACGGTTGGGGAAGAAAAAGCCTAGAGTTTGCTAAGGATATGGCAAAACTCAAAGGTGACGAGCTATGTCTCAGGCCACTGTATTATAGCTATAATAATCTGAGAAATGACATCGGTGATCTAGAAAAGTACGAGCAAAATAATGTAGAAAGTAAGGATGTTTTAATTCAGTTTGGACTTCCTATGAACTTGGCATACAACGGTGACTTTAACGAGAATATTGCTGTTACTATGGTTGACTCTCATATTAAGGACTTGGGATGGACTCAATCTTTAAACTTATTTGATGCAGTTGTTGTATTTAGTGATAATGAGAAAAAACTACTAGAAGAATCGGGTGTTACTACAGGGATCACTGTTCATAGTCTTGGCGATAAGCCTTTTGCTGGTATGCAAGATATGGGACTTAATTTGGACTTGTATAAGAATACCGTCAAGTTCTACACAGACGCATCTCCATCTGAGTCTTCTGGACTAACAGAAACGATTGCTGCTTTTCTTTCAAGCTATTATGTTTGTGACAATGTAATGATGTTTGTCTTTTGCGATAGTAATGAAAAAGAAGCGGTCATGAAACTTATTGAAGAGACAAAGGAAAGGCTTGGTATTTTTACCGATAAAAGAAACTATAAAGATGTTGCGGTCGTTAATAGTAAAGATGAAACTTTACTTAACTATGCACATGCAAACTTTGATTGCTATATCAATGTTGAGTATGGTGGTAAGATTAATGACTCTCTTTCCAATGCGATGAGGTACGCCAAGCCTTCGATTGTTCTTGATGTGCTAAATATCAATGATGAATATCCTCTCTCGGTTCAGTCTTGCGAGCAAATATGCTTACTAAATAACAGACCTATGCCCGGAATCAACTCTGGGAGAAACTCTTGGAGAGTGCCATCCAGCACAGATATTGGAAGGAAGATGAAAATGGTCAATAGCGAAGTGTTTGACAAGTGTAAGCAGTACATTCTAAGTTATAATAAGGGATAATGATGTTCGCAATAGAAAATATAATTAGAAATGCCTCTTCTGAGGAAAAAGAAAAGCTAACAATCTTACTCGTCAATGAGACAATGGATGAGTATTGTTCAATGCTTGCTAATTCACTACCTCATGATTTTTATCTGGTTACAGGAATTGCTAATTTCCCACAGTGGGGAACGGAAAGTAAGCCATCAAATATCCATATCGTTGACTTTATGCACGAGATTCCTAGTAGACACGTTGATGCAATTATTGTATTCAACAGAGGTGCTATGTATGAGCGTGCTGAAAATGCTTCACGCAATCTTCATGTGCCTCTTATCGTTGTCGATTTTGCTTCTAGCATTACCAAGGTTCCTTGTCCTCTTCACGCTACTTTGAATTTGCCAAACCCTGAAGTTCTATATGGTAGAAGTGGAGATGCTTGTGTAGCCAACAGTAAGGATGTTAGTAGAAGCTGGATTAGCCAGATTCCATGCCTGAGCGTTGAAATCAATTATCCGGGAAGGACTATTCAGAAGGATCAGGATGCCAATTTTATTTTATTAGACAATACATTACCTAAACAAAGTGTTGAGGGCTTAGGAGTTAATGTAAATAATGGTCTTTATACAAATGTAATAGAAAAAGCATCAATGTACTTGTATCTGTGGCATAACAAGAACACAATGCTGTATGATTGCATGAGAAACAGGATACCTGTGATAGTTCCTAAAGGATCGCAAGATCTTGGGGATTTAGCATCCCAGCAGCTTTGTCTTGTTGTTGAAAGCCCTACAATGTTTAACGATCCTGCAAACTATGAACAAGTTTTAAAATTTGATGGTTTGCCACAATTAGTGGAAAATGCGTATAACTATGTATCTAAATTTACTGAAGAAGAGTTTGGAAACAAGTGGAATAACTTATTAGGTCATGTCTGTAATAAAGGTTTTGTGAGGAATTAAATGATTAGCAAGAATATTAATCTGGTTGTAAACAAAAGGAATGAAAATGATTTAAGCGAACAGGATTTAGTTCTTGCTCCAGATAGTTATTTTACTTCCATATTCGTATCAGATGTGTTAGAGTTTTCTGAAAATAACGATGTACTCGCTAGTGTTGTTCAAAAGATCAGAAAGAATGGTGTTTTGATTTTGTCAGGCATTGACGGACTAGAAGTATGTAGAAAAGTATTCTTTGGTGAATCTGCCATCGAAGAGGCTTCTGGTTTCTTCGGTAGGTGCAAAAGGATCAACTCTATAACATCTATAAGAACTTTACTGGAAAGCAAGGGACTTCAAATCAAGTTTGCCGGTGTTGATAACGGTAGATATTTAGTGGAGGCACAAAAGGTATGACTAAGGAAATAAGCACAATTCATACATCATGTAAAACTTGTGTGTTTGCAAAGTGGGAAAAGTCAACTCAGGTTGGCTGTAAGCTAGGCAAGCTAAAGGATTACGAGGATGCTGGAATTGAGATCGTTTCTGTTAGGGATGAGGACAAGGAATTTGATATTATTGATGGAAGATTCTGTATGTTTTTCAGAAATGAAAGACTAATGGAAGGTCTACCAAAAGATACTTGGGAAAAAATCGTAAAACTTCAAACAAAGGTTCCATATCACGCGATGATTATCGTGGATAAGGATACTGAATTTAAGAATATCAAGCGTTCCCTGATTAAACTTAAATCGCAAAAGATATCCCCTAATCTTGTTACTATTATTAACAAGTCTTACACTAGCTATGTTAATGATCCAGAAAATTATATCGCACCTAGCAAGTTTCTCGAACTTTTGGGAAATGCCGAGTTTCATCAATATAGCCTAAAGAATATCTATGATGACGAATTAGACGACAGAGCGTTGGTTGACTTAGTTTTTGACGGTGTTAAAGACAAGCCATTGCCATTCTATGTTGTTTTTAATGCTGAGTTTGATATACCAGAAGAATTTAGTGATGAATTAAATAATTCAGTATTAATAAAAATGATGCAGCTTGGTTTCGTGAAGCCTGTTGATGATATCAATGGAATGATTGTAAACAAGACAACACATAAAAAACATGGTGGTAATGCTTTCGGTGTCGCTTTAGAAGATAAGATTCTAAAATACGAAGAGAACGGTGAAAAATTTATTTACGAAATAGGTGATGTATGTCCTTCGATGAAGAAATAAAGATTGTAGAGATTGACAACTTAGAATCTCAGTGGAGTAGCTTGCAAGAAGGTGAAGTATTTGTATTGTCAAATAAATCATTCGAGTTGCAGGGATTCTTTGGTCGGATTAAAGATGTCTTTGAAAATGATCCTAGCGTTGGAATTGTAACAACGGATCATGAAATTTTCGATAATGGGATGAGGGTATACGTTAGTGCTCCTGCTAACGATATCAATGACAACCCGTATTTTATTAAAAAGGTGTCTGGATTTCAGATATCAGTAAACCCAAATAATAAACTGATTTCGGTTGCTCAGTCGTATATAAACAATGGATTTAAGATTGAGCATGTAGCAGATCCTTACTTCGGATTTAGTGCATGAGTATTAAATACATAAAAAATATAGATGAAAAAACACCAATAGATGTCGTTATTCCTGCGGCTGGGCTAGGTAAAAGAATGAAGTCTTATGGGCCTAAGCCGCTGATTAAATTAAAAGATGGGTCTAGAATAATTGACAACCAGCTAAGAATAATCAAGGCATTAATACCAAATGCTAATATTATCTTGGTATGTGGATTTGAAGCGATTACTCTAATGAACAATACTCCATCAGATATTGTTAAAGTAGAGAATGAGCATTATGAGTCCACAAATGTTGTGAGGTCTATTGGTATGGGACTTCGTGCTTGCAAAAGGGATGTTCTAGTTCTATATGGTGATCTTGTATTTAATTCTGAAGCTCTTGAGAATATGAATTTTAACAAGACATCTTTGTTTACTGGCACTAACATTATGAAAAACTCAGAAGTTGGGTGCATAGTAAACAATAAAGGAAAGATTGAGAACCTTATGTATGACCTAGATAATAAGTGGGGCCAACTCATCTTCCTGAAAAATAGGGAATTGGAAATATTTAAAAAGATATGCTGGTGTCCAGACAATTACAATATGTTTGGATTCGAGGCAATAAATGAACTTATAAGTAATGGAGGTGTCATCTCTGCTTGTAGTGATGATGACGCTAAGATTATTGATATTGATAGCTCAAAGGATTTAGAAAAGGTAAAAGAAGTAATATGAAAAGTATATATTTTTATCATCCTGCAACAGCGGATCAAAGAATTCTGCATCTTGCAGAGTCAATGGAAATCGTTGAACAAAATAGCCATTGGGTTGATGGAACTACTCCATTGTTTTCTTTATTAGAAGAAAAGAACCCGACTATTGTATTTCTAAACGGCACAGAGAATCCAGAACATGTTAGATATGCTAAAAAAGATTTTCCGGCAACCAAGTTTGTCGTAATAACAGATAAGGCAGGTGTTGAATACGATGCTTATGACAAAGTAATTCATCTTTCAGACAAAAATACTCAAGGGATGTATCTGGATTACCTTGTAAATCAATGGCACTGTGACGGTACTATGAATGAAGTATATCAGAGTGATGTGCTTTTAATTACTGATGGTCTTGATGTTTCAAATACCTATATGACCAGAATGATTGATTCACTTGGTAATAAGTACAAGGTCAAGGCTTATGGTAATAATAGACTACCATCTCTTTATTACTTAGGATCTGTTAATAGACTTGAATATAAAAACTTAATTGCATCCACCAAGGTTGTTCTTATGTTTAATGAAGAGTGGTTTAATACAGCAATATCTAATGGTAAAGCACCTCTCATGTGGAATAACGGCAATAAATTGTGGGTTGGATTAGGTGAATTTGAGTTTGCTAATTATGAGCAACTTGAGAGTGTTTGCGGCAATCTTTTAGAAAAGAATGTGGAAAAAGCAACCTTTGAAACATATACAGATT
>Ga0164321_10000169_pt1 | contig 10336 bp, 7 predicted proteins | sample GuaBasSediGuay12_FD_121799 | JGI IMG/M metagenome (GOLD analysis project Ga0164321, IMG submission 121799) | Subseafloor sediment microbial communities from Guaymas Basin, Gulf of California, Mexico - Guay12, Core 4567-28, 21-24 cm | ecosystem: Environmental > Aquatic > Marine > Hydrothermal... | reverse complement strand
TCCTTGAGGAAGCAATTAAGATTGATGTTGATGCCGTTGCTGATGGGAAAGAATGTGTTATCGCTGGAATCATGGGGCATATTGAGGAAGCAGGGATACATTCGGGTGACTCTGCCTGTGTTATTCCACCCTATACCCTCGGTGACGAGATCATTGAAAATATTAAAGAAAGCACCCGGATGCTTGCCATGGAACTGCAGGTAGTGGGATTGATGAACATTCAATATGCAGTAAAGAATGAGACACTCTATGTATTGGAAGTAAATCCCCGGGCTTCCCGGACTGTGCCTTTTGTCAGTAAGGCAACAGGGGTGGCCTGGGCAAAAATAGCCGCCAAAGTTATGGCAGGTAAAAAATTGTCAGAGTTGGGAATTAGGGATGAACACGAAATAAGCCATGTATCGGTTAAAGAGTCTGTCTTTCCTTTTAAACGATTCCCCGGCACTGATCCTGTCTTAGGACCCGAGATGAAATCAACTGGTGAAGTTATGGGAATTGATAGTGATTTTGGCAGGGCATATGCTAAATCTCAGATTGCGGCAGGTCAAATACTTCCTGTAAAAGGAAGAGTTTTTATCAGCGTAAGAAACAAAGATCGACGTTCCATAATCTTCATTGCCAAAAAGCTTGCCGATTTAGGATTTGCCCTTATTGCTACAACAGGAACATCCAAGGTCCTTGCAAGCAATGGATTGGAAGTGAAGAGCGTTTTAAAAATTGGAGAGGGTCGGCCTAACATTGCCGACTTAATTAAGAACGGCGAAATTGATCTTATTATCAACACCCCTTCGGGGAAGAAATCTCATAGTGATCAACTAAGCCTGAGAAGTCTTGCAGTAATGTATAACGTCCCTTACATCACCACCATCTCCGGTGCATCGGCTGCAGTGAATGGCATTGAATTTCTTCAAAAGGGAGAAATTGAAGTAAAAGCGCTGCAGGATTATCATAAAGGGTGTACCTAGCTTAAGCTAAGTTTATCCTGAGATACGAAGGGCTTAAGCAATTGGAATGTTGAATTGTGGAATGATGGGTTGCTAAATAGTGATTGACTGAAAACCCTGTTTTTCCAGTCAAAAATTCGAAATCCGAAGCACGAATTACGAAACAATAACCAAAATACGAATGTCCCAATGACCAAAACATTGCATTTCCAACATCTTAGTTTGGGTCATTTTGTCATTTGATATTCGAATTTGTTTCGGATTTCGGATTTAGATATTCGGATTTGGCCTGAACATGACTTTTCGTTCAGGCACTGATTAGGTTGAGTGGTTATCATGATAAATAGTAGATTAAAAGAAGCGTGTGGCATCTTCGGAATTTTTGGTCATGAAGACGCCGCCAGAATTACCTACCTGGGCCTTTACGCCTTACAGCATCGAGGTCAGGAAAGTGCGGGTATTGTTGTTTCAGATGGAAAGCGCTTGAAAGGCTATTTGAAAATGGGACTGGTACCTGAAATATTCAATGAAGAAAACTTGAAAGAACTAACTGGTAACAGAGCGATCGGACACGTACGCTATTCAACCACAGGGAGTTCAGAAGTAAAAAATGCACAACCTTTTAAGGTAGACTACTTTCGTGGTTCCCTTGCCGTTGCTCACAATGGAAACCTGGTTAATACCAATGAATTACGTCAAAGGTTAGAAAAAGCTGGCTCTATTTTTCAATCCACTATGGACAGCGAAATTATTGTTCATCTTCTGGCTAAGTCTAAGAGCGCTACCCTTGAAGATGCACTGGTTGAGTCCCTGCCTAAACTGAAAGGAGCCTATTCTCTGCTCCTCCTCACTCAGGACCAGATGATTGGCATAAGAGACCCCCATGGTTTCAGGCCACTATGTCTGGGGAAACTTAATGGAGCTTATATTCTCTCCTCTGAAACATGTGCCCTGGATCTTATCCAGGCTGAATATGTTCGGGAGGTTGAACCAGGTGAAATCATTATTATAGGCAAAAAAGGGATGCATTCACTTAAACCTTTTGCACCAGCCAGACCTTCCCTTTGTATCTTTGAATTCATCTATTTTGCCCGTCCAGACAGCCATGTTTTTGGTGAGAGTGTATATCTGGTTCGAAAACGGTTGGGAAGAGAACTGGCTTTAGAAAAACCTGTAGAATGCGATCTGGTAATACCCATGCCGGATTCTGGTACCTGTGCTGCCCTTGGTTTTGCTGAAGCATCAGGGATTCCTTTTGAGATGGGCATTACCAGAAATCACTATGTGGGGCGCACCTTCATTCAGCCCTCGCAAGCGAGTAGAGATTTGGGAGTTAAGGTGAAGTCAAATCCGGTAAAGGATGTCATTAAGAATAAGCGGATTGTAGTGATTGAAGATTCGATTGTTCGTGGTACTACCAGTAAAATCAGGATGAGGAATCTTAGAGAAGCCGGCGCAAAAGAGGTTCATATGAGGGTAAGCTGTCCACCCCACAGATACCCTTGCTATTATGGTATTGATTTCCCAACCCGGGAAGAATTGATTGCTTCCTCTCACTCTGTAGAAGAAATCTCTAAATTCATTGGACTGGATACCCTGGGATATTTAAGTCTGGATGGAATGATCAAGGCTATGTCGTTTCCTAAAGAGAACTTCTGTTTATCTTGCTTCGATGGAAAATATCCTGTAAAATAAAAAATCTCGTATTCTCGAAGTTCTTGATAACTTTGAAGAAGGAGCTGATGGGGTTTATCTGGTTGGTTGTCCCGAAGGAGAATGCCATTGCCTGGGAGGTAATATACGCACTGAACTATTTACCACAGAGATCACAAAAACAAGAATCTAGAATGGGAAAGATACCTGGCTCAAGTTACAATTATGAACTGAATCAAACGAATGTGGATTTCGGCCCGCCCTGCCTGCCCTGGTGCGAATCCTCGGTGGGATGCTCGACAACGGACAAACCAGGTCTGGGCCAGGGATTGCTGAATTAAAATCCAAAATCTGAGATCTAAAATCCGAAATATCTTGATTGTCTCTTGACAATTTAAACGTCAATCAATTATTAATAATTATTCTATCAGAGCTAAGTCTTGGAAAGAAGGAAAAAGCTTAGTACATTTCTCTGTTTGTAATTTCATGAATAAAAACTTTAAACCAAAAATAACATTATTCCATTGCATCAATACCTTTAGCGATGGTGCATCTTTACCCATTGCCGCTGAAGTTGATTGTGAACTGCAAAGTGTCAAACTCCCTTGTTCCAGTATGGTAAAAGATGTTTTTTTACTGCGGGCGTTTGAATCCGGTTCGGATGCCGTGGTGGTTCTTGTCTGCCCCGAAGGAGAGTGCCGTTATATAGAGGGCAATATAAGGGCAAAGAAAAGGGTAAAGTGGGTTAAAGATTTACTGGATGAAATCGGCCTCGATGGAAGGCGGTTGTCAATCTTCAACATCTCTTCAGGAGATGAAGCTGCTGCTGTCCAAAACATCCAAAAGGCCATATCTGATCTGGCTGATTTGGGCCCCAATCCAGCCGTTTAAAAACACCACAAACCTGACATGCAAGAAATATAAAAACCCTCTTCCTTTTCTTCATAAACTTCGTGGTAAATTTTTAACAATACTATTTTTTACAAGGAGAACTAATCTATGATAGTTGGCGAACAAAAACCCCTGGCAGAAATCAAGAAAACCGTAGCACCTTACAAGAAGCTCCTAATTTTGGGCTGCGGTACCTGTGTCAAGACCTGTTTCGCCGGTGGAGAAGATGAAGTAGCTACTCTTACATCCGCTTTGCGGTTGACCTTGAAAAAAGATGGTAAAGAGATTGAAATCGAAGAGCTAACCATAGAGCGCCAGTGCGAGGACGAGTTTATCCAGGAAGCGGCGGAAGCTATCGCCCGAAACGATGCAGTATTGTCCCTTGCCTGCGGTGCCGGCGTGCAGGATATCGCCAGGCGCTTTGACAAGGTTCCCGTGCTGCCGGGTGTAAACACTACCTTCATCGGCGTTTTGGAAAAGCAGGGCCTTTTTACAGAGGAATGCGTAGGATGTGGTGACTGCGAGCTTGCCACATTCGGCGGCATCTGTCCCATTGCACGCTGCTCCAAGAGACTTTTAAATGGTCCCTGCGGAGGCTCGAAAGATGGCAAGTGTGAGATCGATCCCGATATTGACTGTGCCTGGCAACTTATCATCGACCGTCTTAAGACTTTGGGACAATTGGATAATTTAAGGAATTATATCCCCCCCAAAGATTGGCGCTCCAGCAATGCAGGCGGTCCAAGAAAATTAGTCAGAGAGGATCACATTATATGAACAAGAAATCACTAAGCCAGTTACAAATAGTTTTATCTAAAGGAGATTTTGCGGTCACTGCCGAATGTGGTCCGCCCAGAGGGTCAGATCCTGGGGTCATCAGCAAAAAAGGCGAGTTATTGAAAGGTTATGTAGATGCGGTGAATGTAACCGATAACCAGACAGCAATCGTGAGAATGTCCAGTATCACAGCATGTACACATCTGTTACAAATGGGTCTGGAACCTGTCATGCAAATGGTCACTCGGGACCGCAACCGCATTGCCCTGCAATCGGATATTATGGGTGCATATTCTTTAGGCATTAAAAACATCTTGTGTCTTTCAGGTGACCACCAAAGCTTCGGCAGCCAACCCGACGCCATGAATGTCTTTGACATTGATTCAATACAACTGATTCATGCCGTTCGAGCCATGCGGGAAGAAGGCAAGGACATGAGCGGGTTCGATTTGAAAGAACCTCCACGTATGTTCATCGGGGCCGCTGCTAATCCTTTTGCCGATCCGTTTGAGTATCGTGTTATCAGGCTTGCCAAAAAGATCGATGCGGGTGTTGATTTTATTCAGACACAGTGCGTTTACAACCTGGACCGATTTAAAGAATGGATAAAGATGGCACGCGAAGAGGGCTTAACCGAAAAGGCCCACATCCTGGCTGGAGTTACCCCTTTGAAATCAGCAGGGATGGCCAAATATATGGCAGAAAAGGTTGCAGGTATGGATGTGCCCGAGTCCGTGATAAAACGTATGGCAAGTGTTCCGAAAGAAAAGTGCCCTGAGGAAGGGATCAAATTGTGCGTTGAGACGATTGCTGAGCTACGAGAGATAAAAGATGTCCATGGCGTCCATATTATGGCTATTGAGTGGGAGGAGAAAGTAGGAGAAGTCGTCAAGGCCGCAGGTCTCCTGCCACGCCCTGAGCCAACATAGTCTGGAGGGTCGCATGCCCAAAAAGTATAATATACCCATAAAAACAACGCTACCGCGTTTTTATCCTATCGGCAAATATGCCACAGTAGAGTTCCGAGAAAACTGTGCCGGTAGTTGCAGGGAATGTGTCAAAAAAAAGTGTGTCTATGACATATTCAAGGATAACTATCATCACATGAGTTCCATGGATGCACCTGAATATCTTTATACCTGTATGGGCTGTTTCCGCTGTGTGCAGGAGTGCACCAAAGGAATATTCTCCCGTGTGATCAATCCAGAGTACCGGACTCTGGGAGACGATTACTGGAACGCAGACATCATACACCGAACCTGGTATCAGGCCCACACCGGTAAAATACCAGTCTCCGGAGCAGGCTATCGAGGACCCTTTGTCGGCGAGGGGTTTGACTCTATGTGGACTGACATGTCCGAGATCGTTCGTCCTACCCGTGATGGCATCCACGGCAGAGAATACATTAACACCTGCATAGAGCTTTCCCGAAGTTTGATGCGGTTAAAATTTAAGAACGATATGACCATCGCCTCGGATCTTCCTCCTATTTTGGAGATTCCCATCCCTCTTATGTTCCAGCAACCAGAATTCGGTCTCTTAAGTAACAATGTCTTACTAGCAGCAGTCATGGCGGCAGATTTGCTGGACACCTTTATGTTTATCAAACCTGGGGACTACACGGAGGCGTTAGCACCCTATGCCGATAGTTTGGTCCCCTGTTTGAGAAAAGATAACTACAAGGATCACCTCGGTCTTATTAAAGAAAGCCGGATGGTGGAACTGTCTTATGAATCAGGAATTGAGAACGAGCTCACCAGATTGCGCGCCCTTAAACCCGATTTATTTATATCCGTTGGCATTCCACTCAATACACAGGCAGCAGATCGTGCAGTTAACCTCACACAGGCTGATGCGGATACGCTCCATTTCTATGCGGATAATCATGGTAATGAGCTCGATTCTGAAAAGCCACGCTTTTTAAAAGAACTGATTAGAGAGGTTCATCTTAAGCTTGTTGAAAAGTTGATCAGACAGAAGGTCAAGCTGGTATTCACCGGCGGAATCGCCATGGCGGAACATATGGCCAAATCGATTGTCTGCGGTGCAGATGGGGTAACGGTTGACACCCCACTCTTAATTGCCTTGGAATGCCGAGTGTGTTATCGGTGTGTGGAAGGGTTACCGTGTCCGGTGAAGCTGGAAGACCTCGATCCAGAGTGGGGGAGCCAGCGCATCATCAACCTGATAGCTGCCTGGCGCAACCAGTTGATTGAAGTGATGGGTGCTATGGGTATCCGTGAAGTCAGGAGGCTTAGAGGTGAAGTAGGAAGGGCTATGTTCTTTCAGGATCTAGAGAAAGAAAACTTTGCTCCTATTTTTGGAGAAAGAAAATAGAACACAAAAAAAATTCTAAATCAGAAATTCGAAGCTCGAAACAAATACAAATGACCAAAACATAAAATACAAAACATTATGCATTATGTTTTAGAAGAAATAACGTTTTGAACATTTGATATTTAGATTTCGGATTTGTTTCGAATTTCGACATCGTATTTCGGGTTTGTTTATTAAATTGTTATTCCTTAGATTATGAAACATGTATCCTGCATCAGGTATTAGACATGAATGACAGAAACTTAATAATGAACATAGAGATCAAAACTACCCCTTCACGGTTTCGCAATACCATCGGTAAATATACCATCAGACGGAATTCCAACTGCATTTCCTGTGGTCTATGTGCAGAGCTTTGTCCCTACGGGGTACATCCCAGATACGACAATTTCTCTCAGCCATTGCGTCCCAAAGAACACAAATGCATCGGCTTTATATGTAAGGAAAATGATTTCTTTTGTGTAGATCGCTGTCCGGAACATGCATTGACCTTGCGCTTAAATCCAATTCAGGAAACCCTTGGTGATTATCGTTGGACCTCAGATATGATAATCGGAAATTGGGAAATGGCGGAAACCGGCAACTTTCCTATCGTTGATCTGGAGTATAATCTCGGCAATTCAGGCGGCGGGTTTGATAAGATGCGTTTCAAACTGCCTCAAACGAAGAATCCCCTGGATCTTAACGACGAAGAAATTGATACCAGCATCGACCTTAACAAACGTAATGACGGCCGTCCGGAAAAAACGCTTTCCATACCGTGTTACGGTGGCGGTATGTCTTACGGCTCTACCGCATTACCTGTCATTGTGGGTAGGGCGCGGGCAGCCAAACGTATCAACACCCTGACTTGTACTGGAGAAGGAGGCTATCCTGTTGAGTTGGTCCCCTATGCCGACTACGTTATCACACAGGTTGCTACCGGGCTTTTTGGTGTAACAGAGGAAACAATACTTCACTCTCCTGTAATTGAGTTCAAATACGCCCAGGGTGCCAAGCCTGGTCTGGGAGGTCACCTGTTGGGAGATAAAGTGACTCCTGAGGTTGCAGCCATGAGGGAGACAGTCGTGGGTAGTGCCCTGTTTTCACCATTCCCATTCCACAGCGTCTACTCGGTTGAGGATCACAAAAAACATGTTGACTGGATTAAAGAAATCAATCCTCATGCGCTGGTTTCAGTCAAGGTTTCCACTCCCACAGACGTAGATATGGTAGCAGTTGGCAGCTACTATGCAGGTGCACATATCATCCACATAGATGGAAGCTACGGCGGCACAGGAGCTGCGCCTGATATAGCTAAGAAAAATATAGCTATGCCCATTGAATATGCCATCCCTAAGGTGCATAGATTTTTACAGGAAGAAGGCGTTAGGGATGAGATTTGTCTCATTGCCAGTGGCGGCATTCGAAACGCAATGGATGTAGCAAAGTCAATAGCCCTTGGTGCTGACGGTGTGGTCATTGGCACTGCCGAACTGGTTGCCCTGGAATGCGTCCGATGCGGCAACTGTGAAAGCGGACGCGGGTGCGCACGCGGGATTGCATCAACTGATGCAGAGCTGGGGTATATGATTACTGAGGAATGGACCGAACAACGCATAATCAACATGTATATGGCATGGCGCAAACAATGGTGCGAGCTTTTGAGACAATTCGGCATGAAAACTCTCAGAGAGCTGGTAGGTCGTACTGACCTTATGGTCCACCTTGATTATCTTGGTGAGAGTGAAAGAGCTCAATATCAAGCTGCTCCCCGAAATGCAGTTATAATTTAAATCAAGGAAGTATTCACCACGGAGATCAGCCCCAGATAAATAGCTTCGCCATGAAGAAATAAGCATTGCCCCAGTGGAACAATTTACTCCTTACACAACCAAGCATTTCACATGCTAAACATTTAACGGGGCAGGCCGAGGACGCCGTGCAAAATATAAATAAAGGAAACATAAACGTTAATGAAACAAAATCACGACATGACCATAGATAAAATTCTTGACTCCAGGGCGAAGTTGCCACATGAAAACATCCCCATAAAAAAATCTTCGGAAGAAGGGGGTTGTGGTGTAACCGGTTTTATCTCATCAATTCCCATAAGCGGTCGCCATATTTTTGAGCCTTCGGTTCAAATGCACAACAGGGGAAACGGCAAGGGCGGCGGCATTGCAGCAGTTGGTCTATCCGCAGATGACCTGGGTGTAACGCAGGAAGTCTTAGACACTCACTATATGCTACAGATAGCTCTGCTCGATCCGGAATCCCGCCCAAGGGTGGAGACATCTAACATAACCCCTTTTTTAGAAGTCCACAAGGCTGAACGCATCCCCACCTACGACGATTACCGGGATGTAGAAGGTTTGGAGGTAAAACCTCCGGATGTATGGCGCTATTTTGTCCGTGTCAAAAAGGATGTGCTGGGACGATTTGTCGAGGAAAACAGGCTTCAGGACATGGACATCCAAAGAGCCGAAGATGAATTCATCTATCAGAATTCCTTCCGCATTAACCAGAAGTTTTACGCCTCTCTGGGAGAAAAGCAGGCTTTTGTCCTGTCTCACGGCAGAAACATTATGATCTTAAAAATAGTAGGTTATGCTGAACAAGTTGCCAAGTATTATCTTCTGGATGATTTCAAGGCTCACGGCTGGATTGCCCATCAGCGCTATCCCACCAAGGGACGAGTATGGCATCCAGGTGGCGCGCATCCTTTCAGTGGAATGGATGAAGCCTTGGTACATAACGGTGACTTCGCTAATTACCACTCGGTCAGTGAATACTTAAAACAGCAAAATATATTTCCTCAATTCTTAACGGACACCGAGGTATCTATCTTGCTGTTTGATTTATGGAATCGTACGTACGAATATCCGATGGAATATATTATTGAAGCAATGGCACCTACTACCGAACATGATTTTGATCTGTTGCCGCTTGAAAAACAGCATATTTACAGATACATTCAGTCAGTACACACTCAGAGTTCTCCTGACGGTCCATGGTTTTTCATCATTGCCCGTAATAATCCTTATGAAAACTGCTTTCAGTTAATCGGCATTACCGATACGGCTATGTTGCGCCCGCAGGTTTTTGCCCTGCAGGAAGGAGACGTTCAAATAGGCCTCATCTGCTCAGAGAAGCAGGCTATTGACGCTACCCTGCAAAACCTGGCTTCAGAGGACAGCCGCTTTTGCCCCATTGCAGATAAGTACTGGAATGCCCGTGGTGGCAGCTCCACTGATGGTGGTTCCTTTATATTCACGGTCAAAGATGCAGGCAAGGGGGATGGGACCAAAAAACTCATATGCACCAACAAGTTTGGTGAAGTGGTTACAACACCCTCCGACCAGTTACACGACAAAATGACATCCGGGGTATCGATTTCTGCAGCAACATCCAAGAGTTCTCAGACAATACAGAAGGGTTTCAGATCAACCAACATCTCAGACGTTAAGAATTACTACCTGAAAAATATCTCCGTCTGGGATTATAACTCGCTCAAGTATTTTTGCCAGACCCTTTTTGAAGAAGCCAGCGAAAGCGATGAAATGAAAGCCCGTGCGATTGATGTATTGACTTACCTCAACGATCGCCATTTCGAAACTGGAAATAAGAAACGTAGTTCCGTTCTACATATCATAAGAGACACCCTGACAAGAATTTTTGCCTCTTCCCCCAAACTTAATGAAAACGCATCAAGCACGTATCGCTTTATTGACTGGTCAACACGTAACACATTG
>Ga0164321_10000168_pt1 | contig 10371 bp, 12 predicted proteins | sample GuaBasSediGuay12_FD_121799 | JGI IMG/M metagenome (GOLD analysis project Ga0164321, IMG submission 121799) | Subseafloor sediment microbial communities from Guaymas Basin, Gulf of California, Mexico - Guay12, Core 4567-28, 21-24 cm | ecosystem: Environmental > Aquatic > Marine > Hydrothermal... | reverse complement strand
GGATTCTTATCTAACTAGTATCGAAGTAGATAGTTTTTTTCTGTCTAAATAAATTTGACTAGAAACCTCAGTACAGTTAAGTTGTACTTTAATTTGTCAGTGTTTTTCTATATCATAAACGTGTTTACCGTTTATCAAAATATGATATTTTCTTTATGGAGTGGGGTAGACTATAAATAAACAAAAGTAAACAACTGTCCATTGGAAGTAAGCATTATATCTCTTTTGTACATTAAAAGCCAGCTAACTTGATAACGCCTATTCTTCTAGATATTATTTTTTAAAAATGGTAAACTTAACTGGAATGAAACAGCTAGCTATTGAGACCTTGATTAACGAGAAAACTTTGTTGTTAGCTAAATTTCTACGAAATGAACGAAAAACATAGCGCGCGCTACGTTTGTTTTTATTATCATCGGGTTTGTGGATAAACGTTAGTCTTAAATTCTCTAACTAGATTGTTGAAGGATACTGGTTATTCCCATATTTAAGCAACAGAAGTTATCTCGTATCAGAATGGGATTTTGACGTGAATTTGCCGGTAAATCTTGGATATTACTAGACACTACACAGACTAAAATCCAGGAAAACTGGAATAAAACTAGTTAGCAGTATATCTTGTAGTGTGCGGATATAAAAAAAGGAAAGAGTTAAACCTTAAATATACCTACGTCTTGAATTTGCTAGAACCTTTTTAAAGAAAGGCTTTGGAGGGAAAATCAATGGGAAAGCACATGGTATATACTCGACGTGAATACATTCATAGAATGCCTCAGTCCATGATTACCAAATTCACGTTAGGCAACTCTAAGTTCGAGTACGAATTTGCCGTTTCATTAATTGCATCAAAAAAAGCTAAGATCACTTCAAACGCCTTGGAAGCCATACGGATCACAACCAATAAGGCCCTTGTAGGGGCTTTAGGAGAAGAAGAATATCTCTTAAAAATACTCACATATCCTCATCTAATCATTCGAGAACACAAGTTTATGAGCTTTGCGGGAGCTGACAGACTCAGTCAAGGGATGGGTCACGCCTTTGGACGGCCCGTAAAAAAAGCTGCTAATGTTAAGAAAGGACAAAAAATCATAACAGTTTTCGTGAAAAAAAACGGAATTGAAGCCGCTAAAATGGCTATAAAGAGATCTTCTAAACGACTTCCAGTTAAATACAAAATTGAAATCGAGGAAGCTACAAATTCCGCATTAGAATAAGAATCGATGAGTTAACATTGATGAGAGGCCGAATTAGACAGAAGCACATGGAAATGATTTTTTCCAGTCTTTCTCCTCTTCCAAGGCCAAAATTGAAGTTAGAGACATATACTCTGGATTCAAAAAGTGCTTCATACGTCCTCTCTATTGCTGGAAACACATATGACGATATCACTGAGAAAAGAGTCATCGATTTAGGCTGCGGAACAGGTACCTTAGCTATCGGTGCAGCATTAATGGGCGCTAAATACATAGTGGGCGTGGACATCGATAAAGATGGCATTCGAGTTGCAAAGCAAAACGCTTCAAAACTTGGGTTGGACGTAAACTATGTTACTGGTGATATAGAAGTAATTCATAATTCTTTCAATACAACCTTGATGAATCCACCTTTCGGAAGCTGGAGTCGAGGAGCAGATGTTAAATTTCTTAAAAAGGCACTTGATATTTCTACTATCACGTACTCACTACATAAAAGAACCCCGACAAACAGACGCTTTCTCGAAAACAAAATCTCTTCTTTTGGTAAGAGAGTTGACAGAATTTTTGAATTGGAGCTCAGTCTTCCCCGAACATTCACCTTTCATAAAAAGAAGAAGTACCTTGTGGAAGTCGATCTTTATAGAATAAAGAGTGATTAGAGAACTTAAATTTTGAAAAGACGGCAAAACATTTGATGGGAAGTTTATAAGGAAGCCCACACTAATTTACACAAAAATTGAGGCGTTCTAATAAATAGTTACATGTATTTCTAGGGATGAGTTGATTGGAAGAAAAAAGAAGAGAGGGCGATAAATTCATCTTTCCAGGGGAGAGATTAGGAGTGATTGAAGAATATTTGCCAGGTCAAGGAACATATGTAGAGGAGGGAAATATATACTCCGCTACAACAGGGTATTTAAGTTTAGATAGGATAAACAAGGAGGCTCAAGTCCATTCTCAAGTGAGGACGCCTCTTATCCCAAGAGAAGGCAACATTGTTATTGGGCATGTTTCAAATGTATCTGATAAAACGATGTCGATTAACATTTTTCAGATAGATGATAAAATCATAAACACCTCTTTTACAGGAGTAATGCATATTTCAAATACAAGTCAATCTTATGTCAAAACGATGAAAGACGTCTTTAAGGCTGGCGACGTCGTTCGATCCAAAGTTATGAGCACCATGAATAGAGAATTTCACCTCACAACTCAAGAACGTGAGCTAGGCGTAATACAGGCAGCCTGCTCCCGTTGCGGCGAACAATTAATAATCCGAAATAGGATGCTCAGATGCTCATCGTGCCGTGTGAGTGAAGGAAGAAAACTTGCTTCTGATTACGGAGAGGACCCTTAAAGTATGAGAAGGCGGAATCGTATATGAACAATTTCATTAATTTTGAGGTTGAGGTCAAGTGGAAGTAAAGGTTCGGAAAAGGGATAAACAAGAATTACAAATCGTAGTTAACGGAGAAGGCCACAGTTTTTGTGTTGCTCTCCAAAACTTCCTCCTGAAAGATGATTCCTTAGAATTCTCGGGTTATACTATAGAACATCCTTTGTTAGGAAACCCCGTAATATCTCTCCGCACAAAGGGGAGACGAAGACCTGAGAACGCCTTGCTAGATGCAGCTAAATCCCTCAATAAAACACTTGAAGAGTTAAAGAAGACCTTCATAGAAGCGATGAAAGGGGAAGACCGGTCGACTAGGAACAATGAAGAGTAATTTTACTAGAAAACACACCTCCTTACCTGAAATCCTTTTAGATAAGGGTCTTGCTAAGGTTGGTGACGCTTTCGTTAATTTTGTGTTTTCCCTTGCGGTTTCAAACAAAAAGGCGACGCCGACAAACATTCGAGTTCCCAGCACTATTATGTCGGAAGCCTTAAGGAAAACAGGTTACCGAAAGTATTTACCTCATAGAGTCGACCGTCATGGACAAGGAGATGCGGTTGAAGCCTTAATCTTCTATTCATGGCTTGAAGAAATCCTTTCTCTTGAGGAATGTGTATCCATCCTTCAGCAAGAAGCGGACATACCTGTTGAAGCATTCGCTAATTTAATCACAATCATCATCGAAAGATGGGATACAATAAATGAATAAAAAGGCAAATATTTGTTCCACCCAAGGAAATATTCTATTGTCCTTTATAGTGTTAACAAATCATTACCTTAATACCTGGTTGATGTATCCAAAAACTATGACTCACCCATAAAAAGATTTAAATTTTAAAGACACCTTTTTTTCTCTGTTTATCAATTTTGGAAGTGAAGAAATGGATTTTTGCCCAGAATGTGGAACTCGACTCGCAATCAAACGGGAACAAAATGAAGAGCGTGTCTCCGTAGCTCTAAATTGTTCTAAATGCGGATACTCTCAACCGATTGAAAGTGAGGAATCTATAAAACAGAAAAACGCTTTAAATTCAACTCATGAAATAGTCACAGTGATTGGCGAGGAAGAAGCAAAATTACGAACTATGCCCACTCTTAAAATCGAATGTCCGAAGTGTGAAAATGGTGAAGCATATTGGTGGATGGTTCAAACAAGGAGTGCCGATGAATCCCCCACCCAGTTTTTCAGATGTACCAAATGTAATCATACTTGGAGAGAAAACGCCTAATAAAATAGCCACATGACTTAACGGCTATATAGTTCTCTATAGAACACTATCGAGCGAAGAGGATTTAAGGAGCCTCTTATTCATCATGTTTTAATGGGGAAAAAAAGTTGTTCAGTATCAGAATGAATGATGCAAGACTTTGGAAAAATTTGATCGGGGCAATCGCAACCCTTGTAGACGAAGCAAGTTTTGACGCGAATGCAGAAGGCATTAAACTGAGAGCAATGGACCCTTCACATGTCGCCATGGTCGATTTTGAATGGCCAAAGACGATTTTCGAAGAATATGTGTGCGATGAACCCACTAAGCTTTGTATCAACGTGGGTGAGATGCTTAAACTTCTAAGGAGGGTGGGAAGCAATGAATCCATCAACCTCGAATTAGAAGAGAAAACGGCAAAGCTCAAGATGACCTTGAAGAACAAATACAGTCGCATTTTTCGAATGGCAACATTGGAGGCGTCAACCGAAGAGGTCCCTACACCCAAGATTTCATTTAATTCCACAGTCAAAATAACAACAACCTGCATGAGTAATGCCGTGGACGATGCTTCCACAGTGAGCGACCACATCCAATTCGAGACGACTGATGACACATTTATCATAACTGCCTCCGGGTATCTAGGAAGCGTCACCATTGATGTGGGTAAGGAAAGCGAGGAGATTCTGGGCTTTGATGTCAAGGAAGCATCCAAGGCAATGTTTAGCCTGAGTTATCTCTCTTCGATGATAAAATCCGCTTCAAAAATCTCCGATATCGTTACTATAGAATTTTCCAACGATATGCCGGTGCGTTTGAACTTTGAGTTACCCCAAAGTGGACGACTACAATACTATCTTGCACCTAGAATTGAAAACTCTTAATGACCCTAAAACATCCACGATGTTGAGTAAACCCTTTTTTGGATGAATGCGTTACCCCTTAATCTTCAGAACAGGATAAACCAAGGAAAAATCTAAGAGTTCAGGTAGAATCTAGACTGTTCTACCAGAAGAGTTTCAACGAGTAACATTACATTTGTGATGAGCGAAGGATAATGCCATGGGAATCGTTAACAAGACATCAAAAGAGGTATTCAATACAGATTAAATCACTATCGACAAACAGGTGAACTTAGGTGACGTTAACAGTATTTGATACACTGCGTGGACAATTGATTCCATTTAAACCAATCGACGATGGGAAAGTGGGAATCTATGTTTGTGGTCCCACAGTATATGACTTACCACACATAGGTCATGCAAGAACCTTGGTCATCTTCGACATGATAGCACGATACCTAACGTATCGGGGTTATCAGATCAACTATATTGTAAATATCACAGACATAGACGACAAGATAATTACGAGAGCCCAAGAATCTAGCGAAATTCCCAGTGACTTGGCGAGGAAATTTGAAAGAATCTTCTTAGAAGACATGAAGACTCTAAATAACACACTCGTTGATGTGTATCCAAGGGTTACAGACAATATCCCAGATATTATCAAAATAATCTTAGGTCTCATAGAAAAAGGATACGCTTACCAAATCGATGATGACGTGTATTTTGATGTTACCAAGAGCTCAGGTTTGGGTAAACTTTCTAATCAATCTTTAGAAAATGTGTGGGCAGGAGCGAGGGTTAAAATTGATGAAAGAAAAAGAAACCCTGCTGACTTTGCACTGTGGAAAAGCTCTAAGAAAGATGAACCATTTTGGGAAAGCCCCTTTGGAAAAGGCAGACCAGGATGGCATATCGAATGCTCGGCCATATCAATGAAATATCTTGGTGAGCAATTTGATATCCATGGTGGAGGAAGAGACTTGATTTTTCCTCATCATGAAAATGAAATAGCTCAATCCGAAGCATATACAGGCATAATCCCTGTCGTAAGATATTGGCTACATACTGGATTTCTAACGATAGACGGTGTGAAGATGTCGAAGTCTCTTGGAAATTTCATCACGGTTAGAAACCTCTTAAAAAATTATAACGTGAATGCCTTCCGCTTGTTTATCATATCAACTCACTACAGAAGCCCCATCGACTACTCCGAAAAAGGGCTCAAACAATCTTCAAAGAGTCTGAAAAGAATATTCGAAGCCTTGGACAATCTGAGACAAGGAATTCTGGTGGGAGACCAAGGAAAAGAAGAGAATAAAGACGAGAAAGTGACAGCAGAAGTAACTACCATTCACCAGCGTTTCCTTAAAGCCATGGACACTGATTTCAACACACCACAAGCCTCTTCAGAATTTTTTAAGCTGATAAAACTGGGAAATCAAGCCTTCTCTATGAAAGTCAATACAGTTCTTCTTCAAACTATTTATGATTTGATTATCGAGTTAGGAAGCGTCTTCGGCCTCGAATTGGAGAGAAGCCACAAGTTGACAGATGAGGAGAAGAAACACATTGCTGAGAGAAACATTGCGCGAAAAAACAAGGAATGGAAGAAAGCCGATGAAATCAGGGAGAAACTCAAGAAATCGGGAATCATCCTCAAGGATTATCCACAGGGTACACTGTGGACCGTTGAACGAAATGAGAAAACGTGAAACCCCCAATTACAAATACCTATTAAGATGACAGAAATGAAAAAACGCTAAATACCTTTCCTTCATCTCTGTATACCCAACTTCTCAAGAACTTTTTTTTATCCTTCTCAAATAGACAAGGATAGTGAGGAAGGACCCATCGCGGGGTGGAACAAACTTCATAACTAACAATTCTGAAAGAAATCCCATTAACTAGTTAGTTTATTCACCATTTTGGTTAAGAAATCGCAATGTACCTATACTCCTTTGAAATTGCTTTGTTGCTACAAGCGTTAACGTCATCTATAGCAGGATCAATTAACAAAAAAGTATGAAGTCCAGTCGTATTTGGTTTGCAGGTTTCTCCTTATTACTTCTTTTCAATATAGATTACGCGAAGGTCTCGAACATTCGTTCCCCGAGCACCCGTGATGAAGTTATCGCCAAGCGCCTTCAACGCGTGAAAAGAGTTGTGATTACGAATCTCCTCATACACGTCAATCCCTGTCCCCTTAATCCGTTCCATTGTATAGCCATCCACAATCCCTCCTGCAGCATCAGATGGCCCATCTGTTCCATCGGAGTCTATTGACGCCACAACGATATTTTCGTTCCCTTCAATGAGTGGAGCCATAGAAAGAACGAACTCTTGATTACGACCACCAACTCCCGTTGCCTTTCCAACCGTAACTAGAAGCTCTCCACCACAAAGGAGGACACACGGGGGTTTGAACGGTCTTCCATAAAATTCGATCTCTCGAGCCATATACGCTAATACCTCCGCTGCATCCAAGGTTTCCATGTCGTTCAAGCTTGCAACCAGAATGTGAGGGGTAATACCGAGACTCTCGGCTTTTCTCGCCGCCGCGTCAAGCATATACTCTGGACCCATCACGCGGAAGTGGTACTGAGGTTTTCCATCCAGTTCCCCCGCTTGGATACTATCATACTTGGGATCAGCTTTTAAAAGATAGGTTCGAACGGATTGAGGGACTTCGTCCCAGACGCGATATCGCTTTAAGACTTCAATCGCGTATGGATAAGCAGTTGTACCATTGGGACTTCTTCTTTGGCGAACACTAGGGCCTAGAGGTGCTTCAGCGGTGTGAACCGCGATGAGTGTTGCGTCGCCAACATGTCGTCCATGTCGTCCCCTTAAGAGGATAAGTTGATTTCTGACCGCGTTTATATCGGGCATAGACGAACCATGCTCAAAGTAGAGGATGCGATTGACTTCTTGTATATCTTTCAAGGTTATCCCTGGTCCGGGTAGAGTCATAAGAGCGGTTCCTCCACCCGATTCAGATAAGAACACGATATCCCCCTTCTTCGCCTTCTTTTCGATTTCCAGTATTCGCTTAGCTCCTGCCACACTGTCTTCATCAGGCATGGGGTGGCCAGCAAATGTAACCTCAATCCGCTTACACCATTTTGGCTCTCCCTTTTTTGCGTTGATGTGACCTTCAGTTATTAGACTACCCAGCACGTCCTCCATTGCTTTCGCTTGTCTATGCGCAGCTTTCCCACCACCTACAACGTATATATTCCCTACTTTTGACAAGTCGAAGACTAAAGGTTCACGTCCTAAGGGTCGCGAGAAGTCCTTATGACCAACAATCAGCTGTCCATCATGGATGCGGATCATCTTCTTCGTGTTCTCATAGGGATCCGTTGCCTTCAATCCTGCTTCAAGAAGCTCCAGCACTGTTTTTCGTCCAGATGTATTGCCGTGAGAAATCAGATTAGAAGTATTCAGTATGTTCATTCTAATCACTAATCTAAACGCGATATTGGTACGCTGTTCACTACATTTGTTCAATGTTTAGATATCTAAGTGGAAAGCCAGTAAAGGGTTGTTGATTATGTATTATGGTTTGAACCCTTGCCTGCCAAGGAATTTAGCATTGTTTCCAAGTTCGGACTCGATCTTCAACAGCCTATTAGCTGTTGGACCTGTTCCTCCTTCCCTCAGATGACCGGTACTTAAGCCCACGGTGTAGTCCGCTATATCAGGGCCTTCTCCTCGACTACTGCAAGGCATGACACCGTACCCGTGCCTATACGCTAGTTGAACGGTATCCAATGCCTCACTTATGGTGCCTATCTGGTTAACCTTTAGAAGCACTGCATTAGCAGCACCCGCCTCAATACCTTGTTTAAGACGTTCAATATTTGTTGTGAAAAGGTCATCACCCACTACTTCGATGCCAAGTTCTTTGGTAACAATTGCGTGTCCATCAAAATCGTCTTCGTCAAGGGGATCTTCAAGAATTACGAATGGATAATCTGCAACCAAATTCTTATAGAGTTCAATCAAATCCTCTTTGGACTTATCCTCCTTCGAAAATAAGCCTTCAAACACGCCTTTCATAGTATTGTAGTAGGTCCCCGCTGCAACATCCATTTGAATACCGATTTTATTCTTGTAACCACAATTATCTATAGCATCAGTCATGAGGGCGAATAGTTCTCGATCGTGCTCAACGACGCCAACGGGTATTCTACCCGGCATTCACCACCCCCGGATACTTGAAATTTATTGGACAAGATTTTTTGAAATTCACGAGAGACCTCCCAAGCAGCATACGATGCCTCAGAGAAACTATTAAACCCATAACAGTAAAAAGTTACACTTGGTTTACCACCAGACCTTTTACCGCCGCCATACCTGTTGGACCCTCCAAAGGCGCCAGAACCAGGAACCGGCAGTATACAAGCGTTTACTCCACCAATATGTTGATAGAGCGGTATACCTAAATTGGCAGCAGCAGCCTTGAGAACAGCTGCTGAGACGCTGGCCATCGCATTTCCTCCAAGCCGTGCCTTGTTCGGTGTACCATCTAGCTTAAGCATGACTTCATCTACGGCCCTTTGCTTTGTCACATCCATGCCTTTTATTGCTGGGCCAATAACGTTTTCGATGTTACCAATTGCCTTAAGCATACCCTTACCACCCCAACGTTCCCCGCCATCATAGGTGAATTGAACTTCATGTTTTCCAACAGATACCCCAGCAACAGCTACAGCGACGCCCAAGGCACCATCATCAGTTACCACAGTTGTTTCAACACCTTGCGCCGTTCTAGCGAATACACTTCTTGCAAAAACAGATTTTATTTTAAATCCCATTCAAATATCCCCATGGTTTAAAAAAATATCAAATTGACGCAGATATTAATGTTATGTTGAAGTCATTTAGAGTAATGCCAAATTATGCTACAATTACGAGTCCATTCCTTATTTCAGTAAAAATAGGGCATTTCGCTTAAAAATGAAACTTATTTACATCACATTTTCTCAAGAGAAAAACCTAACGCGAGACGAGTTTATATCAATTTATTTTACGGTATCTTTTTTAAGCCAACTAACAATAAAAAAACTGAAGCGCTTTTCCAAAGACTGGAGTGGTGCGGCTGCCGGGATTTGAACCCGGGTTAGAAGCTTGGGAAGCTTCAGTCCTAGACCAGGCTAGACCACAACCGCATTGATATTCTTGTATCAACGAAAACATATTTTGTTTTCTTATAACATCTATATCTCAGGGGCGTATCTCAATACTTTTTTTTGATGGTGAAACTCTGAATTATCCAGTACAAAGCATCGCATATAAAAACCTAAGTGTTAGCTAGCTAAATCCTTTAAAACATCGAGTAAAAAGTGTAACTTTATTATTTCAAAGTCGGGTGTGTATTGACCTTTTTTACATCCTTAACAAGGGGCACAAGCACCTCAAGAATAGTCTCCTCAAGTTTCTTTATTATGTACGGCCTCAGATTCTAAGGCAGCTCTACGTTCAACCTTTTCACGCTGTAATCCGGTTTTTCCAAACACGAGACTTCATGATAATCCTCGTTAACCCCAACGTGCTAGGCGTACTCATGTGCTTCGATATAAGCACATTTGACTTCTTCGCAATCTCTCGATACTCCGAACTCATTGAAAACTTCCTTCAATCATCATTATCAGTCTCTCACTAAACAAATTATCCATAGAGTGTAGGATTTTTATTATTTTCTAATTGTGATCCTTAATAG
>Ga0164321_10000167_pt1 | contig 10379 bp, 9 predicted proteins | sample GuaBasSediGuay12_FD_121799 | JGI IMG/M metagenome (GOLD analysis project Ga0164321, IMG submission 121799) | Subseafloor sediment microbial communities from Guaymas Basin, Gulf of California, Mexico - Guay12, Core 4567-28, 21-24 cm | ecosystem: Environmental > Aquatic > Marine > Hydrothermal... | reverse complement strand
TTTCTCCATTTCATTGAAGTCAAATCGAATTTAGCCTAAAATCATTAATTGCAGCCCGATACAATGCTCAAATGTCTCACTACCACCAGAAGTCATTATTGCTTACAGGGTCGTAAATGCGCTTCTCATCGTTGATCCAAATGGGAATTGATATCTTTTCTTCATCTCTCCCGCAACGCACCAGCCGGTCAGAGCACATGGTCCAGCCTAAAAAAAATCCGTGTTTTTTTAGCGCGTTGATACAAAATGTTGAGCATGATGGCTCCATTTGGCAGCGATTGCCACCCACCTTTGAGAGGTATTTTTGATAAAGTTGAATGGGAAGAACAAGTGGCGCGGTTTGTTCTGTTGTTGCAACGTTTTTTTCGGTTCTTTTTTTTTGTCCGGCAAACGCATTGCCACTTAACTGACACAAAAGAAGAAAAACAATAATGATCCTGCAATCTATTTTTGTCATTTTCATCAAGCCTAAACGTCTAAACCGATATTTCATGAAAAAATTATATGAAGGTTGAGCAAAGGAGATCGTTTTTCAAAGGTTTCTATTTCTGAGTAACCCTTATCACCTCTTCTATGGTTGAAACACCCCTTATAACCTTCTGCACACCGTCCTGTCGAAGGGTGATCATGTTTTGGTTTACCGCTTCACTCTTTATAAGGTTTGAGTCATAGGTATGAAGTATAAGACTTTTCAAACTGGATTCCATACGCATGATCTCGAAAATACCTGTTCTGCCTTTGTAACCGGTGTGAAAACAGTTTTCACATCCTTCTGCTTTATAGAAAATAGCCTCTTCGATCTGATCTTGGATAATTCCGATGCTTTTCAAAGCCGTTTCATCCGGCGTGTACGGTTGCTTGCAATCTTTGCAAAGGACGCGGATGAGTCGTTGGGCCACGACAGCCAGAACCGATGATGAAATTAAAAACGGTTCGACGCCAATGTCAACAAGACGGGTAATGGCGCTTGCAGAATCGTTGGTATGAAGTGTGGAAAAGACAAGATGTCCGGTCAGTGCCGACTGAACGGCAATTTCGGCTGTTTCCTGGTCTCGTATTTCACCGACCAAAATGACATCAGGGTCTTGCCGAACAATCGATCTTAGGCCCATGGCAAATGTCAGATTTATCTTTGGATTGACTTGTATCTGGCTGATTCCTTTGATCTGGTATTCGACCGGGTCTTCAATGGTGATAATGTTAATGTCGAGGGTGTTAATGGATGAAAGAATAGCATAAAGGGTGGTTGTTTTGCCGCTTCCGGTGGGTCCTGTAACGAGGATAATCCCATTCGGTGACCTTACCAGGCTCTCAAATAGAATAAGCTTGTCAGATGAAAGACCGATATCTGGAAGGGAAAGCAATGCACCCGATTTGTTGAGAAGCCGTAGCACGACACGTTCCCCAAACGAAGTGGGGATCGTGGAAACACGGACATCGATCTCCTGGTTGCCGATTTTAACGTCGAAACGGTTGTCTTGAGGCAGTCGCTTTTCAGCGATGTTCATTTTTGACATGATCTTAATTCTGGAGATCAGTGCCGGTTGGGTCCATTTGGGAGGTGACAACAGATCATAGAGAATACCGTCCACACGATATCGAACTTTGTAAGTGTCGATATAGGGTTCAATGTGGATGTCGCTTGCCCGTGCTTTCACGGATTGTGAAATGATATAGTTAACCAGTTTAATAATCGGCGCATCACTGATGTCGTCCAAAAGATCTGCTTTGTCTTCGATTTCCCGAATAATGGCGCTATCTTCTTCTTCCATGTCCTGGACGAGCTGCTCAGCGCTATCCCTGCTGAGATCATAGGATATGTTTATTGCCGAAAGAATCGCTTCTTTTGTGGAAAGAACAAGCTTAATATCATTGAGGCCAAGTATTCTCACCAGATCATCTAATGGTTGGATATGGGCAGGGTTATTCATGGCGACGACGGCGTTGGGGTGGTCGACATGGTCTATCACATGTTGCTGATCCTTTTGCTGAGAAGATTTATTAAAGTTCGGAGGTGGCGTATCGCCGATGAAGGGCACCATGACGTATTTTTTTAAAAATTGAATCGGCAAATGGTGAGCAAAATCGATGCCAAAATTGTCAAGGGGAAGATCCGGCCAGAAAGGGATATCATATTGAATACTCAGAGCCTCGAGGAGCTGATTTTCGCTGATGATTTTTTTTTGGACCAGCACCCCTCCGATTTGGCCGCGATGCTCCGTTATCATCTTTAAGGCGTCATGGATATCTTCCTCTGATATTCCCAAAGTATGTTGAAGTATGTGGAAAAGATTTTTTTTCATGCAATTTTTTGGTGAAACGCTATTCTTTTGGGCCGGGTTCAGCCTCGTCGGTACTCTGATTGTACATTTTAATATTACCTTCTTTTATTTCGTTCATATATTGTTCCTTTTCCTTTAAAATATCTTTTGCTTCAACAGGACTTTTTATGACGTGAGGCGTAAGAAACACGAATAGATTGGTCTACTCGCCGCCACTTGACACGCCTTTGAAAAGATACCCAAGTAGGGGGATATCACCGAGACATGGGACCTTGTACTCTGTTTCTGAAAGACTGTCGTCAATAAGTCCCCCAATGACCACTGTATGGGTGTCTTTTACAATAACAGTGGTTTCGATGGTTCGTTTAAACGTTGCAGGGCGGTCCGGTGAAACTGTTACAAATTGGTCCAATTTCGTTACTTCCTGAAAAATATTGAGGCGCACCATTCGGTCTTTGCTGATTTGGGGCGTAATTTTAAGGGTGATACCCACATCTTTATATTCATAGTAACTGTAGGTGTCGACCTGTCCTGTGTCAGTGAGGGCGGATCGTGTTTGGAAGGGGACATTTTTCCCAACGTAAATGGTTGCTTCCTCGTTGTCCGTAGTTAACAATTGGGGAGTCGACAGCATATGAATATCCTTGTCTTTTTGATACGCATTGACGACGGCGGCAAGGTTGGGGAAGGTCATACCGCCAATGGTGACCGCTTCACTGAATATGCCTAAAGAGAAACCGCTTGAAAATGGCAGTGTGGTTACCGGCGCCGTGGGCAAAAGACTCGGATTTTGTTTGAATGCGCCACCAAATGCAGCATCTTTGTCGCCGATTTTTGTTTTCCCGCCAGCAAACCATTCAACCCCCAGGCTGAAGTCCTTTTCCACATCTACTTCCATGATCAGGCTTTCAATGTAGACCATCGCTCTTGGAACATCCAATTTTTTGATTATTTCTTCCAAAACCTGGTAATCGTCGGTGTCGCCCATAATAATCAGACTATTGGTCGCATTATCTGATGTTATTTTGACTTTTTCTGAGACAAACGGGATTTTTTTCGCTTCGGGAGCACTGCCCTGTTTTGTCGGCAATTCCTGGAGAACTTTGGCCAATTCTTCAGCATTGGCGTGTTCAAGATAATAGACGCGGATTTTCTCTTTTCCTCGCGGTGTTTCTCTGTCCAAAAGCTGTATCAGGCTTTTAATCCTTAAAGTTTCGACCTCGCTGGCGAGTACGACCAGGGTATTGGTACGCTCGTCTGCGACAAATTTAATTTGGGTGGCCACATCCCCGGGTTTCGGTTTTCGGCGAGATTGAAAGATCGAGCTGAGAATTTTAACAAATTTTGTGGAATCCGCATATTCTAAAGGAATGACCGATAGTTCCTGTCCCATACCGATGACATCGATGGCGCCAAGAATGCGAAGCAACCGTCTGATATTGGAATAGACATCCGTTACAATCAGCGTATTGGTCGGGTTATAGGCCAAAATGACGCTGCTTTTGGAAATCATGGGTGCGAAAAGCTTTTTTACTTCATTAGCGCTTGCGTACTTTAAAGGGATGAGCTGGGTAACGATCTTATCTTCCGGCGAGGTCACTTCCTCGAAGAGACGAGTTTCGACACTCTTTGATCGTGCATCAGGCGCTGGAATGATTTTGGTCACTTCGCCTGCCTTTACTGTGGCATACCCATGGACTTCAAGAACGGATTCAAACACCTTATATGCTTCTTTAACAGAAATTCTGGCCGGTGAAACAATGGTTACTTTTCCTTTTACGCGTTGATCGACTACAAAGTTCTTTTCGGTCAGTTCGCTGATAAATTTAATAAATACGCGTATATCAACGTTGTTGAAATCGATCGATACGAATTGATCCGATGAGCCGATGTTTTTCGACGTTTTTGTTTGGGCCTCAATGGATAACGGTGCGGTTATCAAAAGAACAATAAGGAAAAATAAACATATGAAGACGTTGGTGTTTTTGTAATGGGATATCATTTTTTTCGGTTTCTTTCGTTTTTTGTGAATTTAAAACACTCTCATAAAAAGGTAGCTTTTCTGACTTTTTTATAAGACTATCAATCTTATTCAATATGGTATTCCAATGTTTTTGATCGGCCCATTCGTTTAAGCTGAAGCTTTACGTTTTCAGAAGACTGTAAGCTTTGGTACAACTTGAGCGCATCATCAACGGATACGATATCGTTCCCATCAACACCTGTGATGACATCCCCGCTTTTTAAACCCATCCGATAAAAAATGGAGTCGGGACGAATGCCGGTTAAACGGAGGCCGTCCGGTTCTCCATTCGTGAAATGTGGACGTATTCTTACCTGTTTCATGAGGCTGTTAATATCTTGGACCGCGGAATCAATTTGTGAACGTTTTAAGGTTATATTTTCCAAAGTGGCATCTTGTCGGTTTAATGTGGTTGCATTCGATTTTCGAGAATAATTTGAAGGTTCAGAGCTGCCACTATCTTTTTCAATTCCCAGAATTTGGTCTTCGCCGTTGACATTTAAGATGACTTTTTTCCTTAAAATCATCTTTAAGGTGGCGCTCTGTATCGTATCGCCGACTCTGTAAAGATTTTGTTGCCTTCCCCCAACTTCTTCAATGACGGCGTAGGTATCCTTTTTATCCCCTGAAACGGTTCCCAACAATTTTAGTTTGAGATCCGTGGGCTTAAGGGTTTCAAGGTCCACCTTTTTGGGTTGCTGATCGCCCTCTGTTTTTGTGTTAAAAAGATTTCGTTCAACAATAGTCCTGTAATAAGATAAAGGGCGATGGATCGTATCGTTTGACCGTATCACTGATCGGTTATCTATCTTTGAAGGAAAGACAGTATCAAGATGTGATGCTGAGACGTTGTAAAACCCTTTGACGCCAAAATAAACAGCACATGCAATGAGTAAAAGGTTTAATGGAATATTGTATCGTTTCATGATGACTATATCAAACCCCTCCGTGTTGTCATAGATATATTTTGATTAAATCATCCTTATGGGAAATATCCCATCTTTACGGGATGATTTTATTTACTTTATTGAAAAGCTTGGCTTTTCTATCGTTCCGCTAAGCTTTATGGGTAATCCGTTTTTACTGAAAAACTTTTTCGGTATTAGATGTTTCGGAAAATCTTTTTCCAGGCTTGCAAGAAACGTTGGGTGTGGCCTGATGGTTCCCACAAGTTTTAAAACGCTTCTTTCCAAAGGTTTTTCCAATATAATTGAACCGGCAATGCTGCCATCCATCTGATGTCCTTTTAGGCTACACTGTTTGAATTGTACTTTTCGGTTTTTTACCACAATATCAGATTCGATGATGTTGAAAGCAATGCTTTCCAACATTAAAATCGGGTTTAACAGTTCGATTTCACCGTCTGAAATGATAAGCATTGCCCTTACATCTTCCCCGGACGTCTGGTCTTTGCTATAGGTAACATGACCTTCAAGTACGCCTGATATATTTCGGGCATTCAAACGTCGCAGGGCATGTATTTCTGATATCTGAATGTCTGAAAATGTAGCATCAACATGAATTTTGCTAAAAGCGGTATTGTGAGTCAACTCCCCTTTTCCATCGATTATGCCATCGCATGTGTTTGCTTTGAAAAAAAAAATGATCTTTGAACCAAAAAGTGACAAAAGATTAGGGACGATCTTTACTTGTTCCAAGGTGAGCAAAGTATCACTCGTCTGATAAATGGTTATATCGTAAAGCCAAACGCCGGGGGGGAAGGCCGGTTTTATTTGGTCAATGGTAATGTTAATATCAGGATGGGTTTTATTCAGATGAAATACCATATAATTTTTTATCTGGTCGGCCGGAAACAGATAATAAATAAAGAATGTAGTTAATATCAGGGTAAATAATAGATACAGCAACCATTTTTTCTTCATTGTCATAACTATATTTCAGAGGTTTCAACCTGTAATACGGCGTCAACAAAACCCTTTTCTTTACCGGTTTTTAAAATGGACAGCTTGTTGATGTATATCATGTTTCTTGATGTCTCAACCATATGCAAATACGTGGTCAACTGCTGCAAGGTTAAGCCTTGGAGCTTCATTTCAACCTGTGAGATTTTATAGGGACTGTTTTTCTGAACCGTTGTGGAAGGCTTCATATACGTTATATTCTCTTTTATTCCCGCTCTGCCCGACAGTTTGTCAAGAAAAGAAAACAGGGTAAAATCTTTTTCCCTTTTTCTAAAACGAATATTGGATTGGTCATTTCTCTTTTGAATGGCATCATATTCGGATTTAAGAACGGCCATTTCCGCAAGTATCTCCGTTTTAACCTGAACAGCCCTCTCAAGGCGTTTTCTTTTATCCATATGGGGAAACACGACAAACTGAATTAAAACAAACAGACCTATGGCGCCCAATGCTGCGCAAATGGAATATTTTTCACGTCTGGTCAACTTTATTGCCATATTTTCAAGAAATTACAAATCAATTTTGAGTTTGAAGCGAATCCGGTTATCGGATTTATCAATATTGGCTGAACTGATAACAATTTTTTTAAAAAATTCGGCTTGTTCCAGGCTGCTCTTAATGCCGTCTACAGATTTGTACGTATCGGTGTTTCCCGAAATAACCACACTATCCATCCCGATCACCAGCCTTGTAAGGTTAACATCCACCGCCTTCGGAACAAGCCTACTAATATCTCTCAGAATATCAATGGTGCGGATGTTTCTGTCGGTTTCTCCGGGCAACAGAGCATTTCTTCTTGCCTCTTGCATTTTTGTTCGCATTTGCTGCAGTGGATCGACGATTCTTTTTACGTCCGGGAATTTTGACGTAAAGGTGTCTGTGATTTGATGGTTTAACCGGTTCAATTTTTTATTCATCAAATACGAATCGAGAACAACGTTGGAAAATGCCAACGCTGCAACCACAGCTGCGAGGATGCCCGTTTTAATTAAACTTTTCTTGTGTTCTTGCCAGAATTTTTTTGGTGCAAAAAGACCTTTACGAAAATTTAAGCCATAATTCCCTTGAATTTCCATCAGTGCGAGTGCAAACGCGCCGTCATTTTTATGAGGAATCCAGGATTGTTCCGAAGGGTAATGTTTTATGACATCGGCATCACGAACCAGATCGATCCGCTTTATAGGGATCTCAAAAAACTTTGATAGATGATTTTCAAAACCCGGGACATCAAGTCCGCACCCGGTGATCAATATTTCGTCGGGTTGAAAATCGAGGCCAAGCGTATCTTCGAATGCAGATAGGGTTTGATATACGTTGGTGCAAAACCGTTCAGCGGTGTATTGTATATCGTCTGAAGATATTGGAAAAGAACGCATCAAACGGATGTTTCCGGACATCCCGGCAAACATCGTGGCCTTGGTGTTGTCAATATCGATGAACAGCCACTTTTTACTTTCATCGATCAGATTGGCGAGGCACAATGCTGCCGGATAACCGTGGACGGTAACAATTTCCGGATCGATATCGAACGTTGAAAGTAAGTCTAAATATGATTGAAGTTCAGATTTTTCTACCGATGCTGCAATAATATCTGTGTGACCTCTGTCTTCCGCTCGTTTTATGGCGTGAAAGTCTATTATCAGATCATCCACCGGAAGCGGCAGGGTTGGTTCAAGTTCATAGGGAAGAATCTTTGAAATTTTTTTCTTTCCTTTGAACGGCACCTTAAGATTTCTGTAAGATATCAGATCGGCTGGAAATGACGCCACACAAACCGATCCGAAAATATTTATTTTTTTCGCAATCATTTCAAGCGAGACGGCAAGCCCGTTTTCACGATCGCTTTCGTTTGATATGGGAACGTAATCGTGGGCTTCAATCGTCGCCCCTTTGATTCCGCTGCTTACCAGGACTGCAGAGACAGCGTCATTCTGGATATCGAGCCCGAGTATCTTTCTGCTCATTTAATACCTGCTCCCCAAACCCATTTTTCAAAAATCTCTCCATTACGCCAATACACCATTACTCCAAACCCCCTGACGGCCTAATGTTATTTTAAGGTAATGTAATATTTCCTGGTTGTGTTTTCACTGTAACTCTAATTCTTAAGCATTTCACTCGAATCCTTGGACCCTTGACCCCTTGAATCCTTTCAAAATCATCAACTCTTTTGGAGATGCCCCGATAGTATTAACTATATGTTATTCTGTCATCCAACGCAAGACCTTGCAAACCCATTTGCCCGTTTTTTTGTCCCTTTCCCTTTTGACGATAGCCGTTATCGTCATTTTCATTTCATGTAACATGGCACCGGATTCTATCTGAAAGACATCGCTGGAAGTTGTGATCAGACCAGGATCGATGTCAATATTACTTAGGCCCGGTACCTGTTTATGCCATGTGGCACTGGAAAGATCATGTATATAAACAGAATCGGAGGTTTCTTGTCGATAGTCGTAGATGGCTTGTGCGAGGTCTTCACTGCCCAAGGGAAGTATGGCTGCGAGTACCGGAAGTTGGGCAGTGTTGATATTTATTTTGCCATCAAATGTGAATGAGTGAGCCTTTTTTTCGATGATGCCATGGATGGTTAAATAACTGGAAACCCCTAACCATTCGCCTGTTCCTTGGTAAAGTTCGCGGGATATGCCCTTGACCAGAGCAAGTTCGTCAATGTGAGTGAACGGGCCATTTCTGCAGGCATAAGGCGGGTCAAGATACTGGTAATAGTCTGAATCTGCTCCATTTAATCCTGTAATGGCGTCATCATCTTTTGAATCCAGCCAGTCTTTGACTGAGTTTATGATGGTTTCGGGTTCAATGTCTTTAAATAATTCATTCTGGGTAATTAAAAGATTTAAAAACTGATCCCACAACATCCTTTGGGTTGGGTTAAATTCGTGTCCTTCAGGAAATTGAACGAGGCTGTTGATCTGGATTTTACCTAGCTCGTCGCTAATTGTTAACGTGATCTGACCGTCATCAAAAGGTAAATCGGCAAGGATTTCGCTGATTTTTTCAGGGTCTGCCCAGTCTTCCTGCAGAGAGTCGGAATTCGAATTATTTTTATCCATTATCAAAATGGCTTTTGCTGCATGTATGCCGGATGAAGCCATTTGAGAAAGGGTCATACGGTCCCGGGTTGTGGCTGCAGAGAATAAGGCTGAACGCGTATGTCTGTTCATTTCCAACGTTGCCACAATTAATACGGTGATAACGCCTAATGTGACAAGAAGGGCTATGCCACGACTATTTCCAATAATTTTAGGTATCACTCATTCTCTTTCTTTTTTCGGTAGACGGGTAGTGTCGCCATGGTTTCGAACAGTAGTGAATCCGAGTTGTTGTCTAACTCAAGTTTTATACCGATGCGCGTTGGCGTCGCATATCCCCAGTCCTTGGCGTCTGAGTCCCAAAAATCGTATGCTTCTCCATCAGGGCCATAATATTTAAATGCCAGCGATTTAACTCCTTCACAAAGTATGGGGTCACTGGTTTTTTCTTCAAACGGTTGATACGGGTAGAGGTTGTCGGCCCGCCTCAAGACGAATCCACGCTCCTGTGTATCCTGAACATAGTAGATGATTTCTGCTATACCATTTTCGATTTTTCCATCAAAAGATAGATGCGCAAGAGAAGTAAATCTGAGTTTGGGAAATTCTTCGGTTTTAATAACCATGCTATCGCCGACCATTCTGTACGGGTCCGGTGGATCGTCAACATCCGGAGGTGTGTATTTCGGATACAGGGTCACATAGGCTGACTCCAGATCAACAATCATACGATTCAAGCAGTTTTTAGCCATCTCGTAAGATGTAATGCCCTGCTTGATGGTTCTGGAATCCTTGAAGATGGAGTTATATGAGGCAAATACGATGGTGATAATAATAGCGAAGATAAAAATGGCAATCAAAATCTCTAGTAGCGTAAACCCGCCACCTTGTTTTTTAGTATGAATAGATGATGGACCCATGTGCCTATAGGACGCAATGTCGGTTTTTTCTAAACGGTAAGGCATTCTTCCTTTTTTCAGTTATCCACCCATCGGTAAGTTCTCACATCATAAGATAATTGATCGTTGTTCAATACAATCGCGACATCGATTTTTTTAAGATTTATAGATAGCTCCCCAAGGGGTTCGGACTCGACATC
>Ga0164321_10000165_pt1 | contig 10386 bp, 8 predicted proteins | sample GuaBasSediGuay12_FD_121799 | JGI IMG/M metagenome (GOLD analysis project Ga0164321, IMG submission 121799) | Subseafloor sediment microbial communities from Guaymas Basin, Gulf of California, Mexico - Guay12, Core 4567-28, 21-24 cm | ecosystem: Environmental > Aquatic > Marine > Hydrothermal... | reverse complement strand
CAGGAGAAATTGAATTAGCCGAAGTCACAAAAGAGAAAGAAGATTGGGGAGAATAATTGACCGGTTCCATCGGGATGCTTTATGATCAATTAAGGCCCGAGGAGCGCCTCCTGATTGAAGCCGCAAAAAGAAAATCATTAAGATTGGGGCTTCACGATTCAGAGAAACTCTATCTTGATATTAAAAATACGGATCAGGAAGAGCTCTTCGAGGAAATAGTCTTACAGAGATGTTTGAGTTACTTTCGCAGTGTACATCTAACATCCCTTTTGGAAAACAAGGGAATAACTGTAATTAACTCTTCTAAGATTGCGTCAGTATGTGGAAATAAATTATTAGCATCAATGAAACTTGAGGAAGCAAATATTCCAACTCCGCATACAGTTGTTGCATTTAGTATTGAAGCAGCTCTAAAAGCTCTTGATGAGGTAGGATATCCTGCAGTTCTCAAACCCGTAGTAGGAAGTTGGGGAAGACTCGTCGCTCCTTTAAGAGATGTTGAATCAGCAAAAGCTATTCTAGAAGATCGAGAGAACATGTTTCCAATTTATCAAATCTACTATATTCAAGAGATGATTCAGCGTCCATCAAGAGACATACGATGCTTTGTGATAGGAAATTCTGTTGTGGCAGCGATATATAGATACGCACCAAAAGATGATTGGCGAACGAATACAGCAAGAGGAGGACACGTAGAATCCTGCAAAGTGACAAGCAATATGGAAGAACTTGCCCTTAGAGCAGCTAAAGTGTTTGGTGAAGGAGTATATGGTGTTGACATGATGGAAAGCGAAAATGGCTTAACGATACATGAGGTGAATTATACTACTGAGTTCAGAAATAGTGTTCCAGCAACTGGTGTAGATATACCTGGATTAATGCTGGATTTTGCAATACAAAAAGTGAGGAAGTAGAATTGAAGATTTCTATAATAGGTGGTTCAGGCTATGCCGGGGGGGAACTGATACGAGAACTATTGATACATCCAAAAGTAGAAATTTCTCTGATCGTCTCAAGAACTCATATCGATGAATATGTTCATCGAATACACCCAAATCTGCGTGGTTATACTGACCTTAAATTTTCTCCTTTGAATATCTCCGAAATAACTTCAAATTCCGATTTAGTATTTGCAGCAATTCCACATGGAACCTCAGCAGAAATTGTTCCAAAAATCTTAGAAACCGGATTAAGAGTCATTGATCTAGGAGCAGACTTTAGGCTAAAAGATCCCAATTGCTATCCTCAATGGTATGGGTGGACGCATCCACATCCTGAATTTCTAAAGGACGCTGTATATGGTCTTCCAGAGCTTCACCGTGAGGAAATCAAGAAAGCAAAACTCGTCGCCTGTCCAGGATGTATGTCGACTGCAACCATTCTGGCACTTGCACCTCCAATTAAAGAGAACATTATTGAACCTAACAGAATTGTTGTAGATGCAAAAATTGGATCTTCAGGTGCAGGGAACGTACCAACAAAAGTCTCCCACCATCCTGAACGAGCAAGCGGACTCAGACCTTACAAAATTGTGGGTCATCGCCATATTCCTGAGATAGAACAAGAACTTTCATTACTGACCAAAATTGCGCCGAGAATATCCTTTACGCCCCATGCTCTACCTGTGATTCGCGGGATTTTGACTACTATCCATACATACCCAAGAAAAGATTTGACCTTACCGGATCTATGGAAAATGTATCGATCAATGTATGGTCAAGAACCTTTCATTCGTCTAGTAAAAGATAAAAAAGGTTTACACCAATTGCCGGATCCCAAAGTTACCACCGGATCAAACTTCTGTGACATAGGATTTGAGATAGATCCACATGTAAACAGATTAGTTTTGTTAAGTGCGATAGACAATCTCATAAAAGGAGCATCAGGTCAGGCGGTACAATGTCTAAATATAATGCTTGGTGTTGACGAGAGAACTGGAATTTCGACTCCTACGATATACCCGGTGTAGTTCAAAATGATCATTGTAGTGAAACTTGGAGGTAGCACCCTCGAAAAAGGTGTTTCGGAAAACTTTGTTCAAGATATTAAAAAAGTTGCAGAGAATCATAATATTATCATAGTCCATGGCGGTGGAGCAAAAGTAACCCAAATGGCAACAAAGCTTGGAAAAGAGCAGAAATTTGTTGTTTCTCCAGAAGGTTTCAGGAGTAGATATACAGACAGAGAGACGGTAGAAATCTTCACTATGGTCATGGCTGGAAAGATAAACAAAGAAATAGTGATTGCCTTACAACGTCAGGGAGTAAATGCTGTCGGGTTTTCAGGTTTAGATGGTTCTCTGGTAAAAGCCAATAGAAAAAAACAACTAGTAATCATAGATGAGAGAGGACGAAAAAGAATCATCGAAGGAGGGTACACTGGTAAGATCAGCGAAGTAAATTCAAATCTTCTCAACTTGCTCATAAATAATCAATACACGCCAGTTATAGCTCCAATAGCAATCGGATCAGAGTTCGAACCCTTAAACACGGATGGAGACCGAATGGCTGCCAATGTGGCTGGTGAAATAAAAGCAGATATGTTAATTCTCTTGACAGATGTGAAAGGACTTGAACTTAACGGGAAACTCATACCAAAACTCAATTTTATTGAAGCCAAGGATGCGCTTGGAAGAATAGGTCCTGGAATGATAACTAAAATCTATGCAGCTATAGAAGCCATCAATCTTGGAGTTAAGAAAGTAGCTATTGCATCTGGATTAGAACCGTCTCCAATAACATTATCCATAGAAGAGAAATGCGGCACTGTGATAACGAAATGAATGAAACTGAAATACTTGAATTAGAACAAAAACACTTAGCCAATGTATATGCAAAAAAGGATCTAATAATTGTCAAGGGTCAAGGAGCAAATCTCTGGGACATAAATAACAAAAAATATATTGACTGCACTGGGAGTTATGGTGTTTCAATATTAGGGCACTGCCATCCAAAAATTGTAAAAGCAATAAGACGTCAATCAGAAATTCTCATTTCCTGTCACGGCTCATTATATAACGATTCAAGATCAGAATTTTTGAAAAAAATAACTCAGATACTGCCCGAAGGTTTGGAGAAAGCTTTCCTCTCGAATAGTGGTGCAGAGGCAGTTGAATGTGCAATTAAATTGGCAAGAAAATTTTCAGGCAAAACAGAGATCATAGCAATGATGAATTCATACCATGGAAAAACCATGGGTGCACTATCGGCAACATGGGATAAAAAATACCGAGAACCATTTTTACCATTAGTGCCTGAATTCAAACATGTACCCTACGGGAAAATCGCCAAACTTGAGGAAGCATTGTCCAAAAATACAGCAGCCGTAATTGTTGAACCGATCCAAGGAGAAGGAGGAGTTAAGATCCCGCCCAAGGGATATATGAAAGATGTAAGGCAGATCTGCGATGAAAAAGGAACTATTATGATTGCAGACGAGGTGCAGACAGGTTTTGGTCGAACTGGTAAAGTGTTCGCCTGTGAACACTCTGATATCACTCCTGATATTATGTGCCTAGCCAAATCTGTTGCGGGAGGGCTTCCTCTCGGAATAACCGTTGCAACCCCAGAGATAATGTCATCGTTTAGACTTGGTGAGCACTCAACAACATTTGGTGGAAATCCACTTGTTTGTGCTGCAGCGTCAGCTGCAATCGATGCGCTAATAGAAGAGCGACTTCCAGAGAGGGCCTCGAAACTTGGTGGTCATTTTATGACTGGACTAAGTGAACTACAAAATAAACACAAAATTATTCGTGAGGTCCGAGGCATGGGGATGATGATAGGTGTTGAATTCAGATTTGATGTCCTCAATATCGTGCGCGTATTAATGCGTAAAAGCATTTTAGCATTAGATGCTGGAAGAAATATAGTCCGTTTTCTGCCACCATTAGTCATCTCAGAAGAACAACTTGATCTGGTCATAGAATCGTTTGATCAAGTCATCTCGGAGGAAGAAAATGCCAACCCAAGAGGTTGATCTATTAACCGAAATGCTCATGCTTTACAGTCCGAGTGGCGAAGAAGCATATATAGCTAAATATCTTGCTGGGGAACTTAAAAAAAACAAATTCGAAGTTTCTATAGACAAAGTAGGAAAAGTGATCGGAACACGTGGAAGCGGATCTCCGACCTTACTCTTGTGTGGTCATATGGATACAGTTCCAGGAGAAATCGAAGTGAAACTCGAAGGAGATAACCTATTTGGAAGAGGTGCTGTTGATGCGAAAGCCCCTCTCGCAAGTATGATAATGGGAGCATCAAAAATTCACGACCCCAATGGAAAGATAATCTTAGCATGTTTGGTAGATGAAGAAGGCCAAGGAAAAGGGGTTAGACAATTGATCGAGGATGAAATCCAAACAGATTACGCTATTTTCGGCGAACCGAGCCGAACTTGGAATGTGACCATAGGCTACAAAGGAAGCTTGCATCTTCTGCTGAAATGTAAAACTTCTACAGGTCATTCATCAGCTCCATGGCTTTCAGATAATGCAATCGAGAAAGTCTATGAAATTTGGAGAGAAATTCGAGAAAAACACTTTCAAGAAGAAAATACTGAATCTCGCTTCTATTCCATAACCTCATGTTTGACTAAAATTTCTGGAGGGGGATCTTCGAGTATGATTCCATCAAAATGTGATGCAGAAATTGATATACGTACGCCTCCCCAGCTCTCACCTGAAGTAATATTTGATAGACTCAAGAGAACTGTCGATGAATTAAACGAACAAGCCAAAGATATGAAAATTGAGCTGAGATGTCTTGGCAGTGTTCCGGCTTATGAGTCAGATAAAAGATCCATTCTTGTAAGATCATTGACATATGCAATTCGAAAATTTTCTGAACGGACTCCAACTCTTCTAAGGAAGACTGGTACAGGCGACATGAATGAGCTCGGTGCAACTATGAATATTCCCATGGTATCCTATGGGCCGGGAGATTCACATCTTGATCATACGAACAAAGAAAATATTTCATTAACAGAATATCAAGAAGCCATTAAAGTGTACCAAGAAGCAATTCCTCGGCTATTTCATCTTCATGATAAAATCAAATCAAAGTGAATATGATGAAAAATAAATCGATTGATCATAAAATACTCCTTCTCGATACAACTTTGCGAGAAGGAGAACAAGCCCCAGGAGTTACTTTCACGATAGAGGAGAAACTAAAGATAGCAAGGAAATTAGATGAGATAGGCATTCACATGATTGAAGCAGGTGATCCAAACGTATCTGGGGATATCAAAGAAGCTGTTCGAAGAATATCTAAAGAAGGATTAAAGGCTGAGATTCTCGCTCACTGTAGAGCCCGGATTTCAGATGTAGAAAATGCAGCCTCTTGTGAAGTTGATAGAATAGCGATATTTCTTGGGACTTCCGAGTCACATCTCAAATATAAGATTCGGAAAGATGAAAACAAGGCAATAGAACTCGTTTCGCAAGCAATAGAGCATGCCAGATCACAGGGTTTGAAAGTTAGATTTACAGCTGAAGACGCAACAAGGACTGACAATGAATTTTTGTTTAATATTTGTAAAAAAGCGCAGGAGGCTGGAGCTGATAGAATTAGTATACCTGACACAGTTGGAATAATGTCTCCGAATAATGTTAAAGAACTTTTTCGCGATTTGAGTAGTAAACTAAAAGTTGAACTTGATACACATTGCCATAATGACTTAGGAATGGCGACAGCCAACACGCTAGCCGCACTTGAGGGTGGAGCAACAGGAGCTCATGTTACAATAAACGGATTAGGTGAAAGGAGTGGAATAGCGCCTCTAAGCGAGGTAGCCGTTGCGCTAAAAGTAGTATATGATATAAAAACAGTAGCACTTGACAAAATCCCTGAATTGTCATTAATGACCGAACGCTTCAGCGGTATTGTTCCCTCTCCAAATACACCAATAATCGGAGAAAGCGCCTTCACACATAAAGCTGGCATTCACGTCGCAGGTGTCTTAGCTAATCCATCAACTTACGAGGGATTTCCACCAGATCTAATAGGCAGACAAAGAGACATTATCATCGATAAATATACAGGAATTCATGCAGTTAGCTCTAGATTGAATCGGTTAGGCGTATCATTGGATGAAACTCAGATAACCAAAGTTGTCCAAGCCATAAAAGAACGTCCAACAGTCACCAGATTTAGAGATGCAGACCTCATTGGGTTAGCTGAACAGATTACTGGAAAAAATCTGCAGGCTGAGGTCCCTACAAAAATTGAAGCTATTCTTAGGATCAAATGTGAATCAAATGTCTATACAACAGCTATCGCTAGAAGACTCAGAGCTTTTAAAACGATAAAAAAGGTATATGAAGTCACGGGAAATTATGATATTGAAGTCACGATAGATGCAGATTCGACAGTTGATTTGAATCAGATCCTCGAACGGATAAGAGAGATAGATGGTGTTAGAGCAACTGAGACACAATTGGTTCTGAAAAAATTTGAAACTTGATAATTACCAATAACCTTATAGGGTTTATCAAACCATAAAATTATTTCACGACGACAAGTGATTGCAATGTCTCCAATGAAATTCAAAAAACAACTTGCAACCATTCAACTAGTGATTTTACTCGTCGTAGTAGTACTTCTAGTATAACCTGAGCAGCAAAAGTCAAATTTATGCTGCAAGGGTGTTGTAAAAAGAAACAGTGTAGATGATAAAAAAATGTCCAGAATGTCTGGCGCAAAAGCGTTGGTAAAGGCTCTAGAAAGAGAAAAAGTAGAAACGATCTTCGGTCTCCCAGGTGGAGCCATAATTCCAGTCTATGATGCCTTGCTGGATTCAAACATCAGACATGTATTAGTTAGACATGAACAATCAGCAGCCCACATGGCAGACGGTTATGCAAGGGCTAGTGGAAAGACTGGTGTTTGTATGGCAACATCAGGACCCGGTGCAACAAATCTGGTTACCGGATTAGTTACCGGACAATTAGACTCATCACCAATGGTCGCCATTACAGGTCAAGTCTCAACTCCACAAATAGGATTGGATGCTTTCCAAGAAGCTGATATCATAAGTATAGCAAGTCCGGCAACAAAATATAACCATCAACCACGTAGCGTGGAAGAAATTCCACCTACTGTTAGAGAAGCATTCTTCATAGCCTCATTAGGACGACCTGGTCCTGCACTGATTGATTTGCCCAAAGATGTTCAAGTTGATACAGCTGAAGTAGAATTTTCAGATAAGATCCGGATAAGAGGTATCAAACCTATACCGACACCTGACAATACTCAGATTGGCCGAGTAGCAGAGATGCTATCTGAAGCAGAAAAACCGTTCATACTTGCAGGTGGAGGGGTGATAGTGGCTAATGCTTCACATCAACTCCAGAACTTAGCTGAACTTTTACTAGCTCCAGTTGCAACATCGCTAATGGGGAAAGGTGTTTTTCCGGAAAATCATCCACTCTCTATGGGCATGATAGGAATGCATGGATCCAAAGAAGCGAATCAAATCATTTATGATGCTGATGTTCTGCTAGCTATAGGATGCAGATTTAGTGACAGAACTACAGGAAAATTAGATGAATTTTGCCCCGCGGCGAAAGTGATACAAATAGATATTGATTCAACGGAGATAGGGAAAAACAAGTGTATAGATGCAGCCATTGTAAACGATGCCGCTCCTGCTTTGAATATGCTAAACAAAGCTTTAGTGAAAAAACTAAAGCATAAAAAGAAAACATCATGGTCTAAGAAAATAAAAGAAATCAAAGAGATCTCCGAAAACAAGATTGAAAATTCAGGAAAGGAATTGACGCCACCAAAGATTTTGAGAGAGCTGAGACGTCTCATACCCGACAAGTCAATTGTCACAACAGAAGTCGGCCAAAATCAGATGTGGGCTTCGCTATACTTCAAAGCACTAAGACCACGAACTTTCATAACATCTGGAGGATTTGGATGCATGGGATATGGCTTCCCAGCTGCCATAGGAGCAAAAGCAGCAAGACCAGATTTACCAGTCTTCGACATAGCTGGTGATGGCAGCTTCATAATGACTGAAAACTCATTGGCGACATCAGTACTAGAGAAAATACCAGTTACTGTCGTTATATTGAACAATAGAATGTTGGGAATGGTTGCCCAATGGCAAAGATTATTCTTTAATCGTAGATACTCGGCTGTTCAGTTAGGGAACGTCCCAGACTTTGTTAAACTTGCTGAATCATATGGAGCTCAAGGAATTCGTGTTGGCTCAATACTTGAATTCTCAAAAGCTATTAAGACATCTCTCAAAGAAGAAGTTACTACTGTGATCGACGTTCCTATAGATCCTGAAGAGAATGTTTTACCCATGGTACCAGTTGGTTATAGCTTAAAAGAAGTGATAGGTTGAACAAGAATGACTAAAACATACATAATATCCGCATTAGTAGAGCACAAACCCGGAGTTCTATACAAGATATCAAATATGTTTTGGCGACGTGGATTCAACATCGAAAGTGTCGCGATTGGAACTGCCGAACAAGAGGATCTAGCAAGAATTACTATCACTATCGAGGGAGATGAGAAAGACGCGGAACAATTTGTTGGTCACCTTGAAAAACTAATAGATGTTTTAAAAGCAACAAGACTCGACCCGAAAAAAGCCGTAATTAGGGAGCTGGCTCTTGTCAAACTCAAAGCGAAAGATGCTAAGATGCGTTCAGACATATTTCATTATGTTGATGTTTTTAGAGGAAGAATAGTGGATGTCTCACCTGAAACAGCTACCGTTGAAATCGTCGGAAGTAAAGACAAAATTGATGCTTTCATTAGTCTCACAAAATCCTTCGGGCTAGTTGAAGTTGCTAGAACCGGCGAGACTGCACTTATAAGGGGACCAGAATCTGTAAGACTAGATGAATAAGGTGATTTGAGTGGCAAGATTTTACCATGACCAAGATGCAGATATGAAATACCTTCAAGGTAAAACAATTGCCGTAATCGGATACGGCAATCAAGGACACGCTCAAGCTCTGACCTTCAGAGACTCAGGCGTTAACGTTGTAGTAGGATTAAAACCAGGTGGAAAATCCTGGAAACTAGCCGAACAAGAGGGATTCAAACCACTACCAGTGGATGAAGCTGCGAAACAAGCTGACATCATCCACATGCTGTTCCCTGATTTGGAACAACCAGGCGTATACAAGAAGCTAATCGAACCAAATCTCAGAGAAGGTAAGACAATCAGCTGCTCACATGCATACAACATCCATTTCAAACAGATAATTCCACCAAAAAATGTTGACGTTATTATGGTGGCGCCCAAGAGTCCAGGATCAAGACTGAGAGAAATATATAAGGAAGGTTTTGGGGTGCCAGCGTTAGTTGCTGTTTATCAAGATGCTTCTGGAAGCGCCAAACAAACGATACTTGCTATGGCAAAAGCATTAGGTCACACAAAAGCAGGAGTAATTGAGACTACATTCAAGGAAGAAGCCGAAACTGACATAATAGGTGAGCAGACAGTTCTTGGAGGCGGTTCTATGGAGCTAGTCAAGAAGGGTTTCGAAGTTCTTGTGGAAGCAGGTTACCAACCCGAGTTAGCATATTTTGAAGTTGCAAGTGAACTGAAACTCATGGTTGACCTACTATACGAGGGTGGATTAACTAGGATGATGAAGATGATATCTCATACAGCCCAATATGGGAGCATGACTGTCGGACCAAGAGTAGTTGATGACCATGTAAAGGAGAATATGCGTAAGGTAGTCAAATTTGTGCAAAGTGGCGAATTTGCGAAGGAATGGAGTGGAGATCCGAAAAGAAGCATGGAACGATTGGACAAATTAATGGATGAACTGCAGGAGCATCCCGTAGAGAAGGTTGGCAAAGAAATTAGAAAGATGGCTGGTATCGAGAAAGGAGCAACAACATACTGAACATGATGTGTAATTCGTACTTTTTTTCTTTATTACGTAATTATATCAATCTTTTTTTAATAAATATTTAATATTGGTACGTTAAAAGTAAATAGGTTAAACGGTGCATAAATTGAATATCTTTGAGAAGATTCTAGCAAGAGCTTCGAAAAGAAAAGAGGTTGTTCCAGGAGAAATTGTTGAAGCAAATATTGATATGGCAATGATTCATGATCTGACTGGGCCTCTTACTGTACATTCCTTTCGAAAAATTGGCGCTAGTAAAGTATGGGATCCAAAAAAGATAGTTGTAATCTTTGATCATCTTATCCCTCCAAGTACTATCCTAGCCGCAACACTCCAAAAAGGATTGAGAGAATTCATCAAAGAACAAGGTATTCCGACATTCTATGATATTGGTCAAGGCGGTGTCTGCCACCAAGTTTTTCCTGAAGAGGGATACGCACGGCCAGGGGAGCTAATTGTAGGTGCAGATTCACATACCTGTACATATGGTG
>Ga0164321_10000164_pt1 | contig 10387 bp, 6 predicted proteins | sample GuaBasSediGuay12_FD_121799 | JGI IMG/M metagenome (GOLD analysis project Ga0164321, IMG submission 121799) | Subseafloor sediment microbial communities from Guaymas Basin, Gulf of California, Mexico - Guay12, Core 4567-28, 21-24 cm | ecosystem: Environmental > Aquatic > Marine > Hydrothermal... | reverse complement strand
ATCCGATAGAGTATCAGTCTTCCTTGCTGTTCTGGGCCCAGGCCCTACAAAGCGGAAGAGTCCTGACTCTACCTGGACTGAAGCACAGTTGGAAGCCTTACAGGCCAGCATTAAGACACGGTTCGCGGCATTAGGCTTACCTACCACTATCACCCAAGCTGCTAAGAATGCTCGAGAAACCGTATCTGGACTGTTGGCATCGGTACCCAATCTGTTAACGACCCTGAACCATGCTGGTACGCTCCATGCATTCTACAAGAGCATGTCCGCAACCGATAAAGAACAGGCAGGGTTGCAGTCCACCATGGAGTTTATGCACGGATTCATGGACACTCTGAAAGAGATGAAGCTGGGAAGTCTCAATGATGCAGCCAATCCAAACTCACCATTTGGTAAGACCAAGAAGACTGGTGACAATGCTGAAGCAATCACCAATCGTATGGAAGAGTATGCCATGCAGTTCCTGTTTGATGCGGATGGACATCTCTTGGAGAATATTGCCGCTATCATGGCTCTGGAAGGTGGGACTTGGTTAACCAGTGCAGGTGCTGCAACCTTGAACAATCGGAAAGAAGCCATCAACCGCATGTTGAATCGTGATGAAACAACTCCAATATCTGAACCAGAGCTTGAAGCATTTGGTAACGGTACCTTAATGACTAACGTTGCGGCACAGATCGGGCAACGTATTCTTGCCCAAGCGAACATCCAACTCAACATGAAGGGATTGAATCCCCTTTTCCAAGATCGCTTGGCAGTTAGTCTGGGTAATATGACTCTGGCAGTGATGGCACGGAACAATCGTATCCGGATCAGGCCAATATCTCAGAAGTGGGTTGGTGAACTGGGCGGACATACTGGAGAGGCTATTATGAACCTGGTGTACTCCACTCCATATGGTGAAGAGCCTAATCAACGATTCCAGGAACATCCTGCAAACGAAGAGCTCCGGGAGAATTTCCAAGCGACTGGACGGATTCTACGAGATTTCTTTGCCACTAAAGAGTACCAGCGGAGCCCTATGGACGAAGCAGGTAAAGCTCCGACCAAGGTCTCCCGTAGTGGAATGAATATTGCGAGGAAGATGGTCAAGAATATTCAGGCTAGCATGAACAATGGGTATGAAGCGAAAGAAGCCGCAGTTCGTGAACTGGGACGGTGGAATAAAGAGGGGTTCCTCTTTAAAGTATTGGGTCAGGTATCTGATGAGGAGCTGCAGAACACAGTGCACACCGAGTTAGAAATCTCAGTGAATGCGAAGAATGCTCAGAACATCCGGAGTTACGACCATGCTATGAAATGGATTGCAGAGAAAGGGACTTCTCTGTTTTATTTTATGGAGAAGATGCATAGCAATGGCCGGGTGGCCATAGACAGTAATACCATCAACCCACAGGCGGACAAGTTACACCGGTTCCTGGTGGGCATGCCGGAGTGGGGTGTGAAGATGTCAACGAGTCTGCGACCGCAGGGAGACAATGCCCTCAAACTGCAAGCACTGAAAGTGGCAATGGTACTCGCCTTAGATCTCAAAGTGGATGGTAGAGCTCAGGATGCTCAGACACAGGCCGAATCAGTTGCATTATTTGATGCAACCATTGCGGAGCCAGAGTTCCGTAAAGCAATTGAAGCACTGCAGGCTCCCCTGGAAGACGGCACTTACAGTGATGACCAGGAAGCTGACATAGCGGTCGTCCTCAAGGAAGGGATGCATTCACTCATGGCCCTCCGGGCTTGGGCGGACATGGAAACTGCACGGGAACAGGGCAAGAGAGCTATCACCATCTTCCTCCCAATGGAAGTTGATGGGAAAACTAATGGGTTTGCAGCCAATACTCTTCAGGTCCCTGGCCTGATCTATGCAGCAAAGAGATCCCTTAATGCTGCTGGGATCTACTTTGATGACGATACATTTACCAACTATGCTGAGTTCGCTTCTACCAACGGGGCTCGTGATAACTATGAACAGATCACGGATCAGAGTGAAGCAGGTGTAGAGTCCCTCCGGCGAGGGCATGATGTTAAGTTGAAGCGACCACCAGTTAGCCCCAAAGGCAAGCTGGCCTGGTTATTTAAGAAGTTGCAGGCCTTGCGTACCAATAAACCCTTTGTGGAGTTGGTTGAACGCTCTGGCTTCCTGACATTGGATCGGAACTTTTCCAAGAACCCTCTGATGATTGCAGCTTATCAAGCTGGTATGCGATCCATCCGTCGAGCCACAGTAAGGATTGCCCGGGAGAACTTCCACACCAAGCTGGCAGAAGCCGGCTCTCAGCTCGAGAATCCAACTGGAGAAGAGCTGGCCTCAGCAATTGTCGACGTTATTATGGATGCCCAGGGCATTATTATGGGTGTGCAGGAGCGGGACATAGACAGCACAGCCTTGCAAGAGAAGCATGCACAGATCCTAGGACTGGTTCTACAACAGTTCCGTACAGTCGAGGAGTTGGTAGATTTCCGTAGGCGGATGACATTCAGTGTACCAGCCCACCCAAATGCCAATTACTCCACAGACATACTGGAAGGTTTTGCCTTGATAGAGCAGGACTTCAATACTGGTATGGATCAGGTCTATGGGCACACCCTACAAGCTGCCCTTGAGCAGAAGCTTGGCCCAGGCATGGAGTTCCGATCCAAGATGAATGAGGCCGTCTATCTGATGAACCTGGTGTTCACCGAAGACTTCAAGCGTCGCTTGGAGTTGTTGGAGAAACGAAAGAAACGTGAGCTCTCCGATCGGGAACGTAAGCGGATACTCAATCACATGATCACATTGGGATTGGTGCCGGCAATTAAGACACCATTATCCAAAGATCAATTGGACTCCCTGCAGGTTACAAGCCTGGGGACAGTGAGTCTGAAGGCCAAGGGACGTGCTTACTTTGAAGAGGCTATGCCTATTCGTGTACCGGGGTATGACAAGAACGGTCTCCCCACCCAGCCGGATCCAATTTCGTCCCTAGTCTCCACCATAACAGGTATGGAACCTAATCTGGACATTGGAGTTGCCGCCATGGTTAAGGCCATCCATGCCTCTGATGGTACAGTGAATGGTATGGTCATGGGTAAGTACAAGATCATGAACATCTTTGATGCCACGATGGGTAACTTCTATGAAATGAACGAAGTAGCCCAGTATGCTAATGAGCAATTCTATGTTCAGCACCGAGATTGGAATATGGGACAGGAGATCTTTGACTCTCTTTCCCGAATTCTTCCGTTGATTGCAGATGACGATACACGTCTTTCAGCTAGTGTTAAGGCCGGGATCGATCGGGCTTTCAACCTCAACCGTTCCCGAGATGGTTTAGTTGACCTTGAGGGATTAGATAGTATTGAGGACTGGTTAGAATCTTTCCGTACTGATCTTAACCAGAACAATCGGACCCGTGAAATGTTATTCGAATCCATTAGCCATATAAACCAGTTTGCCAAACAGGGGGCAACATACCTTGTTTCAAAGACCGACAAGGAAGCGGGAGCAGGTAATCCAAAACGAGCAGCAGTACTTGCAGCGACGAACACCATACAGGATGTTCTCTCTATTATGCGAGGGGATGAAGCCAATGCGAGAGCGGAAGAAAAGAGAATAGTCACCGACCTCCTCCTGGAGCAGTTGGAGAAGGGTGGTAACACCCAGAATATTCTTAATGATTGGCTGGATAACACCGGCACTGGACACATGCCCCTAGCTGAAGACGTGCTAGACGTACTGTTCCAGGTGTTTAGTCGACACTTCCCGGAAGATACTAAGCATAGAGAGCACCTGCAGGACATTATCAATATGATCCGGCCGCAGTTGACTGCCAATGGACGGAAGGTCTTTGTTGGGATCGGGGCTGAGGGCACAATGGATGTTGGTGATGTGAAGTACGACGGCATATACTTACCCGCCCAGAACAAGGTTCTCCTTCGTATGGATGCAATCGACCCTATGGCCTCCTTACTCCACGAGATCATTCATGCCGCTACACTGGAGACCCTGAATACACTTGAGACAGAGAACCCGGCAGAGTTTGATAGACTCCTGAACAAGACCATGGACTGGGTAAGGGCCCACAGGGATGCCACGGAAGGTGCGGTCTATCAGACGCGGCTTTCCATACAGGCCCAGCTGCAGGTTGGTGAATCCGCCCGTGCGATCAGTGAGTATGTAGCCCACACTAATGCTACTCTCCGCACCAATGCGGCTGGTGGAAAGACATTCCCCTTCACTCGGGGTATGCAGGAATCTTTGGCCTTACTGGCAGAGACCCTGGCAGAACCCAATGGTGACATGACCTTCTATAGTAGCGGTGAGGAAGTTAACCGGACGGTCTTTGAACGAGCAAGTAAAGATAAATTAACCAAGACCAATATGCTGGAAGTCTTTGAGATCCTCAAGACTAAAGGCCCGGCAGTCACCTCTGAGGTTCAGGAGCTGTTTGATCACATCCTGGATAAGTATATCGGCGAGGGATTGAGTTCCATCGACGAGTTAATCATGAAGATTGCCACAGATCCAAATGGCGACCGGAACCTGGGACAGATCCTAGTGACAGCCCAGGAACGAATAGCTCTGGTGCAGGTCTCTAATGCGACAGAGTTCTCCTCTTCAGTGGAGATGAGTGCACAGGAAGTTGCCATTCATGAGATCCTCCACGCTATCGTAGCACATGCGGTTGATAGGGACACTCGGACCACATCCGCGGCCATTTCTCTGATGGATCGGGTAAGTAGTGCATTAACTAAGACCTATGGGGTGGATGAAGAGTGGAAAGCATTCCTCCCTGATCACGAGGTTATTACCGATTTAGATCGGAAGTTGGCCAAACAGAATTATAATCATATTTTCCTGAACACTCATGGTAATGACGGACTCCACGAATTTGTGGTGTTTGGGTTAAGTAACCCTCAGTTCATGAAGGTTCTTGCAGGCATTGACAATGTCAAGACGGGGCCTATCTGGGAACGGGGTAAGCTAGTCAAGAGCATCTTTAACCTATATGCCCGGGCATTGCTCTGGTTACAGGGTGAAATATTCCGGCAGGATCCGAAGAACGTATCCGAATCCCTGCAGAAGTTGGCTGGCAAAATCATTGCGATCAATTTCAAGGTTCAGGAAGATGCCCAGCGACAGCTGGAGAAGGGTTTCATCACTGGCCGATTGGAGAAAATGAATACTGCAGTTACCCGGCGCCTGGCAGAGTTGTCTCTGAAGCCTCTCGAGCAATGGGCAGCCAAGCACTCTATGAGTGGTGATGAATTGAAGGCGGCGATTGCGGGTGAGGAACCAATAGCGAAGCTTTACCATGCGGCTATTTCTATGACGGCCAGTGTCATCAACCCGGAAGCAGATCTGAAGAGTTTCCGGGAAGCCTTTGATTCAGCGATCAGTGGTATTGAGAAGAACCACCCAATGTACCAGATGTTGACTGAGCTCCTTCCCTGGGCGGATCGTAACCGAGGCTGGATTGATTTGATGCGACGGTCTGAGGTGTTGATTGACACGACACGTCAACAGAAGATTGAACATACTCGTACCAAACTATTGGGTGATTTTGACCCAAGCCGTAAACACAAGTTGACAGTGGAGAAGCGGGAAGCAATTACCTTTGCAATTTTGAAGACAGATCTGGCCTCTTTGAAAGATGGCGCCATTGGTCTGGACAGTGATCGAATTCTGGAGCTGTTATCTCGGCCCGGTGCTGCAGATGTCTTAGCCCAGGCCCTGGAACAGCAATTACGTAATGTGCCCGGTTTAGCGACCGCGGACATTACCTTTTTCATAAACCAGGCCCAGGGTTTAGCAGACCTCATGATCGAGGGTCATGTGACCCGGGCAAACCAGATGACCAATGTCTCGAATATTGTTCGGCAATTGGGCCTTAGAGAGGGTATGCGGAATGAAGTGGCCAATACTACTCAGATCACTGAGATCCTGGAACAGTTGACCACCCTGTATGCTTTGAATAAGGTGGATGCTGGGACTAAACAGCTGGTGGCTGATATCATGGTGCACGAGAATAGTCGGGACACTAACATGAATGGGTGGGAAAGTACCCTCGGTCTGGCCCAACATTTCAAGCAGTCTGCTCTGGAGAACTTGTTCTCAGGCAATCCAACACAGATGTGGAAGGGCTATGTCTACGAGGTGTTTGACCAGGAGATCACAATTGAAGCAGCCCCTGATACTAAAGAGGCTGAAGAGGAGATGGCTCGCCGGGGTTTCACTCGTATCAAAAAATTGGAGAGATCCAAGTTTGATGAAAACCCCAATAAGATGGTGTTGTACAAATCCAAGGGTCTGGGGACTTACAGCAAGTCCATCATGTCTCTGACAGGTATGCAGAAGCGAGGCACCGGTATGTTTGAATCCATGTTTAGTGGATCAACCCTGGGATCCAGGCGGACTGCTGCAAAGGCCCATGCGAATTTCAACATAGCTCACCACGACATGACAGAGCTTGCTGAATTGCAGACCCGTCGTCCGGATGCAACAGTAGATGATATCCTCATGCTCCCAGTGGTGAACGATGTTGGTGAAATCGTCGACTATCGTTACGTTATGTCTGAAGCCGATAAGAAGGAACATCTCAAGAAGCGGGATATGATAGATGAAGTCCTCCCCCGCATGTTTGCTTCTATCGAGGATCGGCGGAATACTCAGGTAATCAACCGTGAAGTAGTTGACCTTCTTCATAAGGAGTACCTGGCCGATCGACTGAATCCGGATGTTCGCTTTGTCGCAGTAGGCAAGGACGTCCCTAGCCAGGAAGGCCGTGACCTTTACAACCTGATGCCTAAAGACACCCAGATAGCGATTACAGAGGTGTTTGGGGCAGATATCATGTACCTGAGGGACGATACGGTTAACCTGATTATGGGCTTCCGTAAGATGAGCTTTGCAAACAATCGGTGGCTTGGGCCAACAGCCCCGGCCATCCGGCTTGGTGAGAAGATCTGGGGTGAGCTTATCTCCTGGAACCGGTTCCGTATTGCGGTTCTGAACCCAGTGGTGGTCACCGGCAACCTGGTCTCCAATATTGCAATTCTCCTCTCTGAGGGGATCCCAGCCCAATACATTTGGGAAGAGTCCAAGCAGGCTATTTTGGGCATGCGGAAGTACCAACGAGACCTTCGTGAGAGAAATGAACTCGAGCTTACTATCGCTACCCGGGTGGTCAATAACCAAAGTACTCGTAGAGAGGACGCCCTCCTAGCACGACTGGACGCTGGTCTGGCCGGTAATCCTGTACGGGAGCTGGTAGAGGAAGGTATGTTCACCTCTATCGTGGAAGAGTTTGGTGCAGATGAGAACTCCACTCGACGTAAGCTGGTGACCAAAGTAGTAGACAAGGCTGGTAAGTTTGTGGGAATACAGGGCACAGTCAAGGTGATGCAAGAAGCCTTCATGGTTCCTGGATCAGAGACTGCCCAGATGGCTCTCCAGGCTACACAGTACGGAGACTTTGTGGGTCGGTTCATCAAGTACAAATGGGACACAGACGTGAAGAAGCGGGACAAGCAGGAAGCCATCCATGAGGCGCTGTCTACCTTCATCTATTACAACATCCCACAGAATCGAATACTGCAGTACATGAATGATAATGGACTGTTCATGTTCACCAAGTTCTTCTTCCGGATCCAGCACGTTACTGCCCGGATCTTCAGACGGAACCCGGTGCAGGCCAGCCTGGTGTTTGGTGCCCAGCAGTTGACGGGGAACGCCATCCTGGACGAGAACACAGCGAACTACGCCTTCATGAATGGGGTGACGGATAAGTTTGAGACCACACCTTACGATCACATATGGGATGGGAGTCTACTTGAACCAACCATATTAAAGTGGATCCCACAAGTGTTTTTTGATTTTTTTAAGGATTAAGCCTACAATGAAGTAAAGATGCTACAATATAATTTAACGTGTGACTAACTTGGAGAAATAAGATGAGATTTATGAGAAGCGATAATGTACTCAACGCCATCCCGGCAGTTGGGCACATTGAAGTTGTACAAGTAGGCCGGAATCCAGATGGCATGGCTCCCCAGTGTATGCCGGTAAGTCTGTTACAGGCTGCGACCCTGGCTATTGCGGGTGACGCACCTGATGTTGTCGCGGCTGGTGTTGTATATCGTAGTTCTATAGTACGGGAAGGCGACTTTGTCAAGACAACCATTTATGTTGATATGACTGGACTAAAATCCTCCACTACTGACCTTGACGTTATTGGCGTTGAGGGCGCTGATGTAATTGAAGATGGTGATTTTGCAGCTGGGGCAGGAGACTGGACTTACGGTGATGATTGGTCTCTGGGAACTAATGAAGCTGAATGTGCTCCAGGTGCTGGTACTGTAATGGAGCCTGCTGTTGAACTGACAGTCGTTGCTGGTGAAACCTATGAGCTTACGTATACCATGGGCAGCTTCGTAGCCGGTGCATGTGTTGCTTCAATTGGTGGGACTAACTTCACATCCCGTGGATCTGATGCTACGTTTGTTGAACGTGTCATTGCAGTTGATTCAACCAACTTAAAGTTCACGGGTAATGCTGCTGGTAATTTTGCCGTTGATGATGTTATAGTCAAGCACATCCCTCTTGCACATTTGGGTCAGTTCACAGTAGCTCAGAATGGTACGCTCTTTATGGGCCAGGTGACTTGGATTGAAACTCCAGGTACCGGAGCAGATGATGTGATATTCTATGCTGCTGATGAAGGCTCGGCTGTATTCGATGATGGTATTGCCGCTCTGACTGATGACACAGTCTTGCTGAATAAGGGCTCAGCTGCTGCAGGTGCTCAGGCTACACAGATTGCGTTAGCTGCACTTCCTGCTGCTGACCAGTATCTGTACGTGACTAATGGTGAAGGCGGTACAGTTGGTGTTTACGATGCTGGCCAATTCGTATTGGAGTTTTGGGGTTATTGAGTATCGCCTAAGAACTAGGCTAAGGAGGTGGTGTCCAAGCACTGGTGTGCCGGATGCTATTACCTAAACACGGGCTTCTCCCACCCTTCGGGGTGGGAGCTTTTTCTACAAAGGAATTGCTAGTGTAACTTCAAGAATCTCTAGCTTCCGTGGCCAGAAACGCCGCAGGGAAGCAATCTTTCCTTCGTCTACTTGCCATTGGGCAGCTTTACGGGTCTGATATAGATCAGGGGTGGATGTTCCCACTCCCCAACCGTTCCGTGACCAGATAGCTTTTGTGTCTTTATCGCGGATCATGAATAATTTCATGATGCGGTCCGGATTTTATTTATCTCATCCAGACTGAAAGACTTCTCTTCCCAGCAACCAAACTCGCCATAGTCTTCAAACTGTTTATTGGCCTCATTCTGATCCAAATATATATCAACACTATCTGAATCTTCCATTGTCCACACTACATATACGGTAATCATAATGCTTCCAGATAAGGCATCAGGAATGCTGAGATGGCCAGATACCAGGCGTAAATAGGTATGATGACCGCAAAGAATGTAGACCAAAATCCTTTGGCTACAATGATACCAACTATCCATATGATAGCGGCTAATACTCTACCAATATACATTTATTTCTCCTATATTTGGTTGTGACTTGGGGTGAAGGGAACAAATACGTCTATGACTACTCCAGAGTATAGCCATCCACCAGGGACTCGGGTATAGCGGGCACCACCATCTGTTAATGTAGTGTGCAGCCCCATCTTTAACATTTCGGTATAAGTTGTATCGTTCTTTACTCGTGTTGCTTTATCTGCAAATTGACTCATTACTTATTCTCCAGTATTGTTTTGACGTGGTGAACCATTGGCATACACGCACTATCGGTGCATTTGTTTAAATAACTATTGACCGCTTCCAGCTTGGCTTCGAGTTCAAGGTATGGTGGTGATTTCTTTGTATTAACCCATAATTCGTCTTTACCCATCACTTCTCCTCCAAGAATTCGTCTATTTCTTCCAGCACGCTCAGCGCATCAACGGCTATATCGGTATCTCCGAGAATGCCCATTTGTTCTTCTACCCAACTTTTGATGATGCTTAGTTGGAGCTTGAGGTCTTCATTCTCCCGCAGTGCTTTACCAACGGGAGAATTGGCACATCGTTTTGCAAACTCTTCCGCATTCACCATCCTGTCGTATACGTTAGCCATTTGTACGAGCCACTCCGCAATGTCCGGGCCGTTCATGTTCCGCACATCAGCTACAGTAGTTGGTCGTTTACCCATCACTTATCCTCCAGTGCTGCTGGTATTGGGTAGGTTTCACCAATATAGTCAATCAGTTTTCTATGGGTTTGCTGCCACTCTCTTACCGCTTCCAGTTTGGCTTCGAGTTGCCGCACCGTTTCGACCGTGGTGTGCGAGAATTCCTCAAGGTTGGCAAGCTTGGCTTCGAGTTGTTGATATGTTACGTCCATTAT
>Ga0164321_10000163_pt1 | contig 10419 bp, 8 predicted proteins | sample GuaBasSediGuay12_FD_121799 | JGI IMG/M metagenome (GOLD analysis project Ga0164321, IMG submission 121799) | Subseafloor sediment microbial communities from Guaymas Basin, Gulf of California, Mexico - Guay12, Core 4567-28, 21-24 cm | ecosystem: Environmental > Aquatic > Marine > Hydrothermal... | reverse complement strand
GGAGCTGAGATATGATAAGCATCCGCATTACAGCCAAAACCGATAATCTCAGCATAAACTTCTGCCTTTCTCTTAAGTGCACATTCAAGTTCTTCTAAAATAAGGATACCGGCTCCCTCGGCCATGACAAACCCATCCCTGTCTTTTTCAAAGGGGCGGCTGGCTTTCTCTGGTTCATCATTCCGGGTAGAAAGTGCTTTCATTGAGCTGAATCCACCAACAGCCAGTGGGGTGATGGTAGACTCTGCACCTCCGGCAATCATTGCATCTGCATCCCCGCGTTGTATGATCCTTAATGCCTCACCTATAGAATGGTTACCTGTAGCACAAGCTGTAACGATACTACTATTAGGCCCTCGTGCTCCAAAATAAATGGAGATTTGACCAGGGGCAAGATTGACAATAAGCATCGGGATAAAAAAAGGAGTTATCTTTTTAGGACCATGCTTTTGTAAGATATCGTAGTACTTTTCTATAGTAGATAGTCCACCCAGTCCAGACCCTACCAGCACGCCGACCCGATCTGCGTTACTTTCATCAATCTTCAACTGGGAATTTTTAATGGCCATCTTCCCTGCGGCCAGGGCATAATGGATAAAAATATCCATCTTCTTAATCTCTTTTTTCTCAATAAAATCTTCAGGATTAAATCCTTTCACCTCTCCAGCAATCTTACTCACAAAATCACTGGTATCAAATTTGGTGATAGGCCCAATTCCTGATTTGCCCTGGCAGATAGCCTCCCAGTTTTCATCAACCCCAATTCCTATCGGGCTGATTATACCCATTCCTGTTACTACAACTCTTTTTTCCACGATCATGCCTCCTCTTATGTGTTAAGAAGGGCTATCAATTTTCACAACAACGCATTTAAATGCTAAACGTTATTCTGTCGATTGACCTTTAATATAGTTTGAGACATCCTGAACAGTTTGGATTTTCTCTGCATCTTCATCCGGGATTTCCTTCCCAAATTCCTCTTCCAAAACCATCACCAGCTCAACCAGATCGAGAGAATCAGCACCCAAATCATCCACGAAGGATGCCTCAGGTACTACCTCATCTGCACTTACTCCTAATTGCTCTATTATTATATTTTTTATTTTCTCATCAACATTTGTTTCCATTATACCTCCCTTCTTAAATTAGTTGTATCGACAATACCTTGAATGATTTCTAATTACATATACAATCCACCATTTACTCCTATCACCTGACCAGTGATATAATTAGCTTCCTCTGAAGCTAAGAAACATACTGCATTGGCTACATCTTCCGGAGTGCCAAGCTTCTTTATCGGTATCTGTTTAATTAATTCCTCTCTCTCTCTTTCAGGTATTGCATCGGTCATGGCAGTTGCAATAAAACCGGGAGCAACTGCATTAACCGTTATCCCCCGTTCTGCATATTCTCTGGCAACGGCTTTGGTAAATCCAATAACTCCTGCTTTAGAGGCAGAGTAATTAGCCTGACCAGCATTTCCCATAAGACCTGTAATAGAAGCAATATTTATAATCTTACCGCTTTTTTTACGCATCATCACCTTAATAGCAGCTTTGGTAACATTGAAAGTTCCTTTAAGATTAACTGCCATTACCTGATCCCACTGTTCTTCCTTCATCCTGAGAAGGACATTGTCTTTAGTAATGCCCGCATTATTGACTAAAATGTCCACAGATCCACAATGCTCAACGGTCTCCTTAATGATTTTCTCTGCATCTTGAACGCTTGTGACATCTGACTTGAGAGCAAGACATTTCCCTCCTGCCACTTCGATCTCATTAGCCGTCTCATTTGCCATGTCCAGATTTATATCACACACAACGAGAGATGCACCTTTTCCAGCTAAAAGCATCGCAATAACCTTACCAATACCCTGAGCAGCTCCCGTAACAACAGCAACTTTGTTATTTAGTTCCATGATTCTGTCACTTTTAATTAAGGTATTCGCAAAAAGTCCAATTTGCTCCTTTTTTGTCATTCCTGCGAAAGCAGGAATCCAGTAATTTCAGGTTGTTATGGACTCCCGCTTTCGCGGGAGTGACTAGGTTTCTAACTTTTTACGAGAGCATCTTAATTCTGTTGGGATATTTCCTTTAGACCTTTTAGATCCTCCAAGTTTAAAGTTTTTACCTCTTTGGTAATCCTTCTCATCAGACCCGTAAGCACTTTCCCGGGTCCTATCTCAATAACAGTCTTTACACCTTTAGCAACCATTTCTCCCATAGATTCTTCCCATCTAACAGGGTGATTGACCTGTTTAACCAGAAGATTCTTAATCTCTTCTTTAGAGGGATAAGGCCGTGCATCAGCATTTGAAATTACAGGAATGTTGATATCACATACGGGTACATCTTGCAAGGCTTCTTTCAACTTCTCTGCTGCTGGTTTCATCAAGCTGCAATGAAAGGGTGCACTTACCGCCAGCATCACTGCCTTTTTTGCTCCCCGCTCCAGTGCATTTTCAACAGCCCGTGATACTGCTTCAGTATGCCCGGAAATTACTATCTGCCAGGAGCTGTTAAAATTTGCCGGAGAGACGACTTCTTCCTGTGCAGATTGCCTGCAGATATCTTGAACCTCATCCGCCTCTAACCCTAAGATAGCCGCCATAGTACCCTCTCCCGCAGGTACTGCCTCCTGCATGAATTTTCCTCTGAGACGAACAATTTGCACTGCATCGGAGAAATTTAGGGCCTGAGCAGTTATTAAAGAAGAATATTCTCCCAAACTGTGGCCTGCCAGAAGTACCGGGTTAATACCCGTTTCGGAAGACAATACCCGTAAGGCTGCAATGCTAGCTGTCAGGATGGCCGGCTGGGTATTAGGTGTCAATTTTAACTCTTCTTCTGGTCCATTGAAACAAAGGCTGGAAATACTAAATTTTAAAGCCTCGTCTGCTTCCTGAAAAGTCTCACGAGCAACCTTGAAATTATCTGCTAGTTCCTTGCCCATACCTATGTACTGGGCTCCCTGTCCTGGGAAAATAAAAGCTGTCTCTGACATTTATCTCTCTGGTATTACGAAGCCTCATCGGTTTGAGGAGAAGCTTCGCTAGCGCTTGCTTGCGCTTTCTTTAATAAGATGTTGCCCTATAACATTTCGTTGAATCTGATTAGTCCCTTCATAGATTTGGAGTATCTTGGCATCACGCATCATCTTTTCCACTGGATACTCTCTCATATATCCATAGCCACCAAATATTTGAACCACATCCGTTGTCACCCGCATAGCCACATCGGTAGCAAACAGCTTACTCATAGACGAAACCTTAGATAAATCCTTTGAGTTGTTATCTGCAGTCCTCGCAGCAAGATAAGTTAACGCCCGTGCTGCCTCAATCTCTGTAGCCATATCAGCAATCATATGCTGAATAGCTTGATGGGCAATAATTGGTTTGCCAAAAGTTCTTCTTTCCCTGGCATACTCAATAACTGCATCGAGGGCCCCCTGAGCTAATCCTACCCCCTGAATAGCAATACCGGGGCGGGTCTGGTCAAAAGTTTTCATAGTAACAATAAACCCCACACCTTCTCGACCAATCATATTTTCCTTGGGAACACGGCAGTCCTCAAACACCAATTCCCTGGTAGCAGATGTCCTAATTCCCAGCTTCTTTTCCTTCTTTCCAAAGGTAAATCCTGGTGTATCCTTCTCAATAATAAAAGCACTGGCACCCCGTGCCCCCTTACTCTTATCTGTTTTAGCAACAATTGAATAAATTTCAGCTTCTCCTCCATTGGTAATCCATTGCTTGACACCATTTATTACATACTCATTACCGTCTCTTACTGCTGTGGTACGGATAGCCGCAGCATCGCTGCCAGCACCTGATTCAGTTAAGCCAAAGGCTGCTATCTTTTTCCCTGATGCTATTGGGGGAAGGTATTTCTTTTTCTGCTCTTCATTCCCATGAAGCAATATCGGGTATGCACCTAACCCACTTGCAGCAAAAGAGACCGAAACACCTATACAGTGCTTGCTAAGCTCTTCAATAGCTAAGCAATTTTCAAGATTGCCAAATCCCAAGCCGCCATATTCCTCGGGGATATAAATTCCAAAAAGTCCGGCATCAGCAAGTACGTTTATAATTTCCCAAGGGAATTCCTCTGTTTCGTCGAGCTCAGCCCGAACAGGAAGTATCTTTTCTCTTGCAATCTTACTGGTCAATTCCACAATTTCCTTTTGTTCTTCAGTAAAACCATAATCCATTATAGCACTCTCCTATATTTGCAGAATAATTTTAAATCATCATCACATGTAGAAATTACTTACCACCTCACCAGAGCTGCTCCCCAAGTCAGTCCTGCACCAAAGGCATTAAAAAGGATCAAGTCACCATCTTTGATCCTCCCTTCTCTATTGGCTTCATCAAGTGCAATTGGTATAGATGCCGATGAAGTGTTACCATATTTTTGAATGTTGACAAAGACTTTTTCTTCGGGCAGGTTCAATCGTTTCGCTATGGCTTGTATAATTCTCAGGTTAGCCTGATGGGGTATGAAGAGGTCAATTTCACCATTTTTTATATTATTAAAAGCTAATGTTTCCAGGACGGTCTCCTCCAGCGATTTAACAGCGATCTTAAAGAGTTTGTTACCATCCATTTTGAGATAATGCAGTCTCTTATCAATACTTTCATGTGTAGCAGGGATAGCCGTACCGCCTCCGGGTTGATAGAGTAAGTTGGCGTATCTTCCATCTGAATGAAGATGGGTAGATATAATGCCCCTATCACCTTCTTCTCTCACTAACACCGCTGCACCAGCACCATCTCCAAATAATGCGCAGGTTCTTCTATCCTGATAATCGGCTATCTTAGACATATTTTCAGCTCCAACTACCAGGGCCTTTTGGTAATTGCCATTCTTAATAAAACTGTCTGCAACAGATAGCGCATAAATGAACCCTGTACAACCAGCAAAAATATCAAAAGCTGCCGCTCTTTTTGCTCCTATCTTATCCTGAAGCAAACACCCCACAGAAGGGAAAAGCATATCAGGGGTCATTGTACCCACAATAATCAGATCCAGCTCTTCGGGAGAAATCCCCGCCATTTCCAGGGCACTTCGTGCAGCATGGGTTGCGAGAGTTGAAGAAGCCTCTCCGTTACTGGTAATTCTTCTCTCCTTAATACCGGTACGGGTAGTAATCCACTCATCACTGGTATCAACCATCTTCTCTAAGTCTTGGTTAGTCAGCACTTTTTCAGGCAAATAGGAACCTGTACTAACGATCCTGGCTCTTATCATAATTCAATTTTCCCAAAAATTATAACTTGCTAAAAATATTTGGTTACGGTTATACTTCTTCGACTTTTATCACTTCTCTACTTTTATAGGTTCCACAATGGGGACAGACATGGTGGGGTAGTTTTGATTCATTGCACTGTGGACAGGTGGTTAAGTTCACCTGGGATAGACTATCATGAGTCCGCCGTTTCCTCTTCCTTGCTTTCGAAAGCCTTCTTTTTGGTAAAGCCATTACGATTCCTCTCTTATACTTGGATTATTGTTTTAGAGAAAGCTCTTTTAGAATTTCAAACCTGGAGGAAGTCACCTCTTTTTTATCACACTGGCACAAACTGTGATTCAAGTTTAACCCGCACTGCGGACATATTCCTTTGCACGCTTCTTGACATAACGGGTATGAGGGGACATTCAAAATGATTTGTTCTCTAAGCAATGGTACTACATCAATGCTATCACCCTGATAGCAGGACAGATCCAAATCTGCTTTGTTAATCTCTTTCTCTGGCAAAAGCTCCTTTTCATCTGCAGCACAAAGATTGTAGTGGAATGTTGCCTCAATAGGTAAATCAAAACTATCAAGGCATTTCACACAGCTTGTCCTTACAGTTGTATTGAACAGGCCTTTTAGAAAAACATCCTTCCCCACCCTGAAAACCTCTATCTGAATACTAATCTCATCAATAGAAGTAAAATCAGTGTTTTGTATATCCTTGAATATATTATTAACCCAATCCTTATTCCTACTGCAGGACAGACGATATCCAGATTCCTCTATTTCATCCAATCTAATCTTAAGATCATTCCTGCTTTGCTCTAATCTGTCCATTTTAGGGTCTATTCATATATTCACAAAATAATCTTTTGTCAATAAAAAACAACACATCTTTATTGTGTATAAAGATATGCACCGAACAGGATAACTTAAAAAGGCTATCTTGTCAAATTTTTTACCTTCGCTTATCAACTTTTATACTTTTCATAAACATTGTTAGAACGCCCGAAAAGGGATTCTTTCTAACAGCGAAAAGCATATTTCAGATTTTCTCCCTTCTTAAAATATCATTTGCTCCTATTGGCAAATTTGTCCTGATCACAATTTCCTGACCCGGCTGTGCTACCTGTACCATTTCCCCTGCTTCATTCGTTATTTCATCCAGCCTGGTATGATAACTATTCAGGTTTTTATTGATAAACTCAACCTGTTCACCCTGTATCACTTTATTTCTAACCTGAATTTTAATAAGCTTTTCCGAATTAGAAGAAGATCTCTCCCCTGGCAATGGTAAAATTTCTCTCACAACTCCCACAAATTCATGGGTTCTAATATATTCAGAAGTGGTGTAGTTAAAACTCTCACTGGAGGGGGAACCCAGGTAGAACCCGGTAGTGTAGTCTCGGTGACTCAGTTTTTTCAATTCTTCAAGCCACTTGGTCTGAAACTGGTATTTCTCAGGATTTTCTCCATAACAATCCAGTGCATGGCGGTAGACTCGTGTGACACCAGCAACATAGTAAATCCCTTTCATCCTACCTTCGATTTTGAGAGCATCAATCCCGGATGCTACAATCTCAGGGATGTATTCTATGAGGCAGAGGTCTTTTGAGTTGAAGACATAACTCCCATATTCATCTTCAGTAATGGGAAAATACTCATTAGGACGTTTCTCTTCCATCAGAGCATATTGCCAGCGGCAGGGATGTGAGCATTCTCCTTTGTTAGGGTCTCTATTTGTAAGATAGTTGCTTAGAAGGCACCTTCCAGAATAAGAGATACACATGGCGCCGTGAATGAATATTTCAATTTCTACTGGTACTCTTTGTTTAATAAGTGCAATATCATGACAAGAAAGCTCTCTTGAAAGGTTAATGCGTGATATTCCCTGCTGCTGCCAAAATTGGGCACTGCACCAGTTGGAAGTGCTAAGTTGTGTGCTTAAATGGAGCGGGAGATGAGGAACAATCTGCCTGGCTTTAGACACTATGCCAGGATCACTAATAATCAGTCCATCAACCCTTAAGTCACTCAGACTTGAGAGATAATCAGGAAGATCAACAAGATCATCATTGTGAGCAATGATGTTGACCGCAACATAAACCTTAACCTGGTGCTCACGGGCAAACCTGATTCCCTCTTCCATCTCAGAAAGTGTAAAGTTCCCAGCATAACTTCTCAATCCATACCTTTTACCACTCAAGTAGACAGCATCAGCGCCATAGTGAACTGCAATCTTTAGTTTTTCCAGATTACCGGCTGGTGCTAAAAGTTCAGGTAGTTTCATAGCCCATTTCTCTGAAGATAGTTGTATCAGCTCAGATCTAGCTTGGCACAGAAAAGAGTCTTGATGACAGATGCTGGATGCTAGATACTAGATTCTGGATACTATTATGCAATCTTTAGAAGTAGATACCCACGGGTTTACACCCGTGGTCTTCTGCCATTTTTGATAAGATTGCCACGCCCTTCGGGCTCGCAAAGACAACCTTCTTTCCCCTTTACTACAACTTCTCATCAACTATAAGGTGAGTTGTTATGTTTTGGGTTTTCATTCCACATTCCCTGGCCCAGACCGAACTTAATAGGAATAAGTTTTGATCTTCTATCACGGAATATTAATAGCATCAACGGCACTCTACAAGTCGCACCCCTGGCCCAGACCTGGTTTATCCGTTGTCGAGCATCCCATCGGGGAGTCGCACCAGGGCAGGCAGGGCGGGCCGCAATTTTACCCCGTGAAATGATTTTTGCATCTATTTCACCGGGGCCGAAATCCCTGGCCCAGACCGTTCACATTGCAATGTGCTATTTGTCTGATTTTAGTCTGCAAGCAATGCTGTAATGTTATTCCTGAATCAGCACCAGGGCAGGCCGCATTCGTTTAATCCATCCCTCCATTACTCCAGTACTCCATCACTCCGGTACTCACTATCCAGTATCGCTTCATTACCCTAAGCACATCCTATTGTTATAAAATTATTTGCTAAAATAGTTTCTGCATATAGAAGCAAAGACTACACGATCCCTGCCAAAACTGCAAGGTGAAAGAGATGAGAAATATTCTACTTCCCCGCATCACATTTTTGCATATCTAAAATTACGGTCATTACAATCATTGCAAGCCAGAAGGGCATGGCAATCTCATTAATAACAACTAATGCTTTGCGTTTTGCAGCACGATGGTATACTATAGAATATAAAAAGGTGAGCAGCATAACTTGAGAAAGAAGAAGCTATGATAGTTTGGTCAAACAAAGATATAACAAGAAGTAACAAAAAGACACTGCTGAAGTTTAAGCTGCGAAGGATCATTAAAAGGAGAACTACGATTACGAAATCCCTTAAGTTGGGATTGGTTACTCTTCCTTTTATCCTAATCGGACTTATAGCAGCTTACCTGGCTGTTTCTAAAGAGAGCCACGTTACTCACAAAAGCAGAATAAATATTCCGACTGATAACACGAAAGGGGTAATCCCTGTTCTTTGTGAACATCAGGAAACAATTAAGGGAGTAGAGTATACATTTAAAAAGGGGGATACATTCTACGATGTGCTTTTGGAGTTTGACTGTACTCCTAATGAGATTTTTCAGTTAATAGAAAGCAGTAAAGAGATTTGCAATCTCAAAAAAATAAGGCCGGGTATTACCATGTCTTTAAAGATTGATCCTGTTGACCATTCCCTGAACCGTTTGGAATACAGTTTTGATGACCGACACCTGCTCATTGCAACCAAAACCGATCAAGGTTTCCTCGCTTCCAAAGAAGAAATTGTTTTCGATACTATACTTTGTGCAATCAGCGGCACAATCAAAAGCAATCTTTTTAATGATTGCATTAAGGCTGGAGGCCATCCCCAGTTGATTTTAAATTTTGCCGATATTTTTGCCTGGGATGTAGATTTTATCAGCGATATTAGAGAAAATGATAGTTTTAAAATTCTCTTTGAAGAGATATATAGAGATGGTGAGTTTGTAAAGTATGGAAAGATTTTGGCTGCAGAATTTACCAATCGAGAAAAGCAATTTAGAGCTTTTTATTTTGAAGATGATAAGGGAAGAGCTGATTACTATAATGATAAGGGGAGGTCTCTTACCAGAGAGTTTCTCAAATCACCCTTAAGATACAGCCGTATAAGCTCCAGGTTTTCCAGAAGGCGGTTTCATCCTGTTTTGAGAATCTATCGTCCCCACCTGGGGGTAGATTACGCAGCTCCTACCGGCACACCTGTTGAAGCAACCTGCAATGGAAAAATAATTTTCATTGGCTGGAAGGGTGGTTATGGAAAATGCATTATAATAAGACACAACCACATATACACTTCCTTCTATGGGCATCTCTCAAGACTTGCTAAGGGTATGAAGCGAGGGAAGAAAGTTAAACAAGGACAGGTAATTGGCTATGTGGGGTCTACCGGATTATCTACGGGACATCATCTGGATTACCGCTTGAAAAAAAGAGGCGAGTTCATTAATCCTCTGAAGTTTAACAGTCCTCGAGTACGTTCAGTAAATAACGCTCTTCTTCCTCAATTTGAAAAGAATAAGTGGCAGATGCTGGTAGGGCTGGAGCAGCTTGGTGAGGGACTTATGCTAGTGAAAGCAAACGTTTCTCAATAAGTTCTTTGTGAAACTACCTTGTCAAGATGTGATTCCTCTTTTCCCAGTTCAATTAGCTTCGAGTTCTCCTCCTCTATAGTAAATGCTCTTTTTAGAAGCAGTGTCATGGGTTCATTATCGTTGTTGTTCCGGTATATGAACTGCTCTATTTCCTTCAATTCTTCCGCACTAAAAATTTCCTCACTCAATCTTAAGATCTCTCTTGTAAAATCGGTATCCATCTTACAATAAGAGATCAGAGGAGTATCCGTTTCCGCAGTTATTTCGATTTTATCTCCAGCAGAAAATTGTGAAGCAACTTTCTCAATGATTTGAATGAATCGTTCGATTTTCGCTTCCGTAATGTAAGGATGTTTTATTTCATCACGTAACTGCTTTCTTATCTCATCTAATTGTACCTCCAGACTGATAGTTGTCTTAATATAACCGGGAATAAGTTCATACTGTAAGGGATCATTAATGTCATCCCTCCACTTCTTAATTACAAATCGCTCTTTACCATTGGTAGCCTCAAAATAGCTCACTTTTAATGGTTCTACATAAGCCCCCTCACT
>Ga0164321_10000162_pt1 | contig 10426 bp, 2 predicted proteins | sample GuaBasSediGuay12_FD_121799 | JGI IMG/M metagenome (GOLD analysis project Ga0164321, IMG submission 121799) | Subseafloor sediment microbial communities from Guaymas Basin, Gulf of California, Mexico - Guay12, Core 4567-28, 21-24 cm | ecosystem: Environmental > Aquatic > Marine > Hydrothermal... | reverse complement strand
TAGAGGATTATGTTGTTGATATGGACAACCCAATCGCTGTAAAAGGTGCAACTGAATTCTACTATCTATTAAGCGGAACAGAGAACTTAGACGATAAACTTCCAGAAAATAAGTTTTTGAAAAAGTTTAAGTTTGTAGATGATAAGTATAGATTAGTAGAAAAAGGTAGTGCTCGTCTTGTTGATAGAGATGGTAGGTATGTCGATGAATATGGCAACTACGTTGAATATAACGAGGATGGGACTTACTACTATGTAGATGTAAATGGTAGAAGGCTAGATGAAAAAACCGGCAACTTTGTTGTTGATGAGCCAGCACCATTTCTAGATGAGTATGGTAATCCTATTTCAGAAGAAGAAGTTGTTGCAGAAGAGCCAAAGAAGAAGACAACTCGCAAGAGAAAAACAACTAAAAAAGCAGAAACGGTAGAAACGGTTGATGCTGATGCATAATGTTTGAAGTGGATAGTGACTGCGGATAGTACTAAATATTGCATTAGGTGTCTGCGGTCACTTTATGTTTATTTGGAGAAGTAGATGGCTTTTAACATTAATGCCCAGATAATATTAGAACAGCCTAAAAACCTGAATAATGTTGCTAAAAATATTAGTAAGCAGTTGGGAAAAGTTACCAAGATAGATTTAAAAATTGGTAATGTCCAACAACTGACGAATCTTAATAAGCAACTTACCAGTTTAAATAGCAGTCTCACTAAGTTGAATTCTAACTTGTCTTCAACTAGGGGATCTGTTGGTGCTTTAGGTTCTACTTTTAATAAAACTGCAACTGGTGTCAATAATGTTGGTAAGGCACAAGGTAATCTAAATACTCAGGTTACAAGGGCTAATCAGGCATTAAAAAATCAGGCTGGATTAGTTGGGACTTTAGGAAAAAGATTTGGATCTGTTGCTAAACAGGCTATTGCGTTTGGTGCTATTTCAAGACCAATCTATGATCTCCAAAGGGCGTTAACAGGTGCTGTAAAAGATGCAGTCGCTTTTGAAAGAGAGATTGTTAGGATATCTCAGGTTACTGGAAAAACCGTTTCACAGCTTAATGGTTTAACTACACAGATCACAGCACTATCTAAAGAGCTTGGCATTAGTGCAAATGAACTAGCTGAGACTTCTAGGGTTATTGCACAGGCTGGTATTCGTGGTAGAGATCTTGAGCAGGTTCTAAATGCTCTTGCAAGATCAACACTGGCTCCAACCTTTGGTAAAATCACAGATACCACTGAGGGTTTGATTGCTGCCTTTGGTCAGTTTGGGCTTAAGGGTAAAGATGCTGAAGCAGTACTTGGATCTTTAAATAAAGTTTCTAAAGAGTTTGCGGTCGAAGCGGAAGATTTGATCTCTGTTATTCGTAGAACTGGTGGTGTGTTCGCTCAGGCCGCTGGTGACACTAAGGGAACTGTTGGTGCATTACAAGAACTTACCGCTGTTTTCACAGCCGTTAGATCCACTACCAGAGAGTCTGCTGACACTATTGCTGCTGGTTTGCGAACTATTTTCTCTCGTATTCAGAGAAGGTCTACTATTAACTTCCTACAGCAGTTTGGAGTTGATCTCACAGATGCACAAGGTAAGTTTGTTGGTATCTTCCCAGCATTTGATCAGCTATCTAAAAGACTTGATACTCTTATTAAACAGGGAGATGCTCTTACTTTAAGTGCTATTGCTGAAGAGCTTGGTGGTATTAGGCAGATTGGTAAGTTGTTACCTGCTATTGCTCAGTTTGATAAGGCTAGGAAGGCATTGACTGAGGCACAAAAAGGTGCTGTTGAGGGTCTTGGAGGAGACGTAGCTAAAGCTCTAGATACCATTGATAATAGAGTCAAAAGAATCAGAGAATCTTTCAATGCACTTATTAGACAAGTATTTGAGTCTGATGCTTTTCAAGGATTTGCTAAGAGCATTCTTAATGGTAGTCAAGCGATTATTGATGCCGCCTCTTCTATCTTCAGTGCTCTTGAGCCTATTTTACCATTACTAACCGCTTTAGGTACAGTTAAGCTTGGTAGAGCTATTGGTGGTTTAGCAAGTGGTGCATTAGGTGGAGGGCTTGCAGGTGCAGCAAGCACAGTGACAGGTTCTGCTACTGCACAAAACACACAAAAGACTGCTGCTGCTGTTGTAAATCAAAATACTCTAATAAGTACAACTAATAGCACCTTGGCAAATATGTCAAGACAGTTAGCCAATCTCATTCAGATTAATAATAGTGGATTTAATACTTTAACTTCACAAGCTGCCAGAGGCAGGTCAACGGTAGTTACTGGATTTGGTGGAGGCAGAAGACGAGCCGCAGGTGGAGCTATTCCTAAGTTTGCTGATGGTGGTAGGGTTTATGGACCTTCTCATGCTGCCGGTGGAGTTATTGCAGAACTTGAAGGTGGGGAATATGTCATTCCTAAGAAATATGCCCAAGGAACTCCTAGAGGTGGAGTTAGGGGTAGGAGACAGCAAGGCGAACTTACCAGTAGAAAACCTGTTGGTATTTTATTTAACGCAGCTACTGAAGCTGATCCTGCTGATACAACTGCTAGGATTACAACGGGTAAACTTAAAAATAAAACAAATAAAGATAGACTTCAAAAGGCAGGAGTTACAGCATTAAATTTATCTAATGTTCAAACTTCCGTATTTAGTAGAAGCGATGAATTTAAGAAAGCACAAACAGGGATTCGTAATTCTTTTGATCGTGCGGGCAAAGCTTTAGGTGTTGATGCTCAAGGGCCAAAGCAAAAAGCCGATTTAGCTATTGGTCAATTATTTGAAGATTTTATTATTAGTGCAGCAGGGATTAGTTCTCCGGGGACTCGAAACTTCGATCTAGTAGGCTCAGAGTCCAAAAGGGTTAGTCGATTTGCCAATGAGAGACCATTACCAGATCTTACAGATATTAAGCTTAATCTTAGTGAGTTAGCTAAAGAAACTGTTGTAGAGAAAGCTTTAAATCAGGGACTATTTGACAGAAGTATTAAAGCTGCATCAAAAAGAAATGCAAGGGCCGCAGGTGGCATGATCCAAAAACTTGCAACTGGCGACATCGTTAGAGCTAACAGTGTCGGTGTTGCTATTCTTGATCCAGATGATGTTGCAGATGGAAAAGCTGCTGTTAGTGTAGCAGATATTGAATCTCAACTTGGTTTCAATAAAGGCACTAAAAAAGGATTTAGTGGTGTTAGTAAAGTATTTAAAGGTAAAAACTATAGTATTGTTAAACAGGGCTTGAATCAGAAAACATCTGAAAGATTTAATAAAGTACTAGCTGAAGGTCTTATTAAAGGTGTTGATTTTGCTGCAAGTGAACTTAGTGGTGATTTGGGTCTTGGGCCTACAACCATTGATCAAGCAAGCAAAACTAAGTTTATCCAGTCACAAAGATCTGCTCTTCGTGGTGATTTATTTGAAGCCGCATTATCTTCTTTGAGTAATCGTGGTAAATTTGATAGTGCTGTTGATTTTGCTAGACCTTTTGATTTTCCAAATGGTTTAAAGGGTCCATTTGCTGATAACTTTAGTAGACTACCTAGCAAGTTTGTTGATGCTAAGTCTAGTAAAGAAGCTGCTCCAGATGCCAATATTCGTGGAAAAATCCTCAGAGAGATTGCTGCTGACGTTGTAGCACAAGATCCTACTATTGGTCAAAGGTTGGCACAACAAGGTGGTGGTAAAAAAAGTAAGAGTAAAGCTACGGGTAGAGGTTTTGGCTCTTTAACATTTGCTAGTGGTGGAGAAGTTCCCGTTAGAATCTCTAATGGTGAGATGGTTGTTACTGATCCTAAAGAAGTAGCTGCTAATAGGGGTAAACTACAATCTATTAATAAGCTTGCAACTGGAGGTTTTGCTTCTGGAACTATTGCAAGAGGACCGGGAACTGGAACCTCTGATAGTATCTATACTACTTTACCAGAAGGTGCATTTGTTGTCAATGCTGCTTCCACTAAGAAGTACTTAGGACTGAGAAGAGGGGGCATCACAAGTGCCGGTCGTGCTGCTGGTGCTGCCCAAACCACTGGTGGGGAAGCTGCTGGTGCTGGTATTGGTCTTATTTTTGCGTTACAAAGTCTTACTGCTGGTCTTGGGGAAAGTTCAGAAAGTTTAAGTTTCTTTATTAATAGTGTTGCTACTGCTGCTTTTGCTATTCAGGGTCTTGGCCTTAGGTTTGGAGGTATTGGTAAAACTCTTGAAAATACTTTAGGTAAAATACCCGGAGTTGGAGGTAGAACCGGTAAGGTTGCTGGTAGAATAGCCACAGCAAGATCAAAAGGTCTTGGTGCAGTTGCTAGTAGAGTTGCTGGTTTTGGAGGTGTTGGAGGAACTGCATTAGCTGCTGTTGGTGGTGCCGCTGGTGGTGCTGTGATTGGTAAGATTATTGGAGATGTAGCTGGTAAAGCTATTGCAGATTCAGTTTTCGGAGAGCAAGAAGAACTGGCTGGCTTTAAAGGAAGTGCTTCAGCAGGTGCTGCTAGATCAAGAGGTGCTTTAGAGGGTGGATTATCTGGCTTAGGTGCAGGTGCTGGTGCTGGTGCTGGCCTTGGCTTTGTATTAGGTGGCCCAGTCGGTGCTGCTATTGGTGCCGCTATTGGTGGCACTGCTGGTTTAGCCATAGGTGCTTTTGTAGGAGAGCAAAATGCCGCACTAGAGCAAGCTGCTTTTGAAGCTGCTAAATCTTTGCAAACATCTGGCGAGAAAGTATCAAAATCACTTGATGAGCTTGAAAAAGAATTTACTATCTCTGGATTTGGTGATTTAACTAAGCAGCTAGGCGAACAACAGGTTAACTTTAATGATGCAGTAACTAAGTTCCAAACTAAATTTAATGATGAAATTACTATTACATCTGCTACTTTAGACTTTAGTAGAGCTATTCCGGGTGTTGATGCCGCATTTTCGTCTATTGATAACTTATTTGGCACTACGTTTAGTGCTGCAAATGAATCAAGGAAAAATGCAAATAAGGCATTTCTTGCAGCATCTAAGTTGATTAATCCTGATGATATTAAACGTGCTAAAACACAACTTAATGCTTCATTAGATAAGTTTTTAGAAAGTTTTGAGGTAGAAGATCTTACTGCTGCATCTAGTAGAGATTTATCTAATAGTTTAATAGACGCTGCTAATGCTGGAAATATATTTGCTAAGAATATTTTAAAGGCAGCGACAGCTATTGTTCAAGCAGACTTTGATCAAGTTATTGCTGATAAAATTGAACAAGCAGATGCTGGAAATCAGCTTGCGGGTGTTGAAGCAGAATTATTAAAACAAGTCAGAAGACGACAACGAGAAACAGGTTCAACTTTTACTGAGGCTGGTAGGTTTGTCACTACAGATGTTGTTCGTGAGTTGTTTCCTCAAGGGTTATTTGAAAATACGGCAAAATATAATAGTAGAGTTAGTGCTATTGTTAATAGTGTAGGTGCTCAAATAAGGGCAAGTGATCGTCAAGTTGAAACTATACTAGAAGAGGCAAGGCAAAGGGGTATTGTTAACAGGGCATTAAAGGATACAACTACTGAATTACAAAATATAATTAAATCTCTCACAAGTCCTTTTACTGATTTAGAATTTCAAGTGCAGAGAGCTAGTGATTCTTTTGACACATTTAAGGCTAACGTAGATCGTGTATTTGCCGGTCAGGGTGGATTCCAAACTAGAGGTATTCAAGCTGGTGCATTTGGTAGCGATAGTATTCAGGCAACTGCTGAGAGAGAAAGATTATTTAGAGCTTTAGATAATATAACTCCGGGCGGATCTGCTGGTGCAAGAGCATCACAAAGATTAAGAGATCAAGGCCCAGAAATTGTTAAGGAAGTTTTGAAATCTGCTAGAGATACAGCAGCATCTACAGAAGAAAGATTAACACCTACTGTGTTATTGACAAGATTAGAAACTGCATTCGGTAATGCTGGTTTCCAACTACCACAAGGTCTTACTGAGATTTTAAGCGGTATCAGTAGAGAAGAAAAGGGTGCTGCGATCCCAGAAGATATATTAGCAGGCTTGATAGAGTCAGATACACTTACTCAAAAATTTGGTGAAGTTTTTGAGGCCGCTGCACAGGGTCCGGTGAAGTTTGCAGAATCACTTAATAAAGCCATCGCAGTATCTGAAAAGAGAATTGCTTTAGAAGTAGATCTATTGAATAAGCAGAGAGAACTTGCTAAATCTATTACAGAATTGAGAATAGCAACTGAACAGAGAAGCGAGCAGATTTTATCAGGAACATCTTTTGGAGCACCTACTGGAACAGAAATCCCAGATGCTATTGATAGATTAAATAGAAGGGTGGCGACAATAGCTGGTACTGCTGATTCTAGAGCATTGGTAGGTAGAAGAGGTGCTGCACTACAAAGGCAAGCACAGTTACAACAGCAAATTGATGACAATCCAGCTTTAGCTCTCAGAGAAGATATAGCACAAGAAAGAAAAGCTTTAGCTAATGAGATTAATCAAACTACTGAAGCTTTGAATTTGCTTGCTACTGAGACTGAGGTATTTTCCAAGATTGTTGAAAAGGCTAATCGCATTGGGCAGAATATTGGTGCATTAGAAACTGGTTTAGAAGATGTTATTAATAAAGTTACGTCTGGAGATTTTGCTGGAGTGCAGCAACTCGCTATTGATCAAGCCACTATTGGTAGAGCAATCAACGGTATCGCAACATTACCACAAGCACTAAATGCTTTAACTGCTTTAGGTCAGGAGCAAAATAGAGCATTAGTTGATGTTGTCACTGGTGTTGAGGGTTCTGGAGATGTCTTACGAAGAAATCTACTAAGACAAGCTGGACAAAGATTAGCTGCTGGTGGCGGTTTAGCTGGTCAGGTTGCTGGTAACTATTTATTAGGTATTCTACAGCAAGAAGAAAAAGCACTGGCTTTAGATAAATTGCAAAAAGAGAGAGCAGCACAACAAGAGCAAATACAAAGAGATATAGCGGCCCAAAATTTCAGACAAGTTGAATTATTGGGATCAATCAATGATCAACTATCTGGAGATGCATTCGCTAATGCTGTTACTAAATTCAATAGTGCTGTAGATAAATTCATTAGCGGTGGCTCCCCTGCACAAACATTTGCGAATGGAGGTTCTATATTCAAGCCTCGCGGCACTGATACTGTTCCAGCTATGCTTACTCCCGGTGAGTTTGTGGTTAGAAAGTCTGCTGTTGATCAGTATGGTGCTGGTATGATGGAAGCTATTAATAGTGGCAACGCACAAGTATTTGCTGCCACTGGAGGTAGAATTGGTAAGGGAGTGCTTTATAGACAAGGTGGTGGTAGTATTTATCCTACATATGGAATTGCTAGAAGCGATTTACCATCTAGCCCTGAAAATTTGGTAAAAGGCACCGGCGTTTTTGATCCTAAAACTGGTAAAGAATTACTTACTTATGATGTTCGCAAAGGAACTAATGCTAAAGGAGAAGAGGTAGATTTTTACTACCCAATTGATCAAGACCAATTAAATCAATTAGCTATTCAGCAAGCTAATAATGCTGGTATCAGAACTCCCGGTGGGTCTATTGATGAAGATTTAATTTCATCAAGATTAAATGATCCAGAAGTGCAGGCTATTGCTGCAAAAGGTGCTTCATTTATAGGTGGTTTGGCTTCTAAATTACTTTCTAGTTTACCAAAAGGCCAAGCACAAAGTTCTTCTAGTCAAGATATATTGAACAGGGCAGCTACCGGATTAGATCCTGTATCTACTGGTGATGGTGGTGGTGATGGTAGTTTTCCCGATTCATTACCCGGACCCGGAACAGAAGCGGGTGCTCAAGCCGCTCTTGCACTAACTTTTCCAGATGGTATACCAGCCCCCGGATCTCGTAGCGGGGAAGCTCCGGGCGATGTTGCAAATATTGTTCAAAAGGCTACTCAACAAGCTGCTACTGAACTTCCAGATCAATTTAAGGCAGAAATAGATAGATATTTTAATGAGACGCAATTTGTCTTTAATAATCTTATTGAGCGTGGATTAAAACCTTCCATTCGTAGAAGAACTGATGATATTAGAAATGCTAGTTTCATTCAGGCTAGAAAATATTTACTTGATAGACTTGAGGTTGATGTTGATGGAGGTAGTTTCTCCCTATCAAGAAGAGGTCAACAAGTTCCGCCTGAACAAGCATCTTTAGCTAGAAAGTTATTACAAGATAGAGTAGCTACAATTAAAAAGCAAGTATCACAGAGCACTAGACAGCTTGGTCTTGGTATCAATCTTTTAAGTTTTGGTGGCGGTTTTGATCCCATGCAAAATAGACAATTTGCTGGTACAGGTGGCATGAGAGCAGATGGAACAAGCCCTGATGCTAAAGTCTTTGATTTAAAAACTCAATTTAGAAGTGAGGGTGGCGAAATTCCAGCAGTTCTTCAGTCTGGTGAATTTGTTATGAATCGCCAAGCTGTGCAAAGAAATGGCATTGGTATACTCAGTAGAATGAATCAGGGTTTACCAACATTCCATAGTGGTGGCTATGTTAGCGGGGCTACTCAATATAGACAAGCTGGAGGACGTATTTTTGGAAGAAATAATAATAGTCCACAATCAGCAGTAACTGTTAATGGTTCAGATGCAGCAAAAGAGCTAAACAACGCTATAATAACAGGGGGGGAGACTGTTAAGCAATCATGGCAAACATTGTTTGATACAGTTGCAGAAGGATTGAATAGTGCATTGAGTCAGATTAGTACTATACCAAATCAAATTAACACAACAATTGCTCCAATACAGATAGAAGGTGTAAATAGCTTTACAGATGCTTTAACTGCTCAGTTAGTGCCGAAGATTATTCAACAGATTGCTCCGTTGATTAATGCTAATGGTGATGGTAATAACAGTGCTATTGAAGGCGATGGTCTTAATTCTAGAACTGGTTAAAGGGTATAATAAATGGCAGGTAATATTTTAGTAACATATGGTGACTTTACTTTTTCTGGTATCAACCAGCCTAATCCCAGTGTGTCTATTTCTAGGGTTGGAGAAAGAAGTCCCGGTAACTATGATACATTATTTACTCCTTTAGAGGTTACTCTAGAAGGTAACATTATTACTAGTGGTTTTCAACCAGTTGTTAGTGGTATTCGTGCTATTGAAGATGCTTTTTCGCCAGAGCTTGGCTGTCAAACTTTTAAGATTCAATGTGATAGTAATGATCCACTTATTGATAGTTCTGGTGTTGTTACTAATATTAGTTTTCAGCCTAGAAATGATGCAGACTTATTTGCACAAAATGGTGCTTATACCATTACTTTAACTATACCTTCTCTATCTGGTGATGCTGCTATTGCAAGTGGTATTACTGCGATTTCAGAAGAATGGAGTATACAGCACTTAGATGAAAAGGCTGGTGGAACTGCTTTTGGTGGTGCATTGATGGACACTGCTTTTACAGTTTCTCATAATGTTTCTTTACAGGTTGATGGTTGTGCTACTGATGGTTTATCAGATGCGGAAAGTTATTTAAATACTCTTTATGGTTCTTCGACTCCATCTGATGCTGATGTTAGTAATGTTTTTGATATTTCTTCACTATCAATAACTTATTCTAATCATTATAGAACCATTAACAAAAATGTTCAAGAGGGTTCTATTTCCATGACTGAATCATGGGTTGCTTCTACTGGAAGTGCTCTTGAAGACTTTGAAGTAACTAGGGAAAGAAATATAGATTCTGATCAAACTACTGTTACTGCCAATGGCACGATTCAAGGATTAGCAAGTATTAGTTATCCTGCCGGAACTGCTTCAACAAGTAAAATGGAAAATGCTATTTCACATTGGACGGGTGTTGTATCTGGAAACTTATATTCTAGAGCTAATGCACTTTATGATGGTAGCTATAGTTTAAATCCAACGGGTTTCTCTAGCAGTCTTGGATATAACGGTGGTGCTGGAACTGTAAGTTATAACTTTGTATTTAATGATCGTCCAGCAAACTGTGTAGCTAGTGCAAAGAGCGAGATTATCAATATTAATGAGACAAATCCCAATGATGTATTTACCAATTTAGTTATTTTGGGTAGGCTAGAAGGTCCATTATTCCAAGAGGTTAATACTAGCGGTGCAGCAACAAGAGAGATTTCTATTGAAGCTATTTTGCCTAGAAGCGGTGCATGTAACTTTGCCGATTTCACAGCACCAACAGATTATGATAGTTTAGTAAATACTTATTACGCAGGATTAACAGGACAATATGGGCAAGTGTTTGTAAATAATGATACAAAAACTTGGAGTCCAAAGGATGGAAGATTCACATGGACAAAGGGTTGGACAGTAGGTAACTGTTCATAAAATAGGAGATAAGAATGCCACCTAAGAATAGCTGCACTCCACAATCTGTATTCGGGGGTTATACTCAAACATTGTTTTTGGGTATGTCTGTCCTCGATTTTAGTGCTACTGCTGGTTGGAAC
>Ga0164321_10000161_pt1 | contig 10450 bp, 10 predicted proteins | sample GuaBasSediGuay12_FD_121799 | JGI IMG/M metagenome (GOLD analysis project Ga0164321, IMG submission 121799) | Subseafloor sediment microbial communities from Guaymas Basin, Gulf of California, Mexico - Guay12, Core 4567-28, 21-24 cm | ecosystem: Environmental > Aquatic > Marine > Hydrothermal... | reverse complement strand
CTTCCACCGAGCACTCTCACTCGCACTAAGTTCACTTCTCCTGTGACCCCTGTTTTGTTGATGACTTGAATCACTTCAGCAGGCGTCAAATCTTCCCTTGGACTCACTTTTCAGGCGTATCTCCTTTCTTCAATGAATTGAGCTTCGCATTTATTTCTTTCACCAAGTCCGCAGCGTTTCCTGAGTCGACAATGCACACAGCTGCCGAGCCCACGTCCAAGCCTGACGACTCGCCTAACCGGTATTTACTTGGGACAAAGATGAAAGGAATCTGTCGTTCATCACACAGTATGGGTAGGTGAGCCACGACCTCTGGTGGTTCCACGTCTTCTGCTATATAGACGAGTATTGCCACTCCTCTTTCTACAGCTTTAGTGGCTTCGTTGGTTCCCCGACCAATTTTTCCCGTGTCCCTAGCCACCTGAAGGGCTTCATAGGCCACGTCTGAAAGTTCTTTAGGTATGTTGAGTTTAACGTAAAATGGTTTAGACATTTTGCCTCATCTACAATTCTGTTTCATCTGGCAAAGTATATGTTAATTTGCGAGATTTTTATGAAGCCCTTTGTAATATAATATCTTTTCGGTTTTGGTGATTCGTATAACTTAAATAAACGGTGTGATTTCGTCAAGAAGAGTGAAAACTCCTTTTTTCATGAGTGTATACACATCGATTTCGGAAAAAAGTGGATGTGATTCAACAGCTAAAACCTCCAACCGCATAACAGAGAAATCATTAAGGCTCCTGCGGTTAAATCCGCTGAAGTGCCTGGATTAAACATGCCTCCTCTTGCTTGAAGCCTCTTATCAAACGCTTGTAACGCCATTGTTCCCTCGTCCGTCGTTAGACCCCCCTTCTTCAAGATTCTCCACGCAGTTTCAGCAATCCATTTCGTTCTCTTCAAGCCTATCTTCACTGCCTGTTCGATGTTTGGTGTTTCTTTGATTCCGACTTTCCGCGCGATGAATGTATCTGGGTGTTTGGAGACTATAGTCAGAAACGTGTGGACCACAGCAGTATTTGGGTTTCCTGTTTCATGATACGTCTTTATAATCGTTGGGTAGCCCGTTTGAAAGCAGATCTCCATTCCCGAAGCCCATTCCCTTGAAATGTTATCCCATTTGGATGAAGCAACCATTACGTCATACAACGTTAATTGGCGCTCCTCTAGTTTTCTTTTGGCTTCTCGGTCCATAAGATCGGGTACATCGTTTCTTTCCAGTCGTCCTAGGGCCGCAGATTTTGCTGCGAGGATTGCGTCGTAGACGTTTTCTGCGTCCTTAGATGTTGTTGCTGCCATGACCTTTTTCACATTTTCCCTCAGGACTTCTGCCTCTATTCGCCCATTTGTGGAGTAAGTTAACCCAGCCGCAACTGCTAACGGTGTAAAAAGGAGGCTTACACCAAGGTGGGTGTTACCGCCTTTATGCCATCCATTCACGTCTGAGACAGCTGCCTTCACGAGTTTTCCGACTCCGACCTTGTCAATTTCAAGTTTTCCCAAGCCCACCGTCATGCCCTTGAGAGCTGCTTCTCGCATAGTAGGGCCTAACGCTATGGCGCCAGCTATGAAGTGTTCGAACCGGGTGTCAGGGAAATCAACGGTTCGATGGACATTTCCTGGCTTGGGCCATCCACACACTTCTATAGCGGCTGCGAGTTGAGCACATCGCATGATGTCGTCTACTATTGTATTGTGATTGATTTTCAAGTCAACTCCTCCACGTGGAATGAGAATAAGGGTTCATCTTGTATGTAGTTTTTTCCATTTCTGAGGACTATCTCCGCCTTTTCTAACTCCTTTCCCAAGTACGACATGTGGGTGTGAAAGGAAACTAGTTTCAGATTAATGATTGTCGAATCGATGTCTTCTGTTCTGTTTTCCTTGATGATTATTTGTCCCTTTTCTTTAGGGTAATGGGTGGCAACTAATTTCCTCTCCTTTCAGTTGATGAGGATTCTAAAAGATCCCTTCGGTTTTACTTCTTACCTCTCACGTTTTCTCGCTTCCAGTCTCTTAGCGTCTTTCTCTAATCGTTTGTCGTAAATGGTTCTCTTCAACCGTTTATCCTTCAAGAAGAGTAAATCAATGCCAAAATCCTTTGGGACGGAAAACTTCTGCTTCGCCAGAAGCATCATTTGGGATGCGATAGTAAACTCTCTCACTCTACCTCGCGTCTTGACACTTCCTTCTGTCGTTAAAACAATGTCTGCCTTCACTTCGGAGGCCACGCCAGCGAGAAATGTGTTCAAACCCATCGAATCCGTATCTAATAAATCAGTCACGTTCCCTGAGCCAAAGAGAATGGGCATGGTCCTTTCTCTGAGTAAACGACTTAACACGTCGACTGTACGCTGATCGTCAACTGGACTAAAACCAAATATGCTGGCAATCCGGTCATACCACGCTTGCCAATCCTTCACACTCACGGTTCTCAACTAACAGCTTGTTAATCATCAGAGGAATGAAACGTTATATTTCCTAATATTCTGAAAAGATTGACTTAGCCCTTTTTCTTAATCCCCTTCTGTCGTCTTGGTTTCCTGTGGTTCTTCATACATGAGGCTTTTCTCTTAATTACGATCAAACAGGCCTGTCCAAAAAGCAATTTCGATAGAGTCGGGAGAGGATTTCCCCTTCACTAGCTACTGTTTCTGTCACGTACAACCCAACCCTTATCCAGATACACTGTTTGGCCAGCCGTCGAGATTTGCACCCTCTGTTTAAAGGTGATGTTACTGGTTCTATCTGCTACCTCGTGTACCTGTGTTTTTATAGAGACCTCCTCTGGATTCGGTTCATCTTCCAAGGCCTCAACGAGTACCCTTCCATCGACTGCCTTTGGATGAGCAAGTCCTAAAAGATGTAAAACGGTAGGTAGAAGATCCACGTTTCCAGATGGGATAACAGTCTTCGTTCCCCGCTTGAAGTGGGGGCCAGTGGCTATAAGGACGTTGTTGATCTCGTAGGGACTTATAGAGCCGTGGTTTCCACCTCCTACACCAACCTTGCCTTGAGCAAAGACACCTACACCAGTGATTCCTGAGAGGTTCGGAGAGCTTTTCCAAGCGAAAGACATGAGGATGTCTGGCGAACGTGGGTTCTGGTTTAGAATGAGACCTAAGGGAAACGTATATGGAATAGGGTCGGTGGACGAGGACGTAAATAATGGTCCACACCATGACTGCCTTGTGAGGAACTCGGTTATGACCTTCACCTTGGCTTGGTTGTGATCTTGAACATAAATGAGGATACAACCACCTGTACCCGTCAAGAGGACATCGTTGGACTCAGGGGATTCCTTTAACCCTGCCTTGATTAGCTCCGCAGCAACATCTACCGTGCAAGTCACCGTCGATTGTCCATGATCGGAGACCACGAGGATGTCCGTTGAGGTGGCTAGCCCTTTAGCCTTCAAATACTTCGTAATCCGACCGAGTTCCAAATCGACTTGACTGATAGCCGCAAGGGCTTGGCGCGAGGAAACGCTTGTTTTATGTTGTGTACTGTCTGGATCGGACAGCCACAAGACCGTGACCGTTGGATCGTATTTGGGTATGACGTTATCCATCATGATGGTGGTGGCATGATGGATTTGGGCGGAGTTAGGGATTCCTTTGGGAGGCCAGGCTCCAACACTCGAATGTAGCATCTCTGCCTCTGTATCGGGAATGGTGAATTGAGGATTAGTTAATAGACCCCCTGTCTCTTCCACCTTGTGGTTATTAAGATAAGCACAACCGCTGCTTCCCACATTAATGCTGACCATCATCTTACCCCTTTCTCCTAAGATTTCGCCCATGCTCTTCCTCTGAAGCGCATTACCTTTCGTCATTTCATCAAGGAAGGCGATGCTGTGACGGTTACCTGTGTCTATCTTCCAGGGTAGCTTGTCCTCGTGGATATAAAATTGATTTCCAACAAGTCCGTGACCACTTGGATAACAGCCTGTCATGAGACTTGCCACATTAACTCGAGTTTCAGTGGGAAAAGTAGCATGATGGCGTAGAAAATGAATCCCTTTCTGGGCTAAGTGACAAAGGTTAGGCATGTGCTCTTTTGTCATTTGGTCAGGACGCAACCCATCGAGAACAACGATTAAAATCATAACCAGATTTCCTCAATTATCTATTGAACATGCTATACACATAAGTTAGTGGGTTCGTTGTCAAAAAAATGACGATTATTTGAGACTTGATTTCTCTTTACAAACGTCAATCTATATCGAGAATTTATTTGTTTAATTTCTTTACAAAGTTGATACTTCACAAATTCATATCGCATTAATGTTACTATTGAATTAGCTTTCAGGCGTTGGTGGTTAGGGGGCTGTAAAGAGGATACGGGCGTGTAAGGCTCTTAAGATGCCTATGGTCGCTCTTGTGTCCTTTGCTATGGCTGGAGATAAAAAGAAAGTGCTGTGTTTAGGTTTCACGGGGTACCTCACAAAGCCCTTTGACTCAGAGACGTCTGGGCAGAGAAAAAAAAGACTTCAAAACGATACTACATTAACGAGAAAGGAAGAAACGCTTTATCCTATCATTTAAAGTTCTTAGAAAGCATATTTATCATTAGTAAAATCAAAAAGATAGGAGGAAAAACCAGAAAATGGGTACCAACCAAACTGGTTCTCTCCTCGTTACTATTGTATCCTTTTCAACTAATAAGATATGAAGAAAAGAAGTTTAGAACCTAATTTATGAATTATTGAATCGACTGTCACTAGTTAGCTAGGATATGTGAATACACGCAAAGTAAGGAATTATAACTGGCTAGCTGAGCATGAAAACGCTTAATTAGTTAATCGAGTTGAAATTTATGTTGAGAGTATTAATTATGAAACGTATTTTCGGCTCTGGTGAGTTTAGGTATGAAGTAGTGGACAACTGGGCTAAACGCCCAAGAGCTTGGCCCTTCACTGATGTGGTTGGTGTGGGGTTGGACTCGAGGGATAGAGTTTATGTTTTCAACCGTGGTCCCCATCCGGTCATGGTTTTTGATAAGGATGGCAACTTCATACGCTCATGGGGTGAGGGCATCTTCATCAGGCCTCATGGGGTGTTCATCGACTCGGATGACTCGATATGGTGTACAGATGATAATGGTCATACGGTCCGTAAGTTTGATATCTATGGTAATCTATTGCTTACAATAGGGTATCCGGGAGTCCCTATAGTTGAAACTTATGATTGGAATAAGCACTCCGATACAGGCTATGATGGAAGAGACTTCCTAACTATCAAACGTGCTGGACCGCCCTTCAACAGACCCACTAAGGCCGTTATAGCTCCATCTGGCGAGTTGTATGTCTCTGATGGATATGGAAATGCCCGCGTCCATAAGTTCTCCAAAGAAGGTAAGCTCCTCTTCTCTTGGGGAGAGCCAGGTAGTGGATTAGGACAGTTTGCTATTCCTCACAGCGTTGTGGTGGACAAGCAGGGCAGAGTATATGTGGCCGACCGGGAGAATCGTCGCATACAAGTTTTCAGCAAAGAAGGAAAGCTAATAACTGCATGGTCTGGCTTGGAGAGACCCGATGACATGGTTATCGTAGACGATAAATACATGTTCGTCGCCGAGTTAATTCATAGGGTAAGCATTTGGGATTTGGATGGAAGGCTCCTGGCTCATTGGGGAGATGAGGAAGCGAGTAATGACGCAGGCCTTTTCATATCTCCCCACGCCATAGCTGTAGATTCTAGAGGGGTTCTCTATGTTGGAGAAGTGTGTGATACAAATGGAAGATATGACAGGGGATCAAGGGCCGTTCAGAAATTCGTTCCAGTAAGATAATACAGTCTTATGAGGCCATAATGGCGGTTCAAGAAGCATTACAGCACCTTTACTCTGGATTGCCTTGGCTAATATCTGCTAATTGGGAGACCCACCTAGAGGGCGTGCTGGGGTTGAGTGGAAGATCAAAACGTTTTCTTCTCTTTGATCGGGCTAACAAGAGAGACTTAATCTTGTAACTTTTGTAACTTCGACTTCAACCGTTCCAGCTAGATCCTAGTATGTACGTTAGTCAGAAGATTCATAGTGTCAAGTGGTAAAGAGAGGTGACTTACTGTCATTGCGGGGGCTTTCTCTACTCCAAACCTTGATCTGCGCGTCAAACGCCTCCTGCAATTGAGGATTACTTAATACCTATCTGTACCTCTTGGATAATTGTTCTATTTCCACTAACAACAATCGTTATAAACTCGGTCTAGTTTTCCCCATCCTGACCATTAATCTAAACTCATTTTCCCCAATCTATTAAACACCGATTTAGGTTCAAGTGGACGATAGGTTAGTAAGTATTGTAGGAAGAGAGAGTTAGTTATAGATTAATTAATTGGCACGTTTCAGAAAACTCCATATCGCTTCCCTCACGACCTCTGATATGGATACATAGCGGCCTTCAGATTGCTCCACATGGGCTTTGATTTTCTCATAGAGGCTTGAGGGTATTACTACGCTACTGTAATTTTTTCCTGACACATTATCACCCCCTTATAGAGCTAGCTAGCTGCTAGAGCAACATAAAATCCCGTACTAAGTTATTTAGAAATAAAAGGGATAAGGATGCTGTAACCCAGTAAAGTTTGGGTTAGTAACATCGTTAGCTAATAATTGAAAAATTATAATGATTAACTAAACAGCAATGTCATATCAGAATAGAAACTCTTAACTGAAAATTAAGAGACATTGTTATGAGTAACGCGAAGAAATTCGGTCTCAACATTGAGCAAATACTTGAGGATTGAGAAGTTTATGAGGCCATCAGAGAAATAGTATTTAATTCTATAGATGAAGAAATCTGGACGAATACTGAAACTATAAAAATATTCACTGATTTATTAACAATTGAGAAAGAGGAATAAATACTGTTTATGACGTCTCAAACTTCTTGTTTGTCGGTAACTGTCTGAGGGCCGCTGTGGGGATTTGAACCCCACCTCCTGGCTCCATTAGCCCGAAGCTTCGAGGGGAAGCCTTCGTCAGGCCAGTACGCTGCCAGACTCCGCGGAAAGTTTTACTTTCCTCTACGTTACAGCGGCCACACAACCTTTGAAAAAACAATATCAATCTTATAATGTTTCTTATCACAGATGTTTTTTACACTGGGTAAGTGATGCCTTTTGTTTTCTCACCTTTTTATCTAAACTTTGAGGTACGAGGCTGAATCCACAACTTCCTTTTTAAGATAAGGCTGTGTACAATGAATGAAAACGCATTCATATATGATGACAATTGTTCAGTTATTTCCTAAATAAAGTATAAAGAGACTAAAAATTTATAACGTTGATTTATTGGACGGATATAGTTTAAGAAACCAGAGACGCCTTCTCTGCCTTTCAAGCAAACAAAATTTTAATAAGAACAAGGGAAAAAGAATTTATCCGAGAAAAATGATTAAGAAATGAGTTAGAGACGGTATTAGCAGGGACTTTTATTCTCTGCTGTTTAATGAAATAAAATCGCCGGGGTGGCTGAGTGGTTAAAGCGGTCGGCTGCAGACCGACTTTGTACCGGTTCAAATCCGGTCCCCGGCTCCAATTTACCGGCAAATTTGACCCAAAATCCCATTCTGATGCGATACAACTTCTGTGGTGTAAATATGGGAATGGCTGGCATCTATCAGCAAGCAAGCTAGCTTTAAGTAGATAAATGGAACTATTCTTCATTCCTGTGTGCATCAAACTCACGCGACCTAGGAGGGTAGCTGCATGATAGAGCGGGGAAAAGGCAGACATTTGCTAGAGTTGAGTGGATCGATAGCTCCACTTATCGCATTGACGTGTATTGCTCTTTCTATCTTGTTGTCTCCGAACTTTAGCTGGGTCGAAAACGCGTTAAGCGATCTCGGGCATTGGACACGCACAGATATTGGTCCCAATCCTTTCTTACGAGCATTGATTTTCAACCTAGGTCTTATTTCTACGGGGATTCTCCTAATTAGTATCACCCTCTTGTTCATGACGGAATTGGACGATAAACTCACTATCGTCGCCCTGTTTCCCTTCCTTCTCGCTGCAGGATTTTTGACAGCGATTGGTCTCTTCTCTGAAGACACCTGGGTTCACATCGTTGATTACTCACTCCACTATATTGCGTCTGTGGGGTTTTTCATAACTTTCCCGTTAGCTATGTGGTTCATGGGGATCTCTTGGCTCAGGTTTCCACGGGTACGATGGTTCAGCATCGTCTCATTGTTCCTTCCTTGTGTGTCAATATTCTTGTGGTGGGGAACTTACCGAAGCATATTCCCATGGACAGGTGTCGCCATTCCAGAATTCTTGACGGCACTCACCGCGATTACCTGGTTCTGGCTCTTTCAAAGAATTCAAGCTTCGTATAGCAAGCTTCAATCGTTAACGCTATAGGGAGCCACCAGTAATTAGTTAGCTCTCAAAATCCTGTACACGCGAATGAAAACGTGTTTCGAACTCATATTCTTCAATCATAAGCGCGATATGAACAGAACCTCTATGCCAGTTTTCAGTCGGAAATAGTATCAGAAAACGAAAATGGAGTCACAACAATGATGCACGTGTCAAAAACTTTGGGTCTCTGCTTGGTGATGCTGAATTTTTTGATTGTGACTGTTTCAGCTTTTGTCTACGAGTCTGCTCAGTAGACTGTTACACAGACGGTTCAGGAAGTCGCAACGTTGACTTTGCAGAACTCGGCTTTAGGCAACCTAGAGGAAGGAGAAACAAAGACTTACACTAGGACTGGGGGAGTAGGAGACGTCGAATCGGCAGAACTTGGCGATGCTGTAAGTATAACATCGACGAAAGCTAATATCTATCTGCACTTTGATAGTGACTTGGACTCACTGACAGACCACGCAGAATATACCATAACCGTGAAGTTCTCACAGGTACAAGGCTCCACTTATAGTGTGGAAGATACTGCTTGCACTTTGAGTCTGGCTTCGCGTGATTATAGTTCTGTAGATCTTGATGCGGCTGAGGTGTGGAAGTTTGATTATGAGATTACGACTACTGTCCCCTCAGTTGATGCGGACATACTAACGACCGTTACAATCACTGTGACAGCGGAGAGCACAACATAGTCACAGGCCTAAAGAGCGCGCGTATTTTTCTCAGCGGATGGTTCTATGAATCCTCAGAAGAAAAACCAAGCTCTAGTATAGACATCTAAACTTTCCTCTTTTTTTCTTTTCATTAACGTAGAGCGAGCTATCTCGCAGGGAGAATTGAGAGTTTTATCCTGATGTTCTTTCATCCAACCCAAAAATGAAGATTTACCAGTAAAATCGCGCTAGGATTCGATCGCCGGCTCCAATCAATACTTTACGTTAACTAGTTTCTGGAGTCTTCTTCTTGATCAGGGCTATCTCGCCTTCGAAGTGTACGCTAAATACTTCGACTTGATACTGACTTCGGGGAATGCCATCCACCATGGATCGGACGCCTGAAAAATCAGCATTATGGACAAATATGGCCGTTCTATGATGCATGAGAGTTTTTGAGTGTTCCCAGTCGCTCCTCGCCTTTGTATACGATTTGTCTCCGTCGATGAAGATTACATCCATTTTAGGTAGAGTTGTGACGACTTTAGGAAGAGTGTCAAATGTATCTCCCTTGAAAAGTTTAAACTGGCATGCTATCTTTTCCAACTTTTGCCTCACTTCTTGGAACCTTGTGTCCATGAAAAAGTCGAAGCCATAATATTCTACTTCGCTTGGTCGAACATTTCTGATAGCTGCCTCAATCATCGTCCGTGCGTTTTCACCATTATAAACCCCAATTTCCATGATTCTTTTACACGTATTTTCGCGAATATATTCGTTGAGAAATGAATGTGATCCATACCACGACATGTCGATCCATCCTAGAAAACGTTTTATACTCTATTTTGCGGTAACCCTTCTAGATGTCGTATTGTCTGAATACAGATTAATGTTTTCTGGATAAACGAGGTATTGCCGATTAATACGGGAATGTAACGAAACAATGTAACAAAAGTGTAACATTATATTCCCAGACGACACGTGCTATCAGCTACGTTTCCACCTAGAAAACCCTTTCACGTTATTATTGGCAGGGTCTTTTACATCGGCTAAAAAGGGTCTACACGATAACGGTCAAGGGTCTTGAACGACTCGAGTATCTTCTTCGAGACGAATGATAGTCGACTCGACACGATACAATATCGAGTATTTTCACGGTTATTTCACGAGTGTACTCGACTCGTTCACGAATCGTTTTCTTGTAACGAGTCTGCTGAAATAAGTGTTTTGTGACACCTAGACCAGACGCTGTTATGGTTGTATACAACACGTGAAACAGGCAATATCGAGTCGATATCGACTCGTTCTCGATACAATATTTCAGTCGTCTTGAGTCGTGAATTCATCATTAAATTAATATGTTGTGTCGTCTTAACTCTTCTTGGCGAGTAGCACGACACGTGTCGTCGAGGGCGAGTCGTGTAT
>Ga0164321_10000160_pt1 | contig 10485 bp, 1 predicted proteins | sample GuaBasSediGuay12_FD_121799 | JGI IMG/M metagenome (GOLD analysis project Ga0164321, IMG submission 121799) | Subseafloor sediment microbial communities from Guaymas Basin, Gulf of California, Mexico - Guay12, Core 4567-28, 21-24 cm | ecosystem: Environmental > Aquatic > Marine > Hydrothermal... | reverse complement strand
TATCGTATCAGACTTTACTACTACTGCATCAAATGTTCAGCAAGAAGTTTCAAGAATATTTAGTACTCAGCAAAAAGTAAGTGCTGTAGGAAGAGCTAATGTATTTGAAGGTGGAGGTAGGGGCCGTTCAAGAGAAGAATTGGCTGCTGGAGTTGAAAGGGTTAGAAAATCAATTGTGGGCGATCCTTCTGATTTTGCAGACCTTCCAGATACAATCGCTCTTGGAAACAAATTACCACAAGCCTTGAAAGATACAGTAGATCAAATTGATAGAGAGGGAGGCAAATTTACTTTTGAAGAAGTAAAAGATAAATTGATTGATAATATCAATGCCGAAGGTGATATATTCTCTGGTCTTTCAGAGCCAGTTAAACAGCAATTGACAGCATCATTAGAAGGTGTATTTGTTGGTTTAAGACAAGGCGGTGGTGAATTAGGTATTGCTGATATCAAGAATACTTTGCAGGAATTTGGAGGAATCCAAGCTAAATTTACTGAATTAAGTCAGCGATCAGCGAGCGTATTGGAAAACGTAACGAATAATTTAAATACATTCAATGCTGCGATACTTGAAAGTGCAAACCTAGTAGTAGAAGCATCAAGACAAAGAGTAGATGCAGAACTAAGTGTTCTTGAGCGTGGTTCTTCATTCGAGGATCAGTTTGATAGATTTAGAACTGGTAGTAGAGATTCTTTAACTAAAGCAAATTCTAGATTCGCTGCAAGACAAGCTACTTTACTCAATGCTGGCGGTGCTGGTACTGCAACTGTAGGTGGTGTAAATCTTGGAACAGTTGGTGGTGGCGATTTGCTTGATAGAAGAACCGGGCTTGAAGACATCAGAAAGGGGCTATTAGACAAGATAGGCGAGCTTACTGGTGTTGACACAACAAATACAAGAGATGTTGTTGCGGCTGCACAAGGATTTGATGGTGCTGACCAACTTATTACTGAGCTTGGCAATACGACTGCTGCTCTTGAAGGTACAAAACGTGCTATTGAAGAAGCTACAAGTGAAACCGCTAGGCTTTCTGCAATCGAAGATAGACTTGCTAGTATTAATGAAAGCAGACTAAGTGAAAGACAAAGATTGCAGTCTGGACTTAGCCAACTTTCAAATGCAAAAACACCTGAAGAAAGAAATAAAATTCTCAATGAGATTCAAAGACCATTTATTGCTGCAAGCAAACTTGCTGCTGGTCAAGCACTTTCAGTACAAGAAGGTGCTGCACTTCAAAGTGACTTGCTTTCTGGAAATACTGGTATTGTAGCAAATGCATTTAGGCAACAAAATCCGGGTGCAACAGAAGAAGAGGTCGCTGACTTTATTGAAAACAGTCTTGCAAACTTCCAAATCGGTGGTCAGAATCTATTCAGAGGTCTTGGTCTTGGTGCAGATGCTACTGCTGCCGTATTCGGAGCACCAGATGGTCCGGGTGCGACAGCTAAAGGAAAAACAAAAGAAGAACAATCTTTACTTAGTGAAGCAGAGAAAATTCAGCAAGAGCAGTTAAAACTAATTGAGGGTACTGTAAATCAGAATACAGATTTGCTTACTGCACAACAAGATATTTACAAACAAAAAATAATAGAAACAACCGATGCCTTATTCTCTTCGGCAAATGCGTTTGCAGCACTTAGAGACAAAGAACAAGAGCTTCTTGCACTATCACAGCAAAGACTTGAGCAAACAAAACAGGTTGCTCTTGAAGAAGCTAAAGTCGAAGAGGAAAAGAAACTTGATGAAGCAGAAAAGAGACTGGGAAAATCAAAAGCAGAAAAACAATCAAGGCTTGATAGCTTTGCTAAAGGTGAGGAAGCTGTAGGTAAAAATCTTGGAACTAAAGGATTATTAGCGAGTCTAAAGCAGGCTACCGGAAGCAGTGCTGCTGACGCTGCGGCTCAGGCTGAAAGGTCAATTAAAGGAAATAAGGGTGTCTCAAAAGAAGTAATAAGAGATGATGTCGCTCTACAATTGTCTGGTTTGGTAGAAACATTAGCTTTTGCCGGTCAGCCGAGAAGTGATGAATCAGAGGCTTTCCAGTTAGGTCTATTTGAAAAACTAGCAGCAGCTACCGCCGGTAAAGATATTGAATCTCCAGAGGTCGCAGCAGCGTTTAATAAAATTATCTCTGATGCACTTAGTAGTGAAAAGTCTGGTTTTACACAAAGAACAGATAAAATTATTGCTGAAGATGCCGCGATTGTTAAAAAATCACAAGAAGGTATAGCAGCTAAAAATAAAGAAATTAAAGCATCTCAAGAAGCACAAGCTGAACTCAAGAAGAAAGCACAAGAAGAAGCTGCTAGTAGAGAGGCAGCAAAGAAAGCAAGAGATGCTGCTAATAAACAAGCTGCTGGTGCTGCTCCGGGAACGCCAACAGTCGGAGATAGGATCAGTAGCAAATTCACTGAGGATCAAAAGAAAATTCTTGCCGGAATGGACCCCCCTGCTGCGGATGCACTTGGATCATTAGATCCCGGCGATGGAGTGTCACAATCGGTCAAAGCAAACGCCCAAGCCAGAGCCAGAGAAGCAAAAGCCGCTGGTATTGATCCGGGAGCAGCAAAAGCCGCTGCTGGAAATCTTAAAGCACCATCTGGCAGATTTGCAGGTAGCGGAACAGACTTCGGTACTTTAGAAGAAATAAGAAAAGTAAAATCTTTTAATCAATTTAAAGAAGCTGTTGGTCCTCAAAACGCTCAACTTTTCCTTGATGAAAAGAAAGATCAAGCCGCAGATAGAGCAAGACAAAAGCAAATAGCAGCAGAAGCATCAGATCCAAGGAAGAGAGCCAGAAGATTGGCGGATCTTGAAAAAGAACAAAAAGCACAAGCAAATAGGGAAGCACTTTTGGAAAAGAAAGGTGGTTTTGGGGAAGAAGATGCAGCTAGACTATCAGAACTAAAACAAACTGTAGGTCCGCTTAGTGAGGATCAAAGCAGAGAGCTTGCAAGCCTAAAAGCAAGACAAGGACTTTCTACTAGAATTGGTACTGGAGAAAAAAGAATACAAGCACTTAGCCTTGGTGCTGCTACTGGTGCAACCCCTCAAGAGACACAAAATCTTCAACAAGCCGAAGCAGCAAAAGCAGAGCAAACTTCAGTTATCAATAACGCAAAAGCACAGCAACAAGTACAGCAACAGACAGCACAAGGTGTTCCAACTCAAGCACAAGGAAAAATTCCTAATCCAGCGGGGCAACCAGTAGATGCAAAATCAGGAAGTGGTGGAGCACAAGCCGGTGGAGCACAAGCCTTGTCGGATGCAGTAAATACAATAACATCTTCGACGTTCGCGAAAGATTTGCTCAGTGCTGCTACTAAATTATCAGAACTAGAAACATTAAATATAAATTTTGAAGGATCAATTAAGCCTATCGAGGTTATATTAAATGGGGGAGCTTTATTGAGAGAAATGAAAGAGGGCGTAAAACAGGAACTAATACCTCTTATTAGCGACCAAGTTACCAAAGAATTACAAAACTTGAATCTATAGGGAATAGAAAAGATGTCAGCACATACATGCACAACTTTTACATACGGTGAATATGAGTTAAAACCAGCACCGCTATTCAACGCTTCAACTACCTTATTAAAAACACCTGATGGTAGTGGGTATGGTGTTATCTATAATATTGATTTCAATGGGACTATTCTATTAACCGGAGTAGAGGAAAGAGAATCAGGTATTAAGGGCGTATTCACAGAAATAGAGGCTTTCCAAAAGGCTTTCAATAGAGAAGGCAGGCTACTACTAGTTCGTCACTCTGGGGCTGGCGATACCGACTATACTGCTATTTTCAGTGGCTATCCTAGAATTGACAGTTATAGTATTAATCAAAGAGGTGGTGATAATTTTGTTTTTGCTGCTGATTACGATTTTTCTCTTAACTTAACTACTTGGCGAGGTGGGTTTGGGGACGATTATGTTGACCCCTTTAATAATAACACAGGTACGGAACGAGAATTTCCGCAATACCCTCCATATATCGAGTCTATGAATGAGTCATGGGATATCGAAATGGATCAAGATAGAGTTCCAAGTGTATGGAGACATGTTGATGAGTTTGGCAATGAAAGCGGTGCTGAAGTTCAGCCATTTTATGCAACTGTAAATCACACAGTTGACGTTCAAGCAAGGCTAATATTTACTGGATGGGACTCAAGCAACGACGAAACAGTTCATACAGATCCGTGGGATGATGCAAAATCTTGGGTTAGTGGATATCTATATTCAAACGATGGTCTAGCTACTAGAGCTTACGATCAGAAAAAATATGGTTTTGTTACGGGTTTATTGCAGCTAAACAAGGTGTATAACCTAAGTGGTCAAGGTTATAAAAACATGATTAGAAACCACTACAGAAGTGTATCATCAAATATAACAGAAGGTACAATTCAGGTTAAAGAAACATATTTAATAGCACCCCAGCCATCTTCAGGCGATCTACAAAGTAATGACGCAAGAGAAGATTGGACTGCTACAATGAACTTTTCAAATGGACTTTATACTTTTAATGTTAATGGTGAGATAAAAGGTCTTGAGACAAATAATTATGCAAATCTTGAAAAACCGGGATTTCAATGGTCAATTGCCGATTCACGTTTTGCAAGGGCAGAAGAGTATTGGAATCTAGTAGAACCAAGACTAAGAACTAGGGCGATGGTTGCAAGGGAGAAGATAAATAGCGGTGAAGGTGCTTGTGCTTTTAATGTTCCTAAAATTCCATCGACCCCAACGCAACAAACTGTTGGATTTAATCCAGCAGCGGGTACTATATCATACGACTATTCATATGAACTTTTCCCAAAAACCTTAGATTGCGGTGACGATTTTTGTATATTATCACAACAGATAAGGGTTGATGATACAAATGCCAACGATGTTTTTGCTTCTCATGTTATACTTGGAAGGAGACAAGGGCCAATATTACAAGATCTTGGAACAGTAACAGCAAAACAGAGGTCAGTTAGTGTAGAAATACGTGTACCGCCACCAACTTCGATTGCTACTACTGGATATATGTATCAAACTTTTCCCACTGGTTGTGTAAACGATCTTGTTGCACAACTAACAGGAAATCTTTCCCCAGCACCAGACCAAGTATTTGTTACACAAAACACTGAGTCATTAGGAATTACAGATGGAACTTACACGAAACAGGTTGCGGTCATATATACACAGTGTGCTCCACCAGCATAGTAATATTAAAAATAAGGAACAATAAATACAATGGCAATTAATAATTGTACTCCTCCGAGAATATTTGGACCACCTGCACAAACATTATTTTTAGGTGCAAGCGTAAAAGATTTTACTCTAACTGCTGGGTGGAACGAGCAGGCTTCAAATCTTACAGTAACTCTTGTTGAAGATACTAGATGTGCAGGAAATAAAGTTTACTGGGATGAGAATCTAAATAGACAGTCTGGGGTTATGGTAGATCCGGGTTTTGTTGAACCAGAACCGGGAAGTGCAGTTTATTTCAGAATGGAAGAAGATCCAAGAGCGGAAGATGCTTCTGATAGGAAAGGTATAGAATATGCTGGTCTTGTTCAAAGTTGGACTAAGGCATATAATAATCAAGGAAATCCAGTATATACTGTCCAAATTACAGACCCTAGAATCGTATTACAAAATACTCAGGTCGTTGTAAATAATTATGCTGGTGCTACTGCTGGAGTGCCAAACTTATTAAATGCATATGCTTTCACAGAAGGACAAGTACGAGGTTCAGATATATGTGGTTCTAGTCCAGTTGGAAGGTTTGGTGGTGTTACATTTGATGGTACTCCGGGTTTTCCTGCAAATGCTAGAGGTATGGCTTGGAATGATATCAAATGTGCCATTCATACACTTACATCATGTCCAAATGCAGCTATAGCTCAGGGGTTTTACGGAAGTTATCTAAATGGCTCAAGGATAAGGTATATTGAAGGTGCTGATCTTAGTTACGGTACTATTCGTACTAATGATGGATATATGGTTGACTTATCAGATGTGCCATTTGCACCAACAGACTATAGAATATCCGGCCCCACATTATCTGTTATGGAGCTTGTCACTCAGGTATGTCAAGATGCAGGTTGTGATTTTTATGTAGAATATCAGCCAACCAAAAATGGCTCTACTATCTATAATATTATTAAAATTCGCACAGCACAGCGTCAAAACCAACCAGCTATGGGTGCATTGCAAACCTTTATAGATCAACAAAGCGGTCTTGCTGAAGAAGCCCAAGGTGGCATTATATCTTGGACTGAGGGTGAAGAAGTAAGAAATGAAGATACTTCTATTTATTTAATTGGTGGAGAACAAAGATTTGATCTAGAGATCACTAATTTGGGTATGCTCCCATATTGGGGTCTTGACAATGACGGAGCACTAATACAAGCACAGGTTGCCGCTGGTGAGTATCAAGTAAGACTAGATGTAAGGAGACTTAACGGATCTCTATACACCTCGTTTGCTACTTCATTTATTTGGGTGTCTGAATCGGAATTGCGTGCTGCTTTAGGAGATTTTGACGCTTGGAAACACGTAACTCTGGCTAAAGGTCTTGGCGTTGCAACTCATTTTGCAAGTATAAAACAGCAAAAGTTTTTAAGTGCTGAGAAGATACAGCAGGCAGCAGATGGTGAAATACCTGCTCATGGTTTGGTTATTCCATCAATTGATGCTACATCTAATGATAATGATCCTAACAATTCTTCTGCTAAAGATGTAACAAAAATATATGATTTTATTAAGTCGTTTGCTGATGAATTTTATGGAAAACAATTTATAGCTGCTACGGATTTTATATGCTACGTTCCAGATACCGATGCGAACAAATTCAAGTATTCTCATGAGCCATCTACAGAAGGCTGCTGGATTGATGGCGGTACAGTAATTGGTCTTGATGTAACAAGCTCTGCCGCTGACTTTTTTACCAGTAATGATGGAAGATTCCAACCAATAATTAGATATCCATACTCTGCTGGCTTTACATATGCTGGTGCAGGAGGTAGTCTTGTTGCCGACCCATCTAATCTTGGTGATAATAATTATATTACTAATGGTACTTACATTTGGCAAAAGGCCGATATTGACACAAGAATAATTTTTGGAAACCCTCAAGCTCCCGGAAATGGTGTTCCCGGAATGTTGTTAAAGGTCGGTGCTCCTGTTTACAATACAACAAGTAGAGATACTGGCGGAACAGACGGTGTGGATCAAAACCAAGCCGGTGCTGACTTCCTAGCAGAAGAGACTGGTGGTGCTGGATTAACTGTTCCTAGTTGGAGAGATAGATCCGCATTTTCTCTTTCAATGGTTGGCAATGCAATATCTCCTGATGCAGCTATGGTTCCTATTTGGAGTCATGTAGATGTATATGGTCCTTGGGGTGTTGCTGGACCACCGGGACAAACTAGGGTTGTAAATGACGACAGCTTTGTTCCTTGGGAATTTGGTAGTGCATCATTGATGGCTGCTGCTGCTATAGATAAAGTTAGTAATGCAACGACTAGTATGTTAAAGGGTGAGCGTGGAACAGTTCAAATCGCTGGGTTCTTAGGTAGACCTCTTGGTTCTGAGCTTTTAGCTGCTCCGGGAAATAATGATTATATTGAAAGTAGAACGCCATCCTTCACTCAATGTGCTGATGCTGTAGCTTACACATACCTATCAAAACCGGGATGGCAGGGGTCAAATGGACCAAACATAACAAATATTAATGTCGGTGTTGGTGCTAACGGTTTTACAACAGAATATCAATTCAGTACATATACTCCAAGATTCGGAAGATTTGATAAAGATAATGCTGACAGACTAAAGCAAATAGGTCAACAAAGATTAGCTCAGGCAAGAAACGCTAGAGCGAAACAAGCACTAGCACAACAAATTACTGCCGCTGTTTCAAACATAAGACAAAGAATCAATGACCAATTAGGTAAAAGTGCAAGAGCACCAAAATCTGCAAGTCATATGTTTATCGGTGGATTTGCTGGGGAAAGAAATGAATCATTTACTTTGAACGCAAAAGAGGCTTCACTTACTTTCCCAAATGATGCTAAGTATGCCGAATCCGCCATGATGAGTATAGACGGTTTGATTCGTCCTGTATCAAAGGCTGGTGATGGATCTTTACCTCGTTTTATTAATTATACTGAATCTACATGCTCTGGTAATGTAAATCAATCAATTGCTCCAGACGGTCCAAAATATACATACTCTGGAATAAAAGTAAGTCAAGACTTCTTAGACCCACTTTCTAATCCCGGAGAGGGAGTTTCAGTAAGAGATACCGCTGCGTCTGGACATGACATTGAAATTCTAGGCAGGAATACATCAGCACCTCCTTCTGGATGGGCAATCGCTGAAGGTGAAGAAGAGGGTTCAACTGGATATGCAGATGATTATAGATTCTTTGCAATGAGAGGTCCGCTTGTACTCCAAGGTTGGGGTTATGATACAGCAGGAAAACCAGTTCCAAATGCTTCTGATAGTGATGCAAATGCTGAAGCTGGTACATTTACAACTTCAAGTCTACAAGATGAATTTCTAGCTGGCTTTTTAAAGAAACCAAAAACTTGGCCTGTAGCACCAGTTGATTTGCGTCTTGATAGAAAACGTGGTGTATGGACTGTTCCACCTCCTCCAAGAAACCTCCATGTCAATGCAACAGGTAGTTGCTTGTCTGAAGATACTATCGCTTCTGTAACCAATGCTCAGACTACATATGACGATACTGGCGGCACTGTAGACAATGATATTAAGATAACAGCAAGTCCTTGGGATGTTGAGCTACCAAAAGCAGTTGGTAAAATTCCAGTTTATTATGATACAAGTGATTGTAAATACTATCCTTTTCCAGTTAATAGACTAGATATAACTTCTAGTGGCGTAGGTGGCACAGGAACCGCTGGATACTTTGATAGATTTTCAGATGTTAAGCATATTGTTTTTGCCAGCGGCTTCTCAGGTATTAGTCTGACTAGCGGTTGTGATAATACTGTATATATTCATGCGATACAGCAAACTGGGGAAACCGTAGAGAATCCTGCTGAATACAAGCAAAACACTAGTCCTTTCTGGCCCGATTCTATAAGTTCCTCTTGTTCAACTAACTTGCCAACTACAGTAGACAGTTGTAGTGGTACTGATTGTCTTACAATTGGCAAAGGACTAACATTATCTGTTGATGGAACTGGTCTTTTACTTGACTCTTGGCAGTTTATCGAGGATATAGGTTATACATGTAGTGCCGGATCATTTACATCTGGTTCGTTAGGATGTAATCCTTATAATTCATTACAAATTGGGTCTGGCTTGGTAGTATCAGAAGAGACTGCCGATTCCGTATATACCATTAATAGCCTGATAGACGTTTATGGTCGCACCGTCACAACTTGCGTTAATCCTACTGGTCCAACTGCCAGAGTTGCAAATGCAGCAGAACACGGGTTAGATTTTGTTGGCTGGTTATCTACTTCAGTCGATTCCTCCACCTGTAGAGTTCAAGTAAGTGGTGTTGAGCCTACGATACGTGTCTTAAATACACCTACTTGTCCGGCCTCCCAATCGCCAACCGATCTTGGACTAGCAAATTCAATAGTCTTTACAACCGGACTGAAAGCCACGATTGATGGTTGTCGTGCAACAGTAACATCTACATTTGGTGTTGAAGGTTTTGATAATAATTGCGACCAAAATGTAAGTACATACACACCGATAACAGGCATCAGTTTTAGCACTGGTTTGAATGTTTGGGACGATGGTTGCGGTAGGGTTAAAGTTGCCTCAACATTGTTTATCTCTGGAAAGCCAGTATGCGATGAGCTTAGTCCGGGCGTAGGTAGAAATCCATATTATTATAGTAATACTCCTACTGGTCTTGTATTTGGCAAGGGTATAAAAATTGTTGAAGCTGACTCACCAGTATTCTGTCAGCCGAATATATCTGTTAGTTTACACGTTAGCGGTACTAACTCATATACAAATTTAAAAGAAAAAATAAGCGATTGGGATGCTCTTATTTTTACAGGTAATTTAAGTGTTGACTCAACTGATGCTTGTACTGTAACAATTAGTGGCGATAATCGGATATCATTCTCTGGTGAAGAAAACTGTGGTCAAAGCAAAGTGGCTGATTTTCTCCAAAGAAGATTAATTGCTAGTACAGGCTTGATGATAGAACAACAGGCCGAAGGTGCTGTTATTAGCTCTAATTTTATCGCCAATGGTTATTCTGACCCATGCACCCAAACTCCATCTGAGGAAATCACAGATGTGCGAATAAGAGAGCTTAGTTTTGGAACTGGTCTTATATTCACAACCGGATCATGTAGTGCAACAATTGATTCTCCTTACTACATCAAAACTACTGGCGATTGTCGAGGAACAAGCTATGAAAGAACCACAACAGGACTTCGCATCGGTGCAGGTCTAAGGGTAGATGGTATTGGTTGTAATCCTTTGATATCAGCAAATCTGTTTGC
>Ga0164321_10000159_pt1 | contig 10491 bp, 6 predicted proteins | sample GuaBasSediGuay12_FD_121799 | JGI IMG/M metagenome (GOLD analysis project Ga0164321, IMG submission 121799) | Subseafloor sediment microbial communities from Guaymas Basin, Gulf of California, Mexico - Guay12, Core 4567-28, 21-24 cm | ecosystem: Environmental > Aquatic > Marine > Hydrothermal... | reverse complement strand
GCGCTAAAAGAACAAAATGAAATTGATGAAGCAATAATTTGCTATCAAAAAAGCCTCGAGTTAAACCCCGGCTTTAATGATGCATACTATAATTTGGGTGCAATTTATAAGAACCAGGGCAGATTAGACGAATCTGCTTTTTGTTACCGGAAAGTTCTGGAACTAAGTCCGCCCAGTGCCAATGTATATTACAACCTTGGAATAGTGCTCCAGGAGCAGGATAGACTGGACGAGGCGATAACATGTTATCAGAAAGCGGTACAATTAAAGCCGGACCATGAAAAAGCATACAACAATATGGGTACTTCGTTTAAGGAGCAGGGAAGGCTGGAAAAAGCAATTTCATGCTACAGGAAATCTTTACAAATAATGCCGAATGCCGGAATTGAAGTAAAAATGGCATTGCTTTTCCCTCTGATATTTGAATCAAAAAGGTCAATTAAAAACGAAAGAGCAAAATTGATTAAGCGAATCGAATCGATGATAAAAAGAAATCTTATACTCAAAGATCCGAACAAAGAAGTTGGCACAACAAGTTTTTACCTTGCATATCACGGATTAAACAACAAAGCTCTGCAGGAAAGATTTGCATATTTTTATCTTAATGCCTGTCCTGAGCTTGCCTGGGCATCTCCAAATTGTAATATACGGCCATATACCGGTGGGAAAATTAATATCGGTATAATTTCGAGGTTTTTTTATGAACATACCATTGGACTGTTAAATCACGGGATAATAGAAAATTTGTCCAGGGAAAAGTTCCATGTAAAAATGTTCAGGTTTCAAGGTAAAGAAAATGTTTTAACAAAAAGTATAGATGAAGCTGCTGATGAGGCTGTAGTTTTACCGAACGAATTGGATGCGGCCCGCCGGATCATAGCCGAACACCGTCTGGATGTTTTATTTTATCCCGATATTGGAATGGACCCTTTAACATATTTTATTGCTTTTTCACGTCTGGCACCGGTTCAATGCACCACATGGGGCCATCCGGTTACAACAGGCATACCTAATATGGATTATTACATATCGTCCGAGAGTGCGGAACCACCAGGGGCCCAAGATCATTATTCGGAATCCCTGGTGCTTTTAAAAAAATTTGCCATGTTCTGCCGTCGTCCGGAAATCCCTGAAAAGCTTTTGTCCCGGAAACAATTCGGTCTATCCGAGGATTGTAACCTCTATGTATGTCCCCAGACACTTTTTAAGTTTCATCCTGATTTCGACGAGACGCTTGGGTCTATTTTACGCCGGGATCCTCATGGGTTATTGATTTTATTTGAAACAAAGGAGGGCCATCTGGCAAAATTACTACGCGACCGTTTTATACGCACATTTCCTGATGTAATTGATCGAGTTCGGTTCTTGCCGAGAATGCCCAAAAGAAAATATTTTTCTTTTTTACAAGTTGTTGACGTCCTCCTTGACACCCCTCATTTTACAGGCGGCTTTACCAGTTTGCTGGCTTTTGCTTTTGGTATCCCCATTGTAACGCAGCCCGGCCCGTTTATGTGCGGCAGGCTTACACTTGGACTTTACAAGCAGATGGGTATCATGGACTGTGTTGCAGATGATGTACAATCCTATGCGGATATTGCGAACAGACTTGCAAATGACAGGGATTGGAGAAACGAGATTAAAAGCAAGATCTTAAAAAGTGCCCATGTCCTGTATGATGACATGGAAGCGGTACATGAACTTGAACGTTTCTTTGAAAGGGTTGTGAAGTAAAAAGGTAAGCGTTCACAGGCACCGCATCTGCACGCGATCAGGGCAACCAGCATAGCAGACTATAGCTGGTCGCCCTGATCACGCACATCTGCAGCACCTGTGAACGCTTACAGGATGGAGATTGTACGATCTTTTTGTTCCGAATGGGCGTGAACGGTTACGTAAAAAGTATAGGTAAGATTCCGAAATTGGTATCTTATGGGGATATAAATCGGTTGACCCTCTCAACGGCAAAGCTTTGCTATAAAAAGTACTTCACCGATGTAAAAATGTTGTAGTCGCTAATTTTAAAGGCCTGCTGTTGGTAGGACAGATTGATCAAACCGTTCATTTGCCGGACTGGTGTAATGTCATGCCGATCTCTACCTGGCTCTTGGAGTAGAAAATTGTGTGCCTTTTGAATTCGAATTTCAGCTTTTAGCTTATTTTATCCTGCCCCCGCGTCATAATTTTGACTTTATCCTTCCTTTTTCTTTCATCATGGCACAACAAACCGGCTATAATGCATATTTATGCACTTATGTTTTTCGGCACAAAAGTTGCTTACTTGAAATTAAAGGTATTTTTAGAAAGGACAAATTGTTTTATCGATGGTTAAATAAAAACATTCTTGAGCAAGGACACATTGGAAATTTTAAAAAAACTTAGAGGCGACACTTCTTTTGTTACTATTTCTCGAGAGAAAAATATTTGTGCAAAACAAATAACAAAAGGTTTCGAGTATTATATATTCGAAAGAGAAATTAAATGGTTAGAAAGGCTGCAAGCCTTTGATAGAACACCTGATCTTATTAAAATTGATTATACGCATAAAATTTTATTAACAAGTTACTGTGGAGAACCTTTAAAAAAAGAAAATATGCCCTACGACTGGGACGTACAAGTAAAATACATTTATTCAAAGCTGCAAGAGTATGGCTGTTGCCATAATGATATAAAACCAGGTGATTTACTTGTAAATAACGGCAAAATTATGGTTTGTGATTTCGGCTGGGCCACTGAGGTTGGAGAACCGATACCCACGGACTGGCCGAGAACACTGGGTCTGGATTATGCATTCGGGAGACATGATTTTAACGACCTTTATTCAATGATGAAATCAATATTCGATATTTGTCATGGAACAGAGCAGCCGAATTTTTGCAGTACACCCAATATGCATACCCATGCACCCGGGATCGAATACAGACAGGACGGTTGCGTAGTTACCGGATACCAAAAGTACTTCATTAATGAAAATACAATTACTCCGCTGGGTGGGAATTTGACCAACCCGAAAACCAAAGCACTATTCAGTTTTTTCCAGGATGGATACATGAATGGGAAGACTTTTCTGGACCTTGGTGCGGCAAACGGGCTTTTTTCATTTTGTGCTCTCGGCTGCGGAGCTTCCAAAGTTACCTCCGTTGATATTGATAATGGGCATCTGGAAATTATGAGAAAACTCAAAGAACGGTTTAATTTTGAAAATATCAGCATTGTTAACAAAAACATAACGGATTATGACTGCCCGGCAGACGTTGTGTTTGCACTTGCTCTCATACACTGGATTTACTCGTGTACTTCTGCGTTCGGCTCATTAAATGCGGCGGTGTCCTTTCTTAAGAAATTAACAAGAGAATCGTTATTTGTTGAGTGGATTGATCCAAGCGACAGTGCAATAGAATTTTTCAAACATACAAAATATAATCGTGATTTTATAAAAGAGCCTTACAACAAAGATAATTTTATTTCAGCACTGAAAAATAACTTCACAAAAGTTGAAAAGATCGCCGACATCATACCAACGAGACAACTGTATTTAGCAGTCGTCTGAGTTTTCGGCTGATCAAATTGATAAATCTCTACCTACTCTACCATCAGGTCAACTATCTGCAGAAAATCCTCAAGTCATTTTGCGTTTAACGTCTTTCTGTGAAGTAGCCCAAGGATTGAAGGATCGCTGATTTCATCCTCAGAGCAGTCAACGTATCTTTGAAATTTGATCTTGTTCTCCATTTTTGTCCGTCTCAGGCAAAAGATTGGCAACACTTAAATTCAATTTAAATGTCATAATATTGACCTTTTGCCACTGTCAGAATTGCTGCAAAAACATATCTGCTTGAATTAGTTATTAAAACATATCTATTGATGGTTGGCATTGTCTTTGCATAACTTCAAGTTGAAGTTGTAGTTGAAAGAAATGCCTATATTGAGTTTGGCAAGTTTATCTAACTTAGAAGATAAGAGCGTTGAAGAAGGCAGGATTAAGCTTGGTTGAAATCAAGATGAGGCTCGGAAACAGGTATAATAAAAACAATTTAAACAGTGACAGAATTGATCTTCTGGCAGATAGGGTAGCAGAAGTGTAAGGGCGGAAGTTAACAGTTTTTTTGAACGGGTAGAGTCTGAACTAGATTAGTGGTCATGTCTCTTGTGTGGGTAAGGCCATGATTACAGGTATGCTAAAATAAATGAGTTATTGCTCTCAGGTAAGTTCGAAAGAACATTAAAGAATATTTCACATGGTAGGTATTGAATGTCAGGTTCGTTAGTTTCAATTATTATTCGTTGTTATAACGAGGAAGAACATATAGGTCGCCTGCTAAGTGGGATCTTTGAGCAGTCCATTAAGGATGTTCAGGTAATTATAGTGGATTCGGGTTCAACAGATCGAACTCTTTCTATTGCCTCGAAATTTCCAGCCGTTATCTACAATATTAGTCCAGAAGAGTTTTCCTTTGGACGCGCCCTTAATACCGGTTGTGCTGTGGCAACTGGAGAGTTTGTTGCCATGGCCAGTGCACATGTGTATCCTACGCACCGGCGTTGGCTGGAGTACTTGCTGGCTCCTTTTCAAGATCCCAGGGTTGCTTTAGTATATGGCAAGCAGCGTGGAAATGGACATACTACCTATTCAGAGCATAAAATCTTTTGCAAGTGGTTTCCTGAAGCTTCTGTTTCTGCCCAAAAGTCGCCATTTTGTAACAATGCCAATGCGGCGATTCGAAGATCCCTTTGGGTACAGATTCCATACAATGGAGACTTGACAGGCCTAGAGGATCTTGAGTGGGCAAAGCGTGTTATCCAATCAGGATATTATTTAGCGTATGTTGCGGAAGCCGAGGTCATCCATGTGCATAACGAGACTTACGTTGGAACGTTCAATCGGTATTACCGTGAGGCGATTACCCTACATTCTCTTTTTCCTGAACAAAAATTTCGCATTTGGGATTGCTTGTGGCTATGGTTTTTAAATACGGTATCCGACTATACTCATGCCTTGCATGACAAGAAGTTGCGAAAGAATTTGGTTGGAATTCCACTGTTTCGATGGATGCAGTTCTGGGGGACGTATAGGGGATATGCACAGCGTGATTCGATAAGTGAGACCTTACGGCAAAGATTTTACTATCCAAACAGGTTGGAACCGCCGGATTCGTCTCAGAATGTGAATTCTGTCTCAGCGGTTGATTACATCGACTATTCAAGCTGTGGCCAAGGAGATAAGGTTGAGCCTCATTGTTGATATTTCAGTTCCACTGGGCCGAGGTCTACCAACTTGGCCTGGAAGTATGGGTATGAGATTAGAAAGGGTTTGTCGTATGGAGAAGGGAGGCAAAGCAAATGTCTCGAAACTCACTTGCGATGTACATACCGGCACCCATATAGATGCACCTGCGCATTTTATCCCAGGTGGCAATACGGTGGCACGGATTCCACTCGATCTATTGATCGGAGACGCAGTAGTGGGCGATCTGCCAAACGTATCTATTATTACACCATCTGATTTGGCCGGGCTTGAACTGCCACTTGGTACAAAAAGGTTGCTATTGCGTACTAAGAATTCAAAGCTATGGGAAGATTATGGTAATGAATTCTGTCCTCATTTTGTAGCCTTGACTCCAGAAGCTGCGCAATGGGTCGTAGATTGGGGTATTAAACTGCTGGGCGTAGATTATCTGTCAGTTCAGCCATTCGGTGATTCCACGCAGCAGACACACATTACACTTTTGTCGGCGGGGGTTGTCATACTGGAAGGATTAAATTTGTCTCAAGTTGTCCCTGACACATACGAGTTAATATGCCTTCCGTTAAAGTTAGTTGAAGCAGAGGGGGCTCCAGCAAGAGCCATCTTAAGGGCACGCCTGAACTCTGATTGAGGTATTATGACTGCGAAGATCAATAAACTGCCTGAAATTGTCGCTTTAGTTCCTATGCGCCATCACAGTGAACGCGTGACCGGCAAGAACTATCGCCCATTCGCAGGCAGGCCGCTATACCATTACATCGTTAGTAGCCTTGTGGCCTGCCCGCTCATAACCGAGGTAGTTATTGATACTGATAGTCAAAAGATTATGGAAGATGCATCACAACACTTCCCGCAGATACGACTAATCGAACGGCCGGAAAACCTGAGGGCTGATATGGTGCCTATGAATGACGTGTTGCTATATGACGTCACCCAAGTAGAATCCGTTTACTACTTGCAAACGCATAGCACCAACCCTCTACTCCGTACTGAAACTATCACAAAAGCTATTGAAACTTTTCTGTCTCCGGGAGATCATGATTCATTATTTGGTGTCACTCGCCTACAAACTCGATTATATGATGCTAAAGGTAATCCCATAAATCATGATCCTGACATATTACTACGTACTCAGGATCTGCCCCCAGTCTACGAGGAAAATTCAACTTTATATATATTCTCCGAAGAAACTTTAGAAACTCGCAAAAATCGTATCGGTTACCGGCCTATTATGTTTGAAGTAAACCGCGAAGAAGCAATAGATATAGATGAAGAATTGGATTTTCTTTTTGCAGAATTTCTTTTTAAACAGCGTCAAAAAATGGAGGCAAATAAACGTGAAATTTAAGGTATTGGTAACCGCTCCATATATGCAACCAGCAATAAATGATTATATGGATGTTTTTGAAAGTAATGAAATCGAGGTAATTCTACCACCGGTAAAAGAAAGACTTTCTGAAAAAGAGCTTTTGGGGTTGATGGCAGACATCGATGGTGTAATTTCAGGTGATGATGAATTTACAGCAAAGGTCTTAAGATCTGCGCCAAATCTAAAAGTCATTTCAAAGTGGGGTACAGGTATAGACTCGATTGATCAAGAGGCTGCTAAACAACTTGGCGTTGCTGTGCGTAATACACTTAATGCTTTTACCGAGCCTGTAGCTGATCAGGTGTTAGGGTATATGCTTTGTTTTGCCCGAAAGATTCCCTGGATAAATGATGACATGCACTCTGGTGGTTGGAACAAACTTGAGTGTTTCTCTCTTTTGAACCATACGCTTGGCGTTATTGGTGTAGGGAACGCGGGGAAGGCAACCATAAAACGCGCCATGGGATTTCAAATGAAGTTGTTAGGGTGCGATATTGTGGAGATGCCCGCGCAATTTTTAGCCAAAACAGGTATCAAGATGGTTGATAAGGAAACGTTACTTCGAGAGAGTGATTTTGTGAGCTTGAACTGCGATTTAAATCCTACCAGCTATCACATTATGGGAGCCGACGAGTTCAGATTGATGAAACCCACGGCCTATTTCATGAACATGGCGCGTGGACCTTTGGTTGATGAACCTACACTTATTGCGGCATTGCAAAACAGACAAATTGCTGGTGCGGCTCTAGATGTATTTGAAGATGAACCATTGCCGAAAAATAGTTCTCTGCGGTCTATGACGAATGTTCTCTTGTCGCCGCATAATGCTAATAGCAGCCAGGAACACTGGAAACGCATTCATAAGTCTACCCTGGCACACCTGCTCGAAGAACTGCAACGTGAACAGAAATAAGAGTGAGCAGATAATGAGAAATACCACACCAACCGTATTGGTAACAGGAGCCGCTGGCGGGATTGGAAAGGCCATCTGTCAAGTTTTCTTAGAGAAAGGATATAGAGTTATTGGAGTTGACTGCCGGAAAACTGCGAAATTGCCTTATGAAGTACTCCATTTTGATATCAGCTGTCTGAGCCATACTGATGCTACATGTGAATCATTTTGCCGTCGCGTAGAAGAGTTTACTGAAGGCCACCTGGATGTGTTGGTGAACAACGCCGCTGTTCAAATAGTTAAACCTATACAGGATATTTCAGCAGAGGATTGGGATGTGACGTTGGCAACGAACTTGCTGGCCCCTTTTTGGTTGGTTCGGCGCTTTCTGCCGATGCTCCGCGTAGCCAAAGGCAATGTGGTGAATATCGCCAGTATTCACGCTACGGTTACTAAGCCAGAATTTATAATGTACGCTACGAGCAAAGGTGCACTGGTTGCCTTAACGCGTTCACTGGCCATTGAATTGGCCCCCGATATACGTGTAAACGCGGTTCTTCCGGCAGCAACCGATACCTCGATGTTGCGTGCTGGATTTGAAGATAACCTGGACGGCTTAAAGACATTGGGTAAATATCATCCATTAGCTCGCATTTCGCAACCTGAAGAGATTGCTCAGCTATCATTGTTCCTGGCGAGCCCCCAGGCTAGTTTTATGACAGGTGCGGCAGTAAATGTGGATGGGGGTATTAGCGCATGCTTGCATGATCCGGTTGCAGTAAAATAGGAGAATAGCTGATGACGAAACAATCTCAAAATATCGATAAATTATGGAATGAGATCAGAACGGTCCTGCCTTTAGTTGGGCAGTTAGACGTTAGGCGAGCTTTAAGTGCCATATCTCAGATTGAAGAAAAAATGATAGGCAGGCACTGCGGTGATTTAGGTGATAAGCTACTGCAATACTTATCAATTGTTCACTTCGTTCAAGCAACTGGTAGTGAGACTGCCAGCAGTATAGAAATAGGAACCATATTTGGGGGAAGTTGCTTGATAAAGCTTATGGCAATGAGGGATCTTGGGGTACAGGGGGAAGTAATCTGCATTGATCCCATGTCGGGCTATTATGACAAGAGCGCAGACCCATATTCTGGTTTTCCTGTAAATGCAGATACTTTTTTTGAGAACCTGAGAATATTTGGTTTTACAAAAGATATAGTTGACTTAAGGCAGGTAAAAAGCAATGAGCCTCATGCAATCACAGATTTAAAGGAAGGGTTTTACGCGACACTCATGATAGACGGTGATCATTCACGTCAAGGTGTACGTTATGATTGGGAAAACTACAAAAAATATATTAGAAAAGGTGGGATTGTTTTATTTGATGATTATGCGGATCCAACGTGGCCCGAAATCACTGATTTTGTCAATAAGCTTACCAAATGTCTCCCCCCTGGGTGGAAGGAATTAGGCCGTTTGGGAACTACTTTTCTGATCACGCAAACATGCAATGAAGTCAGAATAGATAAATCCGGTTCAGAGGAACGTCAGACGATCCAGCGTCACGAGAAAAGGACTTTTTCTGAAATTCAGCTGCTATTAAAATTGAATTATCCAGGAAATAAAAAAAATACGCTGATCGACGTTGGTGCTCATGAGGGTTCCTTCGCGAAACCGTTTGCTGAAAGGGGGTGGCGAATAATTTGTTTTGAACCTGAACCTGCAAATTATAAGGAATTGTGTCACAATTTCAAAGGTTTTCCAAATGTGATCTGTATAAGGAAGGCTATCTCCGATACATCGAGCGAAAAGACTCCCTTATACGTTAGCTCAGAACACTGGGGAATACACTCATTGAAACCTTTTCATTCAACACACAACAGGACTATAATGGTGGAAACAGTGAGGTTGAATGAAGTATTGAATGATTTAGACTTGGACCAAGTCACTGTTCTCAAAATAGATATCGAGGGTGCAGACTTCATGGCGCTAAAGAGTTTCGATTTCAATAAATTGCATCCAGAAGTTGTAATCTGTGAATTCATGGACGAACGTTCCGAACCTAATTTTGGCTATACCCATCATGACATGGCCTCTTATATGGCTGAACTGGGCTATACAGCTTTTGTGTCTGAATGGACGCCCTTTGTAGAATATGGGCGCAAAGGTGTTGCTTTTTCCCCACACAAATTCTTGGCGTGTAAGAGATACCCCTTGGACAAAAACCCTGCTTGGGGAAATCTTATATTCATCCCGGAACCCAAGGTTGAACAATTTGAACGAACACTGTCACTTTACCTTAAAGGATTAAGGGATTCGACATCAGGGTTGCAACAAAGTAAATCTTCCCAAAACAAAGAATCTACCTTATCAAAATACCGTCAATCAATCTCACTAGAGAAAATACTTAATACCTCGAATGCACTCCTTGAGCAATACAGGGACAAACACCGTGGCCAAAGATGTGTCATCATTGGAAATGGACCCAGCCTCAACAAGATGGATTTATCGTACCTCAAAGATGAGATCACCTTTGGAATGAACCGGATTTACCTGCTGTTTGACAAGTGGGATTTCAACCCTACATACTATGTCTCAGTGAATCCTCTGGTAATTGAGCAAAGTGCAGATGAGATACTGAAGATCGAAGCTACGAAGTTTCTCAGTCTTAATGCCTTTCCTTATATCTCGGATCTTCGCGGTATAGCCTTTTTAAGAAGCATAGACCGTCCATCATTTTCGAAAGACTCAACAAATGGTCTCTGGGAAGGGTACACCGTTACATATGTGGCCATGCAATTGGCGTACTTTATGGGTTTCAGCGAAGTGATACTAATTGGAGTAGACCACCATTTCACAACTCCCGGGCAGCCAAATCAAGAAGTCATTTCAGTAGGAAACGATCCCAATCATTTCCATCCAGACTACTTCGGCAAGGGTACACGATGGAACCTGCCTGATCTCAAGAATTCCGAAATAGCCTACAGG